>Ga0208882_1000833_pt1 | contig 12905 bp, 10 predicted proteins | sample LakWasMet14_LOW5_2_FD_183862 | JGI IMG/M metagenome (GOLD analysis project Ga0208882, IMG submission 183862) | Freshwater sediment methanotrophic microbial communities from Lake Washington under simulated oxygen tension - Sediment Metagenome... | ecosystem: Environmental > Aquatic > Freshwater >...
CAGAAAAGAATTTTATCCGCGCTGATGGCATTGAGTTTTGTGCTGAATCCTCTCGGGACAGTGGCGGAAGACATTGATATTTTCACCGGTGATTCCGCCGGTGTTTCCGAACGCCCGAATGTGCTGATTGTGCTGGACAACACGTCAAACTGGGCAAGGCAGAGCCAGCAATGGCCAGGCGGGCTGACACAAGGCCAGGCTGAGGTGCGTTCGATCAAGAATGTACTGGATTCGATCGGTAGCGACATCAATGTCGGCGTGATGGAGTTTGTGACCAATGGTAATGCCAACAATATCGGTGGCTTTATGCGCTTTCCGATCCTGCCTATGGATGCTACCAATAAGGCAGCGCTGAAAGCAGAGATGGATGAGATATTCGGTGATATCAATGGCACGAATGAAAAGCGTAACTCAGGCACTCCATACGGAAACATGGCTTATGACATGTACAACTACTTTGCCGGCGCTAATGTAGGCAGCAATAGCAGCAGCTTGAACCCGCCGAGCCCCAGGGTTGATGCCCGCGCTTACGATACGATATACAGCAATTTCAAGACGCCGCTTTCCAGTGCTACCAGCTGCGCCAAGAACTATGTTATTTTTATCGGCAATCCTAACTCAAGTGGCCCTTCCGATGATACTGCGGCAAATAATGCGGAGTTATCCAGTTTAGGCTGCAGTACGACTAACGTCAGCCTGCCGAATTTTACTTTGGTTTCCACAGCTACTACCACTAATCTGGGGGCTACAACTGCGTGTTACCCTAGCCAGGATGCATGTAGCCTAGCAGTAGAAGCAGCACGTGTGCTTGCAGGTGATACTACCTATGATAGTAAGTCTTGCGGTAACGCTTACGTTCCTCCGGGTGGTTGCAGTACTGGCACTCAGCTATATTCGGTGTTGGCCAATGATAATGCAGGTACCAAAACCCTCGGGTATGCGGCTAGCTGTACTTCTAATGCCGGTCAGTGCGATAAGAGTGCCTATGCCGCGCAGTGTACTGGAGCCGGTGTAAGCTGTACCTGTAGTAATGACTACGAAACACCCAATACGTGCTCGCCCAACAATAAGAAGAAATTTGCAGTAGTTAGAACTAAAACGAATACAACCAGTACAAATTTAGGGTATTCCAGCGCCTGCTATGCTAGTGCTCCAGCCTACAGCACTTCTACCTCGACAGATTATACGGCGCAATGTACAGCTTTTGCGCAATATGCCACTGGTAGCGGTTGCTCCTATAGTACGCCAACAAGCACCGGAGCATCATCCTGCCTGGTGGCCGGCACCTCGCAATATACGATCCTTGGCAACTCTATCATTACTTCTGCTGCGCCTACTGGCACATACGATACCACTGGCAAGGGTAGTGCCTGGCATCTGGATGAGTGGGCTCGATGCATCTATCAGAAAGGGGTGCCGGTTACCGGAGGTGATAATCAAACAGCCGCGATGTATACCATCGATGTATATAATGCGAAGCAGAACAATGACCATACTGCATTGCTCATGAGCGCAGCCAGCCAGGGTGGCGGTAAGTATTTCTCTGCCACAAATGAGGATGCGGTGCTCAATTCACTGAAGCAGATTTTTGCCGAGATCCAGTCAGTCAACTCTACTTTTGCCTCCGCTTCATTGCCGGTGAATGCGACCAACCGTGCGCAGAATGAGAATCAGGTGTTCATCGGAATGTTCCGCCCAGACCCTGGCATGAAGCCACGCTGGTATGGCAACCTGAAGCGCTATCAGCTGGTTTTTGAAGGCGATGGCGTCACTGTGAACCTTGGTGACAAAAACGGTGCGATTGCGGTGAATAACCAGACCGGATTTATCAGTGATTGTGCCGCCAGCTATTGGACTACCGACTCGCTGCTGGATGCTGCGGATCCATCCAAGGGCTACTACTGGTCTAATGTGCCGGTGAGCCCAAGCGCTGCCAGCAAGTGTGTGGGCTTGGCTGCAAGCAAGATCTATTCTGACTTGCCTGATGGCCCTACCGTTGAAAAAGGCGCGATTGCTGAAGTGATCCGCAAGGGTAATAATCCTGCAACTACGGATGATACACCGACCTGGGCGCCTAATCGCACCATCTATACTACTGCTAGTGCATTTGCCACTGGCTTAAGCGCCCTATCTACTGCCGTGGCACTTGATGCGACGCAACGGGCATGGGCGAGCGGTGCCGATACGCAGAACGAAGATAGCGATACGGTGACCACCGCCGAGACGCGCGCCTCACTGCATGGCGATGTGGTGCATTCGCGGCCATTGCCTGTTACCTACGCTGGTGGCGATGGCGTGGTTTATTACGGCTCTAATGATGGCATGTTCCGTGCAATTAATTCCGAAACCGGAAAAGAGCTGTGGGCACTGATGCCATTTGAGTTCGCACAAGCGAATTTTGTGGATAGATTGCGCAACAACACACCACTGATTAAATATCCAAGTACGGATATGACCATTACGCCGACGCCGATTCCAAAAAGCTATGGCTGGGATGGTTCTATCGGCATTGCGCAGAATAAGGAAAATACCAAAATATGGATCTATCCGACCATGCGTCGCGGTGGACAAATGGTGTATGCGCTGAATGTGACTGACAAGAACTCGCCATCCATTATCTGGAAGCATGGCTGTTACGATGGCGCTTGCAGTGCCGGCTTCTCAAATATGGGGCAGAGCTGGTCTGCGCCGGTAGTCGTGCCTGTGGCCGGCTACACGACCGAGAAGGTTGCACTGTTTGGCGGCGGTTATGATAATACCTGTGAAGATAAGAACCAGAAATCACCATGCAGCAGTGGCGGCAAAGGTGCCAACGTCTATGTCGTAGATGCCGGCAGTGGTTCCTTACTCAAGTCATTCACACATGAGAAGATGCACAGCATCGTATCTGAGGTCTCGGTAGTGGATGTGAATGGCGATAGTAAAGCGGATTACGGCTATGTGGGTGATACCGATGGCAATATATTCCGTATTGACATGGTGACTGCGGCTGTTTCCGGCGGTGTGGCGAGTTACACTGCAGTCGCTCCTGCTTCATGGACAATACACCATATTGCCAAGGCAGAGGGTGGCCGTAAGTTCCTGTTCCAGCCCGCATTGCTGCCGCTGGCCAAAGATGGCCGCGTTTATGTGGCAATCGGCTCAGGTGATCGTGAGCATCCTTTGGTCTCACATTATCCGTATAAAGATGATGTGACTAATCGTTTTTACGTTTTTCTTGATAACTTGAGCGTTACATCAGGAGATCCGACTGACCTGAATAGCCTGGTGAATAAAACGGTTGATACTGGATGCAGTTCTACATCCATCCTGCCAAGCTCGACAACAGCCGGCTGGTTTATGGATCTTAATCAGTACGGCAAGGGTGAGCAGACCGTGACCTCGGCCATTATTCTGGGCGGGCAGGTAGTGTTCAGTACTAATCGCCCGATACCGCCAGCTGACGGCACTTGTTCTACGGTACTTGGCGAGGCCAGAGGTTATTGGGTTAACCTGCTTAATGCATCAGGCACGATTGGACAGGATTCTGCCACTTGTGGCGGCGACCGCTCTGCTATTTTCGTAGGCGGGGGTTTACCGCCATCTCCGGTGACGGGTAATGTTTATATTGACGGTAAGCCTGTAACAGTCGTGATTGGTGCAGTTGACCATAATGGCGGAGCCAGCACACCGATCTCACCGGGCAAGGTGGTACCTGCTGTGAGCCCGATTCGTAAACGCATCTATCATAAAGTCAAAGGTGTCGACTAAGCGGTACTTTGCAGTATGAATTAAAAACGACAAACGGCTCTTGTGAGCCGTTTGTCGTTTCAAGTGCAGGACTATTGGTGTTTTGTAGTAAGGGCTCTCTGATGAATAACCGAGTGGTTCAGTCAGGAGGCTGCAGAAGGGGTTTGATTACAGTCAGAACTGCGATGCAGGCAGCATTTCATATACGCGTCAGTCATCATCATCCTTGCTGGTTTAATGTTTAATCCGGCATTCTGGTTTGAATATCAGCAGCAATCTGCTCTATTACGGTACCGTCTTTCTCCGTCTTGCGAATCCTGACCGGTAAATACTGATAGTCACTGGCAAGCCATACTTCGGTTTTCTCTTCATCACCGCTGCTCTTCATCAAATGCACGGTTTTTAGCTCACCGAGTTTGGTTGTAACAGTGTCTTCACCTTCAAAACTATAGGCATAAGTGCGTAGCCGCTTGCCATTGGTCATGGTGATTTGCATGCTGTCGAGCGGCGGCATGAACATGAACTGGTACATAAAGCTTAAAAAGTCCTGTGTGCCGGCAACCAGTTTTGCAGTGCTGTCACCTCGTGAGCTATGCATGTGCAGAATATTGTTTGCCCAATCAAAGTTTGCGGTTTGTGATTTCTTTGCATCGCTGCCATATTGGTAGGCGTAAAAATCCGGTTTTAAACCGCCCTCCGTCACGTTGCCTTCGCTCTTTTGTATCAGGTTGCCGAAGAACAGGGACGCAAGGCCTTTGGCTTGTGTGGTGCTGATAATCGAATAATGCCCGTCAGCATCGATATTGAAAACAATTTTTGTCACGCCAGCTGTGCTGCTGCCGCGCAAAACCTCGAATTCCGTTTCTACATGCTGATAGGCCGGTTTATCAGGTATGTCGGTTTCCTGACTGCTTTCTGCAGTTTCATTTAAGTCGCTGCTTGGCTTGGCAGGTGCATTTTCGGTTTGTTCTGCATCGGGCGGGGTGTCAAGCGGCGCATTCTGGCTTGTGCTAATCGCTTCTGCCGGTGCAGGCGTTTCTTCCGGGACTGGCAGAGGCGCGACACTGGTTTCAGGCGCACTGCGTTGGGGTTCTGGTTTATATATTTTGTCGGCAGGCTGTATTTTATCCAGCCTGGTTTGCTGCTGAACCAGCTGCATTTCCAGCGTTTGCCGGTCGTCAGCCAGCTGCGGTAATGAGATCGAGAACTCGCTCAAGAACGTAAGGTGTAAAACTACGGAGCCCAGTATAGCGAGCAACAGCATCTTATGTTGCATAAGCTGCAATTTAAGGGTGCTGAGTGTTCTAGAAAAAGTATGTTCTGGCCGCATGCTTAAGGTGAATCGGGTACGGACTTGTCCGGTGCTGATAGTTGCGTCTTGTTATAGAGCAGTTTTGCGGTGATCAGGCCGTTGATAAATCCAAAAAACAGGGCGGCCACTGCAAATATCGGGATCAGGTAGGCCACGCTGGCATGCGGGATCAGCCACAGACGCACTACGATGAGCTGCCCGGCTATGTGTGCAAAAGCCGCGAGGATGCTTAAAGTAATGGCGCTGAAATAGCGTCTGGGTAAGTGCCTGGCTAGCCATAGCGCACCCAGGCTTAGCAGTGCACCGCTTAAACTGAGGGCAAATGCAGGCGACATAAACTGCCCGAGCAGCAGGCTGCTGGCAAATACACGCAGCATGCTGACCCATGCCGCCGTTGCAAAGTCATATTGCAGCAGTACATACAGCGTTACGATATTGGCAATGCCGGGCTTAACTCCGGGCAGCGGAGATGGGACCACTGCTTCAATCATATGCAGGGCAATTGCAAACGCAGCCAGCTTTGCAATGCGGTGGTCGTCAATGTTGGTCTGAATCTGCATCAATGATTAAACCGTTTCAGTAATTAAGTGAATCATAAGGCTTCTGCGCACCAATCAGTTCCAGGCTGACCTGATTGGGTAAGCAGATCGCCACCTGGCCGTTATGGTTTAGCCAGCCCTGATGCACGCAGTATTGATTATGACACGGTGACTTGGCAAACCGCACTTTTCCCTGTCCGATGCGTATCATGGCGTCGCCGATTGCACCGTGTACGATGATGTCCCGCTGCTGATTAAGATCGTAGGCAGCATGCACTTTGTCGCCGATACGTATCTGTACTTTGGCGGCCTGTTCATGTGACCATAAGGTCTGAAACAGGTAGGCGATGATAATCGCGCTTAGAATAATCGTTAACCAGTCACCGGCGAGCAGATGGCTGAAAGCCGGTTTATGGGAGCGTGACGAGCTTAACATGGCTGTTATTGTTCACTTCCGGATCTAACCATTCTAGTTTATGCGCTAATGCGCTGCTCACGATAATATTAGATTTCTGGTCTATGACCATGAAATATTGTATGCCAAGCATGGCGGCAGTTTTGGGTTTGTCATCTATCGCTGCAATAAAGATAGGCTTTGATGCAACATCAGACAGTACCCCGGCATTTTTCTGCGGTGGGATGAGCACGGTCACGGCTTGAGTGTGTTGCACCGGGTAGCCGTCACGTGGATCGATGATATGGCAATAGCGTTTGCCATCCAACATGAAGTAGCGCTGGTAATCGCCTGAGGTGCCGATCGCCCAGCCATCCGCCAGCGCCAGTGTAGCGATCGCTGCCGGTTTGCGCGGGTGCTGTATGCCAACGCGCCAGGGTTTGTCACCATGCTGGCCGATGGCAATGATATTGCCGCCTATGTTGATCAGTGCATTTTTAACGTTTTGTTTACGCAGGTAGTCGGCAGCCAAGTCAAGTGCATAACCCTTGGCATAGCCGCCTAGATCCACTTTTACAAGCGGATTCGTGGAATATGCAGTGTTGTTGTTTACCACGATGTGGATCATGCGCGGATTGGCTTTGACCAGCGCCCTGATTTTTAAATCATCAATTTTTATCGCACCGAACTCATCGTTCTGAAAGCCCCATGTGCCGATCAGCTGTCCGATAGCCGGGTTGAACAAGCCATTTGATTTGGTGTATAAATTTGTTGCGTCCGTCAGTATGGACGCCAGTTGCGGACTAATAGGGACAGGTGCGCTGCTTTTGGCAAATGCTGCATTCAGCGCGCCAAGTTCGCTGGGCTGGTTTGGGCTGATAGGCTTCCAGGCATGTAGCCGGTTGTGCAGGTCCTGGAAATCCTGCATCACTTGATTCGCCAGCTGTTTTGAGCGGTCTTCCGGTTCTCCGTAAATGCTGATATCGACCAGTGTGCCAAAGACGTAACTCTGCGTATGATAAAGCGGCTCTTTCTTCAGTGTGCGTATGCCAACTACTGCAACAAGCAGTATCGCAATCACTATCAGGCTGATAGGCCATTTACGCATTGTATGAGCTGTTATTGTGCGAGATGCTGTTCTAGTGCATCCAGCATGATGCATGCAGGGTTGCAGTCGGTCTGTGCCGCAATTTCCACCATGCCGGTCGGGCTGGTCACGTTGATCTCGGTTAAATGATCACCGATCACATCCAGGCCTACCAGAAACAGGCCTTCCTGCTTGAGTATTTTGCCGACTGTAGCGGCAATTTCATAGTCGCGTTCACTGAGCGGCTGGGCTACGCCGGTACCGCCTGCTGCCAGATTGCCGCGTGTTTCACCGGCAAGCGGTATGCGTGCCAAGGCATAGGGTAATGGCTCGCCATTGATCACGATGATGCGTTTATCACCTTGCAGGATTTCCGGTAAATAGCGTTGTGCCATGATGGTACGGTTGCCATGCAGGGTGATGGTTTCCAGAATCACACTGATATTGGGGTCATCCAGCCCCAGCCGGAAAATACTGCTGCCGCCCATGCCATCCAGCGGTTTCACTACAATATCCTGATGTGTGTTCAGAAACTCGCGGATCAGGGCATTATTTGCCGTGACCAGAAATTCCGGTGCAAATTGCGGAAAGCGTGTGACTGAAAGCTTTTCATTCCAGCCGCGGATGGCAACCGGGTCATTGAACACCCTGGCACCCTGGCTTTCTGCAATTTCCAGCAGATAAGTGCTATAGATATACTCGTTATCGAACGGCGGGTCCTTGCGCATGATCATTGCATCAAAGTCAGCAGGAGCGGACTCCATTGCATCGCCTAGTTCATAGCCATGAGCGTTGAATTTAAATGACCGGGTTTTGATTCTTGCCTGGCTGCCGCGCAGGAAAAGATCATGCTGCATGCTGACAAACAGCTGGTGGCCGCGATGGCTGGCTTCACGCATGATCGCCAGACTCGTATCTTTGTAGATTTTGAGGCTTTCCAGCGGATCCAGGATAAATACGAGTTTCATAAGTGGTCGCGGGCTGTTCTTTATTGATCCAGGGGATTCTGTTCTTGCAGTTCAATCGCTGCTGCCAGCAGTGCCAGACGCGCAACTACGCCATATGCATAGAAACGGTTAGGCGGTGCATCCGGTGCGCCGGCACGGTCCGGCAAGGTACAGGATTTTGCAAATGCCAGCGGCACAAAATGCGAACCCGGTGCATTCAGGTTCTCATCCACGCCGCGGCCGGTATGCACGCGGTAAAAACCGCCGATCACAAAGTGGTCCATCATATACACGACCGGTTCGGCAACGGCATCGTTGATGCTCTCGAAGGTATAAACACCTTCCTGAATGATGACCTCGGAAACCTCCAGGCCTTCTTTCACGACAGACATCTTGTTGCGGGTCTTGCGGTTCAGGTCGCGCACGTCATCTGGCGATTTCACGGTCATGATGCCCATGCCATAGGTGCCGGCATCCGCTTTTACAATCACAAACGGTTCCTGTGTTACGCCATACTCCGCGTATTTCAGTTTAATCTTTTCCAGTAACTGCTCAACTTTACTTGCAAGGCATTCTTCACCGGTACGGGCGTTAAAGTCTATTTCACCGCAGGTATCAAAATACGGGTTCAGCAGCCATTCATCAATGCCGATCAGCTGTGCGAATTCGCTCGCTACACGGTTATAGGCCGAGAAATGCTGGGATTTCCGGCGTGTGCTCCAGCCGGCATAAAGTGGGGGAATCAGATCCTGCTCAAGATCTTTGAGTACTTCCGGAATGCCGCCGGATAAGTCGTTATTGAGCAGAATGGCACAGCTGTCAAATTCATCCAGCGTGATGCCGTCAATGCTGGATTGCGGTAATTTGATACGGTTGCCTACACGCACGACAGGTTCCAGCAGCAGTGACTGACCGCCTTGCGTTTCGAATCTGGTAGGGACTGTGATTTCTGGCGAGATCGAACCGACCCTGACGTTCATGCCCGCCTGTTTCAGGATGTTGGCGAGTTCAACCACGTTGTGCAGGTAATAGGTGTTACGCGTATGGTTTTCAGGAATAATCAGCAGGCGGTGCGCTTCCGGGCATACTTTTTCAACGGCCACCATCGCAGCCTGAACACTCAGGTGCAGAAAGTCCGGATTCAGGTTATTAAAACCGCCGGGAAACAGGTTGGTGTCTACCGGTGCCAGTTTGAAGCCCGAGTTGCGTAAATCAACAGAAGCATAAAACGGCGCTGCATGTTCCAGCCATTGCGTGCGGAACCAATGTTCGATTTTTGGCATGGCGCCCAGCATGCTTTTTTCCAAGCTAAGCAGGGGGCCGTTCAGTGCTGTTGTCAGGTGAGGAACCATATTTGCCTTTTTTCAAAAAATATCGCGTTTACACCGGACATATTACAGATGTAGCGGTGTTAATTAAACTACCTGCTGCGCCTGAAGGTCAGCATGGTAACTACTTCTTACCATGGGGCCGCTGGCGGTATTATTAAAGCCCATGGCATCAGCTTTTTGTTTTAATGTGTCAAATGCATGCGGTTCAACGTAGCGCATGACCGGCAGATGGTGCACGCTGGGCTGCAGATATTGGCCCAGTGTCAGCATGCTGACGTTGTGCGCACGCAGGTCGCGCATGACTTCCAGAATTTCTTCGTCGGTTTCACCCAGGCCAAGCATTAAGCCGGATTTGGTAGGAATGTGCGGGTACAGTTCGCCGAATTTCTTTAATAATGAGAGTGAGTTCTGGTAATCAGAGCCGGGTCTGGCTTGTTTGTAGAGCCTGGGGATCGTTTCAAGGTTGTGGTTCATGACATCCGGCGGTGCTTCGCTCAGGATTTTCATGGCAACGTCAAGGCGGCCGCGGAAATCCGGTACCAGGATTTCAATCTTGATGTCGGGTGATTGTGCGCGTACGGCTTTAATGCAATCTACAAAGTGCTGTGCACCGCCATCCAGCAGGTCATCGCGGTCTACACTGGTGATGACCACGTATCTGAGTTTCATCTGCGCAATGGTGCGTGCCAGATTTTCAGGCTCATTCACATCAGGCGGCAATGGTTTGCCATGCGCTACATCGCAGAATGGACAGCGGCGCGTGCAGATGTCGCCCAGAATCATGAAGGTTGCTGTACCGCCGCTGAAGCATTCGCCGATGTTCGGGCAGCTTGCCTCTTCACATACGGTATGCAGGTTATTCTCACGCAGCACGCGTTTAATTTCCTGATAGCGCGCAGAGTCCGGCGCTTTCATGCGTATCCATTCCGGCTTGCGTTGTGCAGGCTGCGGTATGATCTTGATCGGTATGCGCGAAGTCTTGGCCGCGTCAATTTCCTTAACGCCGGCAATCTTCTGCCTGGATGTTTTACTGTCTGTTTTATTGCTTGATGTATCAGTCATGCTTTTCCATATCATCAGTCATCGCTGAGTTTCGCAGCTGTTCAAAATTGGCATTGAGCTTTTGCAGCAGCTGTTCACTGATTGTCTGCAGGCCTGCATCAATGCCTAAGTCTTTCGTCTGGGTTACTTTCAATCCGGCGTAGCCGCAAGGGTCAATTGCTTCAAACGGGCTCAGGTCCATATCTACATTCAGGCTCAGGCCGTGATAGCAGCAATGGTTTTTTACACGCAAGCCCAGTGATGCAATTTTAGCTTCCTGCGCATTATCAAGCTGTACATAAACGCCGGGTGCGTCTTTCTTCGAGTTTGCCTCAACACCGTGCTCTGCCAGCAATTCGATGACCGCATCTTCCAGCAGCGTTACCAGGCTGCGTATATTCAAGCGGCTGCGTTGCAGGTCTGCCAGAACGTAGATCACAACCTGCCCTGGCCCATGATAGGTAATTTTACCGCCGCGGTCGGTGAGTATGGTTGGAATATCGTCACGCTGCGGCAGCCTGACCTGCCTGCGATTGAGCCCCAGTGAATATACGGACGGGTGTTCGGTCAGCCATAGTTCATCCGGTGTAGCTGGCGTACGCTCTGTGTTGAAGCGCTGCATTGCCTGACACGCGCTTTCAAATTCTGTAAGGCCTAAACGCCGGATGACTAATGGCTGCTGCATCGCTTGCTGCGTTGACTAGAGCGAGAATTTCACCAGAGGATGCGCACTTAACAGGCGATAAACACTGTCAAGCTGATCTTGAGATGTGACATACACATTACAGGTCAGGCTGATATATTTACCGCCGGAACTCGCACGCATTTCTACATGCTCGGCAGTGAATGCAGGCACCTGCGTTTGAATGATTTCAACGATGGTGGCTGCAAACGCCTCGTGTGTTTCCCCCATGACTTTAATGGCAAAGTTACAGGGGAACTCGATTAATGGCGGTGTGGTTTGGGGGTCTGTTTCACGCATACACGTTACCTGATTATTGCAACAGCAATTTGATCGAGTCCCACGCACGGCCCAGAATACCGGCAGTGTCGACTGCTTTTGCTGCAACGATAGAACGCTGTTCGACGACTTTGCCATTCAGCATGAATTTTACCGTGCCGATGACCTGCCCTTTTTTAATCGGGGCGATTAATGGCTGTGTACTTGAAATCACTGCTTTAACGTTGGCATATTCGCCTTTTGGCAGCGTCAGGTATAAGTCGCTGGCAACCGTTGAGGCAACCATATTCTCAGCGCCTTTCCATACCCTGAGCTGGTTGATGGTCTGGCCGCGTTTGTATACAGGGGTGGAATCAAAGAACTGGAAGCCATAGTTAAGCAGCTTCTGGCTTTCTGTTGCGCGAGCCGCATCGGTTGGCGCACCCAGTATCACGGAAATACGGCGTGTGCTGTCGCGCTTGGCGGAAGAAATCAGGCAATAGCCCGCAGATTCAGTATGGCCGGTTTTCATGCCGTCAACATTCGGGTCCAGCCATAACAGGCGGTTGCGGTTAGGTTGTTTGATGTTGTTGTAGGCGTACTCTTTTACAGAATACAGGCGCTTGTAGTCTTCCGGAAAATCGCGAATCAACGCGCTGGCCAGAATCGATAAGTCTTCGGCCGTCGTGTAGTGTTGCGGGTCAGGCAGGCCGGTGGCGTTCATGTAATGCGTGTTTTTCATGCCCAGGCGCTGCGCTTCTTTATTCATCATGCTGGCAAATAGCTCTTCTGTGCTGGCAATGCCTTCCGCCAGCGTAATGGAGGCATCATTACCTGACACAATTATCATCCCATGCAGCAGCTCATCGACCGTCACCGGTTTGTTCGGCTCGATGAACATTTTAGAGCCTTCAACTTTCCAGGCAGTTTCGCTTACTGGCAGCGTTTGCGTCAGTTGCAGATGACCATTCTTAATGGCCTTGAAGCTCAGGTAAGCTGTCATGATTTTAGTCAGTGACGCCGGCTCAATGCGCATGTTTGCATTTTGGGTTGCAATCACGTGGCCGCTGTTGAAATCTTTCAGCAAGTAAGCCTTTACTGCCAGGCTTGGCGGCGGCGCGATTTGCGCGCTGTCCGCATGTGCAAACGGGCTGAAGCTTAAGGCTGCGCACAGGGTGGTTGCTGAAATAATACTGATGCTGCGAGTGAATAATGGATGATTGGTCATGTGTCTTTATTAGTGTTTACTGATTGGTAACGATTGCTGAAAGATTTAATTGCTTGCGCACTTTATTGGCAGAGACATCAGCCTCTTTTCTGGTGTCGAAAGGGCCGAGCTTCACGCGGTAAATGCCGTCATTATACACGTTAGTGACAGCCGCATCTCCGGCAAGTTCCAGCCCCAGAATCTTCTTCTGCAGCAGATCACCGTTCAACTCGTTCTTAAACGCGCCTACCTGAACGTAATAGCTTGTCGGTCTCGTTTCCGTATTGGCGGCAGCTGTGAGTGCTGCTTTTGTTTCTGCTGCCGGGGGTGGCGGTGTTTCCTTGTAGGCCACCGGGGTGATTTCTGGCGCGACGGCCG
>Ga0208882_1000834_pt1 | contig 12904 bp, 11 predicted proteins | sample LakWasMet14_LOW5_2_FD_183862 | JGI IMG/M metagenome (GOLD analysis project Ga0208882, IMG submission 183862) | Freshwater sediment methanotrophic microbial communities from Lake Washington under simulated oxygen tension - Sediment Metagenome... | ecosystem: Environmental > Aquatic > Freshwater >...
AGGTAACTACATCTCTTACGGTGTGCGTGAATTCGGTATGTTCGCAATCATGAACGGTATGGCATTGCACGGTGGCCTGTTGCCATTCGGCGGTACATTCCACATGTTCTCTGACTACGCGAAGAGTGCGCTGCGTATGGCTGCATTGATGAAACAACGTACTATCGCTGTATTGTCACATGACTCTATCGGTCAAGGTGAAGATGGACCTACACACCAACCAATCGAAAACACATCAGGTTTACGTTACATTCCTAACATGGATGTATGGCGTCCAGGTAGTTCAACTGAGACTGCAGTAGCTTGGGTAGCCGCTGTTGAGCGTAAAAATGGTCCATCAAGCCTGGTGTTGAGCCGTCAGAACGTTGCTGGCATCAAACACGATGCAGCGCAGTTTGACCTGATGCGTAAGGGTGGTTATGTATTCTCTGACGTAGCTGGTAAAGCAGACGTGATCATTATCGCTAACGGTTCTGAGCTTGATCTGGCAGTTAAAGCAGCTGCTGAATTGAACGCAGCAGGTACTAAAGTGCGCGTGGTTTCAATGCCATCAACTAACGTATTTGACCGTCAAGACAAAGCTTACAAAGACAGCGTATTGACTCCAGGTGTTAAACGCGTAGCTGTTGAAGCTGCTCATACTGATTTCTGGCGCAAATATGTAGGTCTTGAAGGCGCAGTAGTCGGTATCGATACATTCGGTGAATCAGCACCAGGTGGTGTATTGATGAAACACTTCGGCTTTACAGTTGAGAACGTAGTTGCAACTGTTAAATCGGTGCTTTAATTTACTAGTACTGTATTGATAAGCCTAACAAGCTTAGTTGGCTAGTCTGCAAGGCACCTCAGTATGAGGTGCCTTGTTTTTTTGCAGATGCAGTGATTTAGTAATACTTGGCTTATATCAAAGCGAAGTTAGATGAAATTTAGTTAATATCTGCAGTTAAGTTTTAAAAAAATGTTTTTGGTTGTATTGTGTTCAGTAAGGCTTAAGTATTCATTACTTTTGATTTAAACGGTTATTCTCGGCTATTCAGCGCTGTTTTTAATCTTTGTGCTAACAGAATAAATTTAGGAATTATCATGGCAATTCGAGTCGCAATTAATGGTTATGGACGTATCGGGCGCAATATTTTGTGTGCGATTTATGAGCAGCAACGTAAAGATATAGAAATTGTGGCAATCAATGGATCTGCCAATCTTGAATGCACGGCACACCTGACTAAACATGACACTATTCATGGTAAATTTAAAGGTACTGTAGAAACGCTGGACGAAGATGGTAAACATTACCTGGTGCTCAATGGCGATAAAATTCGCGTGACTACCGATCGCAACCCAGCCAACCTGCCATGGAAAGAACTGGGCGTTGATGTGGTGCTTGAATGTACCGGCGCATTCCGTACCAAAGAAAAATGTCTGCCGCATATTGAGGCCGGTGCGAAAAAAGTGATTATTTCAGCGCCTGCGGATAAAAACGAATGTGACGCGACTGTTGTTTATGGCGTAAACCACGACATCCTGACTGCAAACATGAGTGTGATTTCCAATGCATCATGCACCACCAATGGCCTGGCGCCTATGGTGAAAGCGTTGAATGACAAGCTGGGCATAGAATTAGGTTTGATGACTACCATCCATTCCTACACTAATGACCAGATGCTGGTTGATGGCCACCATAAAGACCTGTACCGCGCACGTGCGGCTGCGCTGAACATGATTCCTACCAAGACCGGTGCGGCACAGGCTGTCGGCATTGTGATTCCGGAATTATATGGCAAGCTCTCGGGTTTTGCTGTACGTGTGCCTACTGCAAATGTGTCAGTGGTGGATCTGACTTTTATCCCAGGCCGTGATACGACAAAAGAAGAAGTGAACGCGATTATCAAAGAAGCTTCGGAATCAGGTCCGTTAAAAGGCATTCTGGCTTATAACACCGAGCCTCTGGTTTCATCTGACTTTAATCATACGGAAACTTCCTCTAATTTTGATGCGAAGCAAACCACAGTCATCGGCGGCAGGCTGGTTAAAGTGATGGCCTGGTATGACAACGAGTGGGGCTTCAGCTGCCGTATGCTGGATACTGCAGTGGCATTAATGAACGCAAAATAAGATATCACCGGGTAGGGGAGTTAATTATGCATTACATCAAAATGACAGATCTTGATCTGCAAGGCAAGCGTGTATTGATTCGCGCCGACTTGAATGTACCGGTAGCTGACGGGAAAGTGACATCAGATGCGCGTATCACGGCTTCAATGGCAACCATTGAACATGCACTCAAGGCTGGCGCAAAAGTGATGGTGACTTCGCATCTGGGGCGTCCGGAAGAAGGTGTATATTCAGAGGAAAACTCCCTTAAACCCGTAGTCGATGTTATCACTGCCAAGCTAGGCAGGCCGGTTCGTCTGGAGAAAGACTGGGTTGACGGCGGCTTTGATGTCGCGGCAGGTGAATTAGTTGTGCTGGAAAACTGCCGCTTTAACAAAGGCGAAAAGAAATGTGTCGATGAACTGTCACAAAAGTATGCCAAGCTATGTGATGTTTTTGTGATGGACGCTTTTGGCACTGCACATCGCGCAGAAGCAAGCACCTATGGCGTGGCGAAATTTGCGCCAGTTGCAGCGGCAGGCATTCTGCTGGTGAATGAGCTGGAAGCCCTGACTAAAGCTTTGCTGAACCCGGCGCGTCCGATGGTGGCGATTGTTGGCGGCAGTAAAGTCTCAACAAAACTCACGGTGCTGGAGAGCCTGTCCGAAAAAGTTGACCAGATGGTCGTGGGCGGCGGTATTGCGAATACCTTTTTGAAAGCGGCAGGGTTTGAAGTTGGCAAGTCGCTGTGTGAAGATGATCTGGTGCCGGTAGCACGTGCATTAATGGACAAAATGTCATCTAGAGGTGCAGCTGTGCCAGTGGCGGTAGATGTCGTTTGCGGCAAAAAATTTGATGCGAATGAACCGGCAGTGAGTAAAGACGTTGCTTCAGTCACTGCCGATGACATGATTTTTGATATTGGCACGAAATCTGCTGATCAACTGGCAGAGATCATCAAGAATGCAGGTACTGTAGTCTGGAATGGCCCGGTAGGCGTATTTGAGTTTGACCAGTTTGGTGCAGGCACCAGAACGATTGCCAATGCGATAGCAAATACCAAAGCATTTACATTAGCAGGTGGGGGCGACACAATCGCTGCAATACAGAAATACGGTATTGAAAGTGAAGTGGATTATATTTCAACTGCCGGCGGCGCGTTTCTGGAGTTTCTGGAAGGTAAAAAGTTACCGGCGGTCGAGATACTGGAACAGCGTGCCAAAGGTTAATAGCTCCGATTATTTTGTGCTTTTAAAATGGGGCTATTAGCCCCATTTTGTTTTTAAAAACGTATAGACAGTACCGAATAATAAAAAAGGTAGAACATATTGGCATTGCGTAAAACAAAAATTGTAGCAACATTAGGCCCATCCTCCACCAGCGAGGAAATGCTCGCTCGTATGATTACGGCAGGCGTGAACGTTGTGCGCCTGAATTTTTCGCATGGCACTGCTGAAGAGCATATCCGGCGTGCTGAAATCGTGCGTAATATTGCAGCTAAACTGGGGCGTCCTGTCGGTGTGCTGTGTGATTTGCAGGGGCCGAAAATCAGGGTCGGTAAATTTGAGCTGGGTAAAGTTACTTTAAAAACCGGTGATATATTTGTACTGGATGCCGATTGTGAACTGGGTGACCAGTATCGGGTCGGCCTTGATTATAAGGCTTTGCCGAAGGAGGTCGCCGATGGTGATGTCCTGTTGCTGGATGACGGCCGTATCACGATGCAGGTGGATCGGCTGAAAGGCAACCAGATTCATTGCGTGGTACTGAACGGCGGTGTGCTGTCAAATAACAAAGGCATCAATCGCCAGGGCGGCGGCTTGTCCGCAGAGGCGCTGACCAAGAAAGACCGTGAAGACATTAAAACAGCCGTTGCGCTGGAAGCCGATTACATTGCGATCTCTTTTCCTAAATCTGCATCCGATGTTGAATTGGCCCGTGCTTTGGTTAAAGAGGCAGGAGGTTCGGCCAGCATTATTGCCAAAATTGAGCGTGCAGAAGCTATTGTGGAGCTCGAAGCCATTATTGAGGCCTCTGATGCGATTATGGTAGCGCGCGGTGATTTGGGCGTAGAAGTCGGAGATGCCGCTGTGCCTGGTTTGCAGAAACGCATGATACGGATGGCGCGCGCCCACAATAAACTGGTGATTACTGCCACGCAGATGATGGAGTCCATGATTTCAAGCCCGATTCCCACACGTGCAGAAGTGTCGGATGTGGCAAATGCGGTGCTGGATGGGACCGATGCGGTCATGCTGTCAGCAGAAACCGCATCCGGCCAGTATCCGCTCGAAACAGTCGAAGCTGTGCACCGTGTGGTGATTGAAGCTGAAAAAGAATATTTCAGTGAGCATCACGCCCAGAAACTTGATCAGGTGTTTATTAAAACCGATGAGGCTGTAGCTGCAGCCGCTATTTATACGGCACAGCATTTGAAAGTAAAAGCGATTGCCGCACTGACACAATCGGGTAATGCAGCGCAATGGCTCTCACGCGCAGATGCCGAAGTACCGATTTATGCGCTTTCGCCTGATAAATTCGCACGCAGAAAACTGACCTTGCATCGCGGTGTATATCCCTACCCGATTAATCAGGAAAATAAAAACAAAGATGAGATACTGCTGGAGATGGAACAGGTTCTATTACAGCAAAAAGCCGTAGTTGCGGGAGACCTTGTGCTGCTGACTTTCGGTGAACCCATAGGCAGCCCCGGTGGAACCAATACGCTTAAAATCGTTAAAATAGGCGAGAACAGGCCTATTGTCTAGGTCGTGCACAAGCGGTTCGGCTGCTATCCGGCGTAAAAAATTAGATAAAGCTCTGCGAGCACTTTATAATACGCAATTCGATTATCGATTAATTTAGCGAATATCATAAATCCATGAGTAAACCACTGTTAGAAACCAGTATCAAAAGCCTGAAACGTATCCATCAGGGTAAAGTGCGCGATATCTATGATATCGATGCCAATACCATGCTGCTGGTGAGTACAGACCGCTTATCCGCGTTTGATGTCATTTTGCCCACAGGTATTGCCAGCAAAGGCGCAATGCTGACACAGATGGCAAATTTCTGGTTTGAGAAACTGCAGAATGTAGTGCCTAACCATCTGACTGGCATTGAGCCAACCAGCGTAGTGAAAGACGCCGCTGAGAAGGCGCAGCTGGCTAATCGTTCGGTTGTCGTTAAAAAGCTCAAGGCGTTGCCGATCGAGGCCATTGTACGCGGGTATCTTGTTGGCAGTGGCTGGAAAGAATATAAGGCAAAGGGTACCGTGTGCGGCATTGCTTTGCCTGCAGGTTTGCAAGAGGCATCCAAACTGCCTGAGCCAATCTTTACGCCCTCAAGCAAAGCTGCAGTGGGTGAGCATGATGAAAATATCAGCCTGGATGAATGTGCGGCATTGATCGGTAACGACATGGCAGCACAAGTCGCCAAAGTGGCTATTGCGCTGTATAGCCAGGCTGCGGAGTACGCATTGACACGCGGCATTATTATTGCTGATACCAAATTTGAATTCGGCCTCGATGAAAACGGCGTGCTGCATGTGATGGATGAAGTGCTCACCCCGGACTCGTCAAGGTTCTGGCCTGCCGAGAGTTACGCGGTAGGTAAGAACCCGCCTAGCTACGATAAGCAATATGTGCGTGACTGGCTGGAAGCAAGCGGTTGGAACAAAACCCCGCCGGCACCGGCTTTGCCTGATGATGTCGCGGCAAAAACCAGTGAAAAGTATATGGAAGCGTTTGAGCGACTGACCGGAAAGCCTTTAAGCCTGGAGTAAGCCTGTGGCGGTTCACAGGCAATGTCTATTGTGATCAATAAGCTCAAATTGCTGGGCAGACAGCTGAAACGCGAGTTTGCGGTATATCGGCTGGTGTTAAAACATCCGCAGACGCCGTGGATCGCTAAAGTATTTTTAGGCCTGGCGGTTGGTTATCTGTTACTGCCGTTTGATCTTATTCCTGACTTTATCCCGGTGCTTGGCCAGTTAGATGATGTTGTGATTATTCCGGTGCTGCTTTACCTGGCACTATTATTCATTCCGGAATCGATTATCCAAAGCTGCCGTGACCGGGTGATGCAAGGTGAAACCGACATTTAGCAATTTGTTACAAGACTTTTAGTATGTCTTTTGTGCGGACTTGTTATAATTGCGCCTCAAAATTAGTCGTTAATTTATTTAGTAAATTTATATTTAGGAATAAACAATGTCATTGAACAAAGTGCCAACCGGCAAAGATGTCCCGAATGATTTTAATGTGATTATTGAAATCCCGATGCAGGGTGACCCAGTGAAATATGAAGTAGATAAAGAAAGCGGCGCGATTTTTGTGGACCGTTTTATGGGCACAGCAATGCATTATCCAGCGAACTACGGCTATGTGCCACACACCCTGGCTGATGACGGAGACCCGGTTGATGTATTGGTGATTACACCGGTACCGCTGATCCCAGGCGTAGTTGTACGCTGCCGTCCGATCGGCGTGCTGCTGATGGAAGATGAAGCAGGCCTGGATGCTAAAGTACTGGCACTGCCGGTTGAAAAAGTGTGTGGTTTATACACGCACCTGAAATCATACAAAGACGTATCAGAAGGCCGTCTTGACATGATTGCGCACTTTTTCGCACACTACAAAGACCTTGATAAAGGTAAATGGGTAAAAATCAACGGTTGGGGCGATGTAGACCAGGCGAAGAAAGAAATCCTGGATGGCGTTAAGAACTACAATGACGCAAAAGTAAAACCAGCGTTTTAATTTACATCAGATAGTAACAAGCAGATAATAGAAAAGGCAGCCTCGGCTGCCTTTTCTGTTTTGGTACATTAGGTTGCGGCAACACCAAACAGGCTGCCAACGCCAGCCGTAGCAACCATGGCGAGTACGCCCCAGAAAGCTACACGGCATGCTCCTTTAAACAGGCTGGCACCGCCAGCTTGCGCAGCCAGGCCGCCGAGTGCTGCCAGAAACGCAAGCGATGTAACCGCAATATAAGGGATGGTGCTGGCAGGGGTGGCGAAAAACGCTACCAGTAATGGCAAGGCGGCCCCGAGTGCAAATGTACCGGCAGAAGCAAGTGCAGCCTGCACCGGTTTTGCATTCATCGCGTCAGTAATGCCCAGCTCGTCACGTGAATGGGCAGCCAGCGCATCATGTGCGGTAAGCTGCATCGCAACCTGGTGCGCTAGCTCCGGTGTTAGCCCGCGTAAGGTATAGATTCCGGTCAGTTCATCCAGCTCATGCTCCGGCTGCGTGGCAAGCTCTTCGGTTTCGCGGGCAATATCTGCAGCTTCCGTATCTGCTTGCGAACTTACGGAAACGTATTCGCCAGCTGCCATCGACATCGCGCCAGACACCAGGCCGGCAACGCCGGTAATCAGGATTGTCTGGTGAGATGCGCCGGCGGAGGCAACGCCGATCAGCAGGCTGGCGGTAGAGACTATGCCATCGTTAGCACCTAATACGGCGGCACGTAACCAGCCAATACGATGTGAACGATGGAATTCTGAATGTCTCATAATTGGAGCCTTGGGTTCTAAATGCGTTTGGATAAAAAGTTGATGCGAATTAGTTTGTTATTTTAGCGGCTTAGTCTGATTTAGTGATTAGAAATGGGCTGAAGTTGAGCTAAGGTGTCGACTCATCAGCGCCAGTCGCTTTAATCGAATTGTTAGATGCATCAACCTCAAATTCTAACGAGGCCATAAAGTCGCTCAGCCGATATGGGCCGAGCCAGTTGTTCTTTACATCTGAAAACTGTGCTGCAACGTACTTCATCAAAAACACCGGATTGTTTTTTGATTGAATGTGCAGAGCTAAATTTGCCCCTTGTATTGTTACGCTATTGGGAAAGTCGAATGCTGCCGCTTCTACTACCTGTTGATATTCTGGATCCGTTTTTGGAATACCATGGATGTAGCTTTCAGCGTATTTCTGAAGTTTGAGATTTTTCCATCCGTATGTGTCTATTCCCTTTAACTTATCACTAACTTTATTCTGGCTATAAAGAAACGCAAGCACATCCAGCGTCCGTTGATTTTTGGGGTCTACCGTATGTCGTTTTACAAGCTGATCCTCATAGTGTGCAAGAATTTCTGTCGGCGTGGCAATTTCCCGCCTTACTAGCTGGCTAATAAGTATATAAGTTGCTGTTGAGTCATCTGGAAGGAGAAACTTGTTCCCCCAGTAATCAGATGCGACAATGTATTTGCGGAATTCCGTGTCATTCAGAGCGAGCGCGTCTACGCATAGACCTATAGCCAAATTTATCTTTGTATTCGTCTTGGCCAAGATCTTTAGAAACACGATATCATGTGTAAGATATTCTTCGTTTTCCTTAACATTCCACCAATCACGCTCCCAGTTTTTATCTAACTTTATCAGTTCGCAAGCCCCAACTGCAGAACCAGTAGAGATTGACTTTATTAATTTTTCTCTTTCAGAGTCTGGGTCGTTGCTTGAGAAAATCTCATACATCGATTTCTCTATCGCTGTGTGATGATTTCGAAAGTCTACTTTTTGCCATGACTCAATCGCACCAAGATGGTCGCCAATTACTAGGCGGCAATGGGTCACATAGCCCCATAACTTGATAGAACTCTGCAGTTCTTTTGACATAGTGCTGATTTTTTCATAAATCGGAAGTGCCGCCTTGCAGTTTCCTGCGCGATGCTCGCGTATTGCCCGTTAAAATAGAATGAAGGGGTTTTCAGGAGATAATTCATCTGCCATCTTGATATATGAGTTACTAGCTGAAATATCTGCTCGATAGAGCATATTTGACAGAATAAAGTAGTCAGCAGCCGTCTTATTCTTATCGGGCACCAAAGTTTTTAACCGCGCATTTACCTCACTCTTCTTTCCTTCCTTCATCAACAGAACCGACTCAGGAGAGTTTGCTAGACTTTTGTATTTCTCACCCACCATCTGGATTTCAGATGTAAACGTAGTATCTTCGGCAGCATGAGTAGAAGGCAGCCATAGCAGAATTGCCATTACCAAAGCCTTGAAAATCCTCTTCATAAATCTAGTTCCGATTCTGGGTTAGAAGTCAATTTTAAACCCTTTTAAAATGCCGATCCAAGCATCGAGTGATTGTTCGATGCACTCGATTGCACCTACTACTCGATTGTCTTCCTTGTCTACTATGTCGGCAGTAATTCTTGTCATTTCTGGCTGCGGAATCGCGAAGATTGTTTGTCTTCCTTCGCATGTAATAAGGCCAATGGCCTCTTGTGGAATGTTATACCCTGACTTCAAGATACGCGCAAAACGACTGCTGCGACTTCTCGATAGGCTTCCGTGTTTCTGTCGATTGGCGATATCAGAACACAATCTAAGGCAAAGGTATTTATCAATTTCATCATCAACAAGCGATTTTTTGATGTTTTTCTCTGCAGCTTTCTCGATTATGTAATCCCGAACAGACCATAGCCAAACGAAAATTGCTGCAAGGTCATCATCTACTTCATTTGCAGGTTTGATGGATTCAACAATGACGGTAGTCTCGAATTCGTCAGTAAACTTTAATGTGTCACCTGCACCGCCTCGCTGAGACATTCGCACTTTCAGTCTAGCAATTCGATCAAGCAGCTCTTCAAGAGACTCAATGGACATCAACAAGCTCCCATGATGGCTTCTGACAGTAATTATAAAGACCCATAGACCTCTATACTAATAATTGATATTTTAAGTTGCATGGCTACAACCATTTGTCTTCTCAAGATCGGGTTACAAAAGGCGACCGAAGCCGCCTTTTGAGTATTGCTCAGGTTTACAGTAGCGGCACGATCAGCAATGCCACGATGTTGATGATTTTAATCAGCGGGTTAATTGCCGGGCCTGCTGTGTCTTTGTAAGGGTCGCCAACGGTATCGCCGGTAACGGCCGCCTTATGCGCATCTGAACCTTTGCCGCCGTGATTGCCATCTTCAATATACTTTTTGGCATTGTCCCAGGCGCCGCCACCGGTACACATTGAAATCGCGACAAACAGACCGGTAACGATCGTTCCCATGAGCAGGCCACCAAGCGCAATAGGGCCCAGCAGCAGGCCTACGGCAACCGGTACCGCCACTGGCAGTAATGATGGAATCATCATTTCCTTGATGGCTGCGGTGGTCAGCATATCTACGGCTTTACCATATTCAGGTTTGGCTGTACCTTCCATAATGCCTTTAATGTCGCGGAACTGGCGGCGAACTTCTTCAACCACTGCGCCTGCGGCACGGCCAACGGCTTCCATCGCCATCGCCGCAAACAGGAATGGTATCAACCCGCCAATAAACAGGCCGATAATCACCATGGGGTCGCTCAAGTCGAATTTGACCGCAATGCCGGCACCTTCCAGTTTGTGGGTATAGTCCGCAAACAGCACCAGAGCTGCTAAACCGGCAGAGCCAATTGCATAGCCTTTAGTCACCGCTTTGGTGGTGTTGCCTACCGCATCCAGCGGGTCGGTCACATCACGCACATTGCTCGGTAATTCCGCCATTTCTGCAATACCGCCTGCATTGTCGGTGATCGGGCCATAAGCATCCAGCGCTACAACAATACCTGCCATGCTCAGCATTGAAGTTGCCGCAACGGCAATACCATAGAGGCCACCCAGGTGATAGGCGGTCCAGATGGCGATACACACCGATATGACAGGTAATGCTGTCGATTTCATTGAAACGCCGATGCCGGCAATGATGTTGGTGGCGTGACCTGTAGTCGAAGCCTGTGCAACGTGACGCACAGGTGCGTAATCGGTGCCGGTATAGTACTCGGTAATCCAGACCAGCGCTGCGGTGAGCACCAGGCCGACCGCACATGCGCCGAACAGCTGGTTGGCAGAAATGGCCAGGTCGCCAGCCATCAAGCCTTCAGGAAACATTTTCATGGTCACGACATAAAACGCACCCAGTGAAAGTATGCCGGCTACAGCCAGGCCTTTATACAAGGCCGGCATTACGTTTTTCATGCCTGGCGATGCTTTAACAAAAAAGCAGCCGATGATGGAGGCGACGATCGAGACTGCGCCCAGCAGCAACGGGTAAAGCACGCCGTTTGCACCTGATGTCGTAATGAGCAGGCCGCCTAAAACCATCGTCGCAATCAAGGTGACGGCATAGGTTTCAAACAAGTCAGCGGCCATGCCTGCGCAGTCGCCCACATTGTCACCGACGTTATCTGCAATCACCGCCGGGTTGCGCGGATCGTCCTCAGGAATGCCGGCCTCAACTTTGCCTACCAGGTCAGCGCCTACGTCAGCGCCCTTGGTAAAGATACCGCCGCCCAGACGGGCAAAGATCGAAATAAGGGATGAGCCGAATGCCAGGCCAATGAGCGGGTCCAGGTCAGTTGCGGCCTCGCCGCCCAGGAATGCATAAAAGCCGGCGACTCCGAGCAAGCCCAAACCAACCACCAGCATCCCTGTAATTGCGCCGCCTTTGAATGCAACATCCAGAGCAGGGCCTATGCCTTTAGTGGCGGCCTGTGCAGTGCGCACGTTGGCTTTGACGGATACATTCATGCCGATAAAGCCACATGCACCTGAAAGCACGGCACCGATCACAAACCCTATTGCAGTGGTAGCGTTGAGAAAAATGCCGATTAGAATTGCCAGTATGACACCGACGATTGTGATGGTTTTATATTGACGGGCCAGATAAGCGGCAGCCCCTTGTTGAATCGCGCCGGCGATTTCCTGCATGCGTGCATTGCCTGCGGGTAAACCAGAAATCCATTTGCTCATAACTGCTCCATACAGAACCGCAAAAATTGCGGCGCCGATGGCAACCATTAGTTCAACTGACATGACTTCTCCCTATCTATATTTTTATCAATTACGTTACTCAGAAAACTACTGTAAAACGTCGAAATAAAACTAGTATATGAAACCAGGTACAAAACATTTGTTGCTGCTTGAAGCGGAATACAGTAAAGCTGAATCGAGGGTTTTTATTGCGGTAAGAACAATGATGGCGGCGGATAGCTCCTTGTGGTGTTGAAGTGTAAATAAATTGTAACATTAGCGCATTATTGCATTATTAAACCGCACTCACAATAGAACGGCCGTCGCGGCAGGCACGAGCGGCAATGCTGTATCAGTCAGCGCTTTTGTAAAGCTTGTCCAGTGCATCGCCCAATGCAGTGCCGGCCAGCTTTACGCTCAGTTCCTTCAAGCTGCTGACGGCCGCCGGAGTAAGCTTTCTGGGCGTTTTGTGCTTGGGTTGCGGGCTAGATTTTACTTGCACTTTTACGCGAATTGCAGTAACTTCACACACTTGCTTTTGTAGCTGAATCAATAGACTAGGCAGCAAAAGCTTAATTTTTGCCGCGACCACACTGTTGTCGGCATATACGTTTAATTGCTTGTTCTTGATGCTGCTCGCGCGGCTGAATTTAGCCAGGTTATCCGGAGCGATTGCATTCCAGATTTTTTGTGCAGCCTGAGTTTCCTGCGTGCGCGTATGCAGCGCATTCAGCTCAGGATTTTTAAGCAATGTATTAAATCGTTGCATGGCTGTTTATATAATGCCTGTAATGATTAGGGGTAGTATGAATATCATTTTAGTCTCAAACAATATGGCGAAAGCGAGAACGCTTTCTGTGCTGCAAGTGAGTATGGTCTTGGCAGCACTGGTGTTTTTGTCGGTTTTAATCGCAATGATGCTAATTGTGCCACAGCAGCCAAGTGCACAACAGGGCTCAAAGTCATTAATACCTAACCATTTGCGATTTTCTTTCAATAATCCGCAAAAACATCTTGATGCCTATGCATTGCAATTAGGCGAACTGCAGGCGCGCATGATGCGTCTGGATGC
>Ga0208882_1000837_pt1 | contig 12873 bp, 9 predicted proteins | sample LakWasMet14_LOW5_2_FD_183862 | JGI IMG/M metagenome (GOLD analysis project Ga0208882, IMG submission 183862) | Freshwater sediment methanotrophic microbial communities from Lake Washington under simulated oxygen tension - Sediment Metagenome... | ecosystem: Environmental > Aquatic > Freshwater >...
GGCGGCGCCAATGCCTTTGCCGAACAACTGGCGACATTGCTGGGGGCGGAGGCGGTGCTGACCACGGCTTCGGATGTCGGCAAGACCATCCCGGTGGATATACTCGGCCGCGAGCTGGGCTGGCAGGTGGAAGCGCCGAAAATCAACATTACCCGTGTCTCCGCGCATGTCGTCAACGAGGAGCCGATTGCTTTCGTACAGGAAGCAGGGGCGAAAAACTGGTGGACGCGGCCCACGCCGTTGCCGGCCACTATTCAGGTGTTCGAGCGTTTTGAAGAGGTGGATTTGACGCGCTACAAAGCGGTGTTGTGGGTGACCCGGCGCGAGATTACCCCGGAACAATGGCAGCAACTCGCCGAGCGTTTGGTGGTGTATAGGCCACCGCTTGGACAGGATTGATGAAAGTCATCCTGGGTCTGGGTTGTGATCGTGACACCTCATTAATAACTTTAAACACCGCTGTCGAACAGGCGTTAGCAATGGCGGGTTTGGATAAATCCGCCGTGGCAGGCGCAGCCAGCATCGACAAGAAAAGCGATGAAGCGGCGATGTTGCAACTGGCTGCCGATAATGCTTGCCCGCTGACTTTTTACCCGGCCGAGCAACTGGCGCAGGTGCCGGTGCCGAATCCGTCGGAAGTCGTGCGCCAATACATGGGTACACCGGCAGTCGCCGAAGCGGCGGCGTTGTTGGCCGCTGGACCGGCAGCCAAACTATTGCTGGAAAAACACAAATACCGTGGCGAAGATGGCAAAAACGCCACGGTTTCAATCGCAAGTATAAATACTCACAGGGCATGAAAGAGAACAACGCATGAAGACAGGTAAGATTCTATTGGTGGGCTTTGGCCCCGGTTCGCAAGAACACATGACCTATCGGGCGCGCGAGGCTATCGCCGAGGCCGATGTGGTGATCGGTTATTCCACCTACATCAAACTGGTGCAGGAGTTGTTGGAAGGCAAAGAAGTCATTCGCAAAGGCATGACCGAAGAAATCGACCGCTGCATCGAGGCTTACGATCAGGCCTTGCTGGGCAAAACCGTGGCGCTGATTTCGTCCGGGGACATCGGGGTTTACGGCATGGCCGGGCCGACTTACGAAGTGCTGCTGCAAGCTGGCTGGACACCGGACAGTGACATCACCGTGGAAGTGATCACCGGTGCTACCGCGTTGAATGCTTGCGCCGCTCTGGTCGGGGCGCCGTTGACGCATGATTTTTGTTCGATTTCGCTGTCAGACTTACTGACACCCTGGCCGACTATCGCCAAGCGACTGCAAGCGGCGGCGCGCGGTGATTTTGTGGTGGCCTTGTACAACCCGAAAAGCGGTCGCCGTACCGGCCAGATCGTCGAGGCACAGCGGATACTGTTGTTACACCGCAGCCCGGAAACCCCTGTCGCCATCGTCAAATCCGGCTATCGCCGCCGACAGGCCATCCAGATGACGACGTTGGCGCAGATGGCCGATTGCGACATCGGCATGTTGTGCACGGTGTTGATCGGCAACAGCAGTACCTTCGTGCGCGAAGGCCTGATGATCACCCCGCGCGGTTACGCCAATAAATACGACAGCCTGACCGGCGAGACGAAATGCGGTGAACAGGCCGGGCGTTCTTTGAGCATGGGGCTGACCGGCTGGCATGCTTGTGTGCGTCAATATTTGCGCGAAAATCCCGCCGCCTCGCCGCGCGAAGCAGCAGCGCATTTCGATGCGCCATTGGGTGAGATTCTGGCGACTATCGCTGCCGCGTCACCCGATGACGAAGCGGGTGATCTGACCGCACGCTGGCTAGCCGTTGAGCAAGTCGATGCGGTATTGAACGATGCCAAGGACTGGGGCCGATTGCGCGCCGTGGTGCGCAGCGAAGCCGGTGCGGTGGCAGAATTATTGTTGGAAGCCAAGGATTTGAATCAACGCGGCGACTGGCTGAATTTGACCAATGAGCATTGCCATTTACATGTCGACCAAAACAAAATCGCCAGCGGCTGGTTTTTAAGCCAGGGCGATAGACAACAGGGGGTTTATTTTGTGAATAGTCATGGCGCGGTGGTGTTTTCACTGTTGTTGGTGAAATCGACTGAGACATTTGACGAAGCGGCGTTTGTTGCTTTCCGCAAAGCGTCTGAACGATTCGGCCAAGTCATTACCGCTATCGAAACCGTTGAAACTGAAGAGGTGACCAGCGATGAGTGATACTACCCTGCCGGAAAAACCCAAAATGGGCGACTACAAACGCCATTTACTGGTCTGCACCGGCCCACGCTGCACACAAGATGGTCAATCGCAAGCCTTGTTCGATAGCCTGGGCGCCAAATTCAAGGCGGTAGGTCTGGATCAGGGTGCGTTGCGGGTTAAACGCAGTCGGGTATCCTGCTTTGCCACTTGTAAATCCGGCCCGATTCTCTGTGTGCAACCGGATGGCGTTTGGTATTACAACGTCACCGATGCCAATCTTGATCGCATTATTGATCAGCATTTGCTTGGCGGTGAGCCGGTCACCGAACTGGTATTTCATCAGGGCCCTGATTGTCACGATGACTGTTGAATCCCTGTCCAATAAAACGCATTCATCGCCGTTAGCACTGTTTGTCGATTTCTCCGGTCAACCATGCCTCGTCGTTGGGGGCGGTCCTGTGGCGGTTCGAAAAGCCACCTCGCTTCTAAAAGCCGGCGCCAAGCTGACTGTGGTGGCGCCGGGATGCTCAGCGGCCATGCGTGAATTAGTTTTATCGCAGGCAGTGACTTATTTCGAGCGTCGGTATTTGGCAGAAGATCTCTGCGGACAGCGGTTGATAGTGGTTGCTACCGATGACGCGGGGCTGAATGCGTCGATAGCAGTCACTGCGAAACAGCAAGGTTTGCTAGTCGATGTCGCCAATCCCGGTCACCTTAGCAATGCAGTCATTCCGACCGTTATTGATCGAGCACCGTTGCAAATTGCTTTGTTTAGTGACGGCGCATCACCGGCGCTGGTAAGGCAACTGAATCGCCAACTGGAAGCCTTTATTCCGCTCAGCTACGGACGTCTGGCAGCTTTTGCGGGTTCACTACGACAGCAGGTTAAACAACAATTGCCTGACGTAACGCAGCGCAGTCGCTTTTGGCGCCACTTACTGACTGGTTCGGCTGCAGAGCAATTATTGTCGGGTGACAAAACGCGAGCACAGCAATTGGCTGAACAACAAATGGCACAACAAGGCACAGTGCCTGGCAGTGTCACGCTGGTGGGCGCTGGACCGGGTGATCCTGAGCTGCTGACGGTCCGTGCGCTAAGGCAATTGCAACAGGTGGATGTTGTAGTGTATGACCGGTTGGTAGGACCTGGGGTGCTGGCACTAATCCCGAAGGAGGTCGAACGCATCGACGTCGGTAAAGCGCCTGGGCGTCACAGCCACCATCAGGATGAAATCAATCAAATACTGATCGAACAAGCCAAACAGGGTAAGCGCGTGATGCGTTTGAAAGGGGGCGATTCATTTGTATTCGGCAGGGGCGGTGAAGAAATTGAAGCGCTGACGGCCGCCGGTATCGCCTGTCAGATCGTGCCGGGTATCACTGCTGCAATCGGTTGTGCAGCCATTGCCGGGATTCCGCTGACACATCGAGAGCTGTCTCATTGTTGCATTTTTTTGCCAGGCCAACTCTGTGACAACGCTGGTGTGAGTGACTGGAACGGCTATTCGCAAGTCAAACAAACCCTGGTGTTTTATATGTCGGTCAATAATCTGCAAAAAATTTGTCAACGATTGTTGGATGCTGGTATGGCCGCAGAGATGCCCGTGGCTTTGGTGCAACAGGCCTCGCTACCGCAGCAGCGCGTGAGCATCGCGACACTGGAAGAATGGTCCCAGGCCCATGGCCTTTTTTGTATAGAGCCCGGTATCCTGATCATTGGTGAGACTGTGCGGCTCAGTCCTTTCTTCAAACAGGCTTCAGGGGTTGAGGGATGAGAGTAACCTGTCCTGCACTGTTGGTGACCGCCCCGGCTTCCGGTCACGGCAAAACCTCAGTCACCGCTGCATTGGCGCGCTATCACAGCCGTAATGGCTTACGTGTGAGTTGTTTCAAAACCGGGCCTGATTTTATCGATCCGACTATACTGGCTAAAGCTTCCAGACGGGCGGTTTATAACCTGGATAGCTGGATTATGGGTAAGGAACATTGCCAACAATTGTTATATGCAGCGGCAGCAGAATCGGATTTGATTTTGGTGGAAGGCGTAATGGGGTTGTTCGATGGCGAACCGAGCAGTGCCGACCTGGCCGAGCAGTTTGGCTTACCGATTTTACCGGTGATCGACGCTTCGGCAATGGCGCAAACCTTTGCGGCAGTGTTGCATGGGCTGGCGACGTACCGCAGTTCGTTAAATATTGCCGGAGCAGTCGCCAACCGTGTTGCTTCACCCCGGCATGCCGAGTTACTGAAAACCGGCTTACCAGCAGACATGTCGTTGGCCTGCCTGCCTCGCAACCCACAAGCCACCATGCCGGGACGCCATTTGGGACTACAACTGGCGGAAGAGATTGCCGATATTGATCAACACCTTGAGCTATGGGCAGATGCCATTGGCGAAACCTGGTTAGCGCTGTTGCCGCCGGCTGTTGAGTTTGCTGCACCAGATGCTTTGCCGCCCAATGAGCCTTTACTGCAAGGTAAAACAATTGCTGTGGCTCGTGACAGGGCGTTTTGTTTTTTGTATGAGCAAAATCTGGATTGTTTGCGGGCGATGGGTGCTGAACTAGTCTTTTTCTCGCCACTGGCCGATTTGCACTTGCCGGAAACCGACGCCATTTACTTGCCGGGTGGTTACCCTGAACTTTATGCCAAAACCTTAGCCAACAATGAAAGTTTACGCGCTGACATCCAATCTCATGTAGCCAAGGACAAACCGTTGCTGGCTGAATGTGGCGGGATGATGTATCTGACGGAAGCTTTGCTGGATGGAGACGGCCGAAGTCACGAGATGTTGGGCGTATTACCTGGAATAGCAACGATGCAGAACAAACTCTCTGCGATAGGATCGCAACAGGCAGAGATTAGTGGTCAGATCATTCGGGGGCATACCTTTCACTATTCGACGCTGCAGACTTCGCTACCCGCGACGGTTCAGGCAAAAACATCAGACGAACGGGATGGTGAAGCGATTTACCAGTTGGGTTCGGTAACAGCCTCTTATCTGCACTTTTATTTTCCATCCAATCCGACAGCAATTGCGAGACTTTTACTTCTCCTAAACGTCTCTGGAAGTTACTAATCTAAGTTGTTAAATGCCGTTGACACTTGAAGCCAGTGGTAAGTAGCTTGAAATTTCGCGATTGCGTCTCGGATATTGAAAAAAATTCTCATACGTTAACTTTTTTCGAAGCAGCGAGGATTCGATAGACGGTGGCTTCCCCGATTTTCAACTCTCGGGCAATCTTGGTTTTTGCCATACCGCTTTCGGCAAGGCTTACGACTTCTTGTCTTAACTCGGTCGCCAGTGGTGTCCGACCTTTATACTTGCCTGCCGCTTTGGCTTTAGCCACGCCTTCCCGTTGTCGCTCCAGCATCATTTCACGCTCGAATTGGGCTACACCGCCCAAGACAGTCAGCATCAGTTTGCCGGTCGGGGTCTGCGTGTCCATGCCAAGATTCAAAATCCGTAAGCCGACCTGTTTTTGCTCAAGCGTTTTAATAATCGCCATGAGGTCGGCAACAGATCGAGCCAGCCGGTCGAGTTTGGTGGCCACCAATACATCACCCTCCCGTGCAAACTCCAAAGCGGCCTCAAGTTGTGCGCGGACAGCAATGGAGGAGACTTGCTCCTGAAAGATTTTTTTGCACTGGGCGACTTCGAGTTCCCGTAATTGCGCTTCGAGACCGGCGATTTGATCGACGGTTGAGGTTCTGGCATAGCCAATGATCATTTTCGCTCAAAAGAATTTAAGATGCTGTGATAGGCTATCGATCATAAAGCAAATTAGAATCTATTGGTAGAGTTTTGTAGCCTTTTCTGATCTATCACTAGGCCAAGGTCTATTGATAGACTAGATTTGCCAAAGCTCTATTTTTTCAGAGACGGGTAATTACCAAAGGGGCTATTAAGAGGAACAGCGACAAAATGGCCGCCCAGAATATTTCATGCCATAACAACCATCACCAAAGATACAAAACAACATGGCACGACTGAACATATTAACCCAGGACGAAATCAACGCGCTGTATGCGATTCCGACGCTGGATGATGAAGAACGGTCATTTCTGTTCGGCCTCGATTCCGATGACATAGCCATACTCGATAGCCTCGAAAACAACACCGCCCGTAAAGTTGACTATATCTTGCAGCTTGGTTATTACCGGGCCGTCAATTATTTCTTCCTGTTCAGTTTTCAAAGGGTGAAGGCGGATACGGCATTTATCATGCAACTGTATTTTCCGGGAGAGCCCTTTCCTAAAAAACAGGTATCGAAAAATCATCACTACTGGAACCGCTGCGAAGTGATGCGTAAATTCGGTTTGAAAGAGGCCGATACCGGCTTTCAGACCCCATTACTCAAAGAGGCCAAGGGTCTGGTCAAACGCCACGCGCTGGCTAAGTTTGTGTTGGAAGGCTTGCTGATCTACTGCCAACAACAAAATGTGATCAGGCCGGCGTATTCAACCTTCCAGAATATTGTTTCGATCACGCTTCAGGAAGAACGCAACCGGTTGGTCAATAAGCTGTACACCGATGCCGATAAAGCACTCCGTGCGCAATTGGATAAGCTTTTACAAAACGACGAGCTGTTTTATAACCTCACATTACTCAAAAAGGATCAGAAGAATTTCAGCACCACGGAAATCAAGAATAGCGTGGCCAAACAACAACTGATCATCGACATTTACCAGCAGTCCCGGCTGCTGATGCCAAAACTGGGGCTATCAGAACAGAATATTATCTACTACGCGAATCTGGCGGAATTTTACACCATCCAGAAACTCCGGCGCTTTACCGATAAAAACCTGACCCGGCTGTATTTGCTTTGCTACGTGCATCGCCGGTTTCTTAAAATCAATGATTCTCTGGTGACCAGCTTAATCCAGAAAATGAACAAATATGCCGATGACGCCGAAGATTATCAACGCTCAAAAATTGAGTTGCTGACAAACGTCGATACAAAACTGCGAAATCAGGCCTGTCAGGTGTTAGCCATTAATATTGATAACAGCATTCCTGATGAACAAGTCAGAGCCAAAGCCTTTGAGGTGGTTCCCCAGGCCGATTACAAACAATTCCTGGATGATTTTAAAAAGCCCAATCTGGATCGAGACTTTTACCGCTGGCAATACTACACGCAACAGGCGTTGACCATTAAAAAGAATATTCGCCCCTTATTCAAGGTGCTGGAATTTTCTTGTGCGAATGAGGGGTTGACGCAGGCGATTGCGTTTTTAAGAAAACACCTGAGCGGAGGCCAAACCTTTCGGGACTATCCTTATCAAGATGTGCCCTTGAACTTTTCCCCCCAATCGCTAAAAAAGTTTCTCACCCTTAAAGTCAAAACCGACGATCAAAAAGTCGTCAAACGGGTGGATGGCGACCGCTACGAATGCATGGTTTATCACCAGATCAAACAAGGTATTGCCAACAACACGGTCTTTATCAAAGACAGCATCAGCTATCGTACCCTGGACGATGAACTGATTGATGCTGAATACTGGGCCGAGCACAAAGATGAGATTCTAAAGCAACTCAATATGCCTTTGTTGTCGATGGACATTGCAGCCTTGCTGGACGAACACGAAAAAAATCTGAAAACCAAATACGACCTGGTGAATGAACACATTCAATCCGGCGAAAATACCAGTCTTAAACTTCAACACAATAAGCAAGGCGACATCGTCAAATGGACGCTGCCCTATACCCGGCTGGATGACGGCATTAACAATCCTTTTTATGAAAAGCTGCACGTTTCAAGTATTGCCGATATTCTCCGATTTTCGGCAGAAACCACCGGTTTTCTAAAGTCATTTTCGCATCTTCAACCCAAATACTCGAAATCAACCGCCGATCCTGAAGTCATTCATGCCTGCATTATTGCCAATGCGACGGGTACGGAAACCAAAAAGATGAAAGCGATCAGCGATGTGAAAGAGCAAGACCTGGACCGGGTGAATAAAAACTATATTCGCTATCAAACCCTCACTACAGCCAATGATGCCATCATGAATCATACGGCCAAATTACCCATTTTTTCGGAGTATAACTTGTCTGATTATGGCGTCCACGCCAGTGTTGACGGTCAAAAATTCGCAACGAAATACCATACGATCAAATCGCGGTATTCGAAGAAATATTTCGGCATGTTGCAAGGCGTGGTCTTATTTTCGCTAAACGCCAATCATCTGCCGCTTTGCCTTAAAGTCATCGGCGCTAATCAGCATGAAAGCCACTTCTTGCTAGATATTGTTGAAAGCAATACGTCGGATGTTGAAATCACGGCTGTTTCCGGCGATATGCACAGCATCAATCGCGTCAACTTCGCACTGATGTATATGTTCGGTTACCGGTTTATGCCGCGTTTTACTCAGTTGCGGGACAAATCTGAACATGACCTGGTGAGCTTCGATGAGATCGAACACTATGCCAAACAAATTATCAAACCCAGCAAAAAGGTCAATAAAGCACTGATTATTAAGGAATGGGATAAGGTCTTGAGAATACTGGTTTCATTGGCCACTAAAAAAACGACACAAAGCCAGATTGTCAGTAAATTATCCGCTTACAAAAAGCTCAATCCGACCTTGAAAGCGCTGATCGCCTTCGATGAAATCATCAAAACCGATTATTTGCTGGACTATATTGACAACAAGGAAGTACGCGAAGTGGTGCAAGGCTCATTGAACCGAGGCGAATCCTATCACCAATTAAGCGCTACCATTGCCAAAGTCAGCGGCGGCAGGATGCTCAATGGAAAGACTGAAATTGAATTAGACATTAATGCCGAATCCATTCGGCTGATTGCCAATGCGGTGATTTTCTATAATGCGACCATTTTGTCAGCACTTCATCAGCATTATCGAACCGTAAACCCAGAAAAGGCCAAAGAAATACTGCGTTTTTCGCCCGTGGCATGGCAGCATATTAACTTCATCGGCAAGTATGAATTTTACAGCCGGGGAAGTCTTCTTAGTATTCAAGAAGTTATCAAAAAACTGATTGGTGATTTTGAAATCGATTTTTCGGCTGCAAGCCAGTAGTACCAAGGGTTGCGGAGAGGTGTCGGGACAAACCGTTCTTTTGGTTAATTAACCCCAATCAAAAGCCGAAACCTTTACGGTAGAAGGATATAACAGTTTGTTCAGACATTTTCTTGCTCGGTTACGCCGAAAGTCTAAATGCTATAGCAAGAGCCAAGACATGCTGAAATATTCTGTCATGCTTTTGATGTTGAAATGGAATGGCGAACTGGACGCTATACTTAATTAACAATGCCCCCCGAAAGGTTTTATGGCTGGTAAACACACGCTCAAGGCCCGATCTACAGCGCATTAAAAGTCCGATCTTGCCGCGGGATCTCTCTGAAAGTGGCGATAAAGGCCCAGCTTAATATTACGTAATTATCATAACAACATAATTACGTAATTGTTTGGTTATACTCGTAAAAATGTGGTTCGCCAAGTCAACTCAACTTGATCTCGGCTGCCACAATGGTCTCCTAGACTGTTAATCAGCTTCTAAATTTTGCTAGTTCTTTTTAAAAACAGCGTCCAGATTTATCAGTAGAAATTTTTCATCTTGTTGTTCTTTTATAAAACCTAACTGATTGAATGGTTGTCAATACCAACGCTAATACTGGTAAGCTTTAGAAGCTGATTAATAGGCTCGTTATATTCTGGATGAGCTCGTCAGCGAATTCGCATAACCACCAACATTCCTCTTGATACATTCCCTGCGGCTGTCCTCGGTTTAATCTGAAGCCAGTCTTTAAGGGTTTCCTGTTTCAGGGAAGCGGTGATTTCGGCTTTTTAGCTGGATTTGTTGAGCCATTATCCGATTCAGCAAATGGATGAAACAACGCTGCAGGTTTTGATAGAGAAAACCAAAATCGCTTCCAATCAATCCTATCTGTGGGAGCAACGCGGCGGGTCGCCATAACAGCCTCTGCTACTCACGCCCGATCGTCTACGTCGCCAAGCATTATATAATGACATAGTATCGTCACGAGCAATATTGCCAAAAGCGTTGCAGACAGCATGCCGCCAAAAACCACCGTACTGGTAGTCTGTTGACTGGCCGCGCCGCTCACGGTTCCTGAGCAAGGGCATAAGATCCAAAAGCGAACGAGGTCATGACAATGGGCAGGAATCGTCGATGAATAGCTTCTTGGTACTTCCCTAGCTTTTACTCTTCAGTTTCACGATATACCCAAGCCATAAACAATTGGTATCCCAAAGCCAACATCACCGATCCCAAAAACAAGCCGATAATCCCACCGGCTGCCATGCCGCCTAAAGCGCCCAGAAGAATCACCGGCATGGGTGCATCCACGCCACGGCCCAACATCAAGGGTTTGAGGATATTGTCCGCCATACCGGCAACCAGGGTATAAACAGCATACATCACTGCGACCGCAGTGGAATCATTCGTGGAAAACACATAAATGATGGTCGGCAGTGCAACAAAGATGGCCGGAATTTGTGCGATGCCTAATAACAACACCAACAAGGCCCAAATACCGGCAGCGGGTATGCCCACCAAAATAAACCCGGCCCCCAGTAAAAGGGCTTGAATGCAGGCAATGCCGATGACGCCTTGCGCCACGGTTCGGATAGTCGCTGTCGAAAGCGCAACCAAGATTTCGCCTTCCTTGTCCCCGGCCATTCGCTTGGCAATGGCTTTGGCCGCCGCATGGCCAGATGGGCCGTAAGCCATCCATATTCCGGAAAGTACTAAGGCGGCCAAAAACATCAGAATGGCCTTGCCGGCACTGGCGGCATAGCCAAGCACTTGTTTAGTGATCACGCTAATTTTGGGTTCGTATTTCGCTACCACACCGCCAAGGTCAGTATGCGCAGCCGACCATAACGCATATAGTTTATTGCCCACCAACGGCCATCCGGCGACAGATTCACTGGGCGCAGGCACTTGCAGCGTCCCGCTCTGAACTTGTTTTACTAAGGCGGTAGATGAATCCGCGAAGGAAAAGACCAGCAGGGCAGTAGGGATGAATACGCTCAACACTATCACCAGCACCAAGGTTGTTGCGGCATAGCCATCTTTGTGACCCATCTTGCGGGCGATTAAGATATGCAGAGGATACAAGGCCACGGCCAATATTAGCGACCATAACATCAAGCCGATAAAAGGCTGGAATATTTGATAGCAATAAACGACTAAAAAAACGATCAATCCGGCGCGGATGAATAAATCGAGCACTCTGCGCGAGATAAGCTTTTCCTGCGCCTTATCGGGTAACAGATTCTTTGCGTTGTTCATAACTGCCGCTCCAATTCTCATTCAGAAAATTACGCACTAGTTTTCGCGCTTTATACAATAATCGGCGATTATTGCCGGATAGAGATAAAAGAGCTTATGCTTTTTTGCTCTGCTGATCATCCTAGTCCTTTGTGAGGGTTGCTTCCCTAAGGTTTGATAAAAATTATCTACCCGCTAGATAACCCTCACATATTTTTAGATCGGTACAGTTAAAATCAGGGTTACTGCTCTTATGGAGTCTTTTTAAGCAGCGGTAAATTAGATGCAATTTCGAGATCAAGTAAAAGTCCGATGTCGTATTCTACTTGCAGAAATCTTGCCGCAATGACCGGTGAAGTGGCTTTTCTGATTTTTTTGTAATATTCATCGAGCAACTCAAGCTTTTTTTCGCGTATCGCAAAAGCACGTTTAGCAAGGCTGTTTGCCGTATCGTCGTTCATCTTGTTCATGTTGAACTGGTAATCGCGAATTAACGCCAGCCTTTCGTCATTAAGCTTTTTCAATTCCGCCTCATACGGGTAATATTCATGCCAGAAGGCATTATAATTCGGATCGTTCTGATCCAATTTCATAGCCTGATTGATCGTGACTACCTTATCCTCTCTCATATCCGCTCTGGCATATTCCACATACGCCGCGGCCGTATCGCTCATAGGCGGAGCTTTTGGCGTTTCCGTTGCGCAACCGGCCATCAGCGCACCCGTTACGGCAACCGCCGATAAGCAGCGTGCCTTTTTTTTATCAACTAAGATGTTAATCATGGTTTTTCTCCATACGAACGAAATGAACGAAGAACACAAAAACTCTCTTCGGGTTGGGTTAAACGGTTATTTGCTAAACACATCCCCTTTATTCAGGAATTTTCATCGCCAACTGACTGGGTCAAAAGGCCGCACTTTTAGTATTTCGGCTTCCTAGGGCCTGTTTTCTGCATATGAAACGCTTGAAACTGCAAAAAACTGCTCGAAAAGGGCCGAATTTAAATTCCGCCATGGCTATTCCTCTTCCAGGGTTTGCCGGGCTTGTTCCAATAACTCCCGTTGCTCGTCATCCATTTCTGGAAACTCGAGGTCGAGGTCGCGCAAGGCCGTGGTGACAATATCGGCGACTATGGCTCGAGTCGCCCATTTGTTATCGGCCGGCACGATGTACCAGGGTGCCCATTTGGTACTGGTCGCACTGATGGCTTTTTCAAATGCGTCGACATAATCGTCCCAGTAACTGCGCTCGTTGAGATCGGCCAGTGAAAATTTCCAGTTTTTTTCGGGGCGTTCCAGCCTGTCCATGAAGCGCTGTTTCTGTTCTTCCTTCGATACATGCAGAAAGAACTTCAATACGACCGTACCGCTGCGTACCAGGTGGTGCTCGAAGGCGTTGATATCGTCATAGCGATCCTGCCAAAATGCCTTGCCGTG
>Ga0208882_1000838_pt1 | contig 12871 bp, 6 predicted proteins | sample LakWasMet14_LOW5_2_FD_183862 | JGI IMG/M metagenome (GOLD analysis project Ga0208882, IMG submission 183862) | Freshwater sediment methanotrophic microbial communities from Lake Washington under simulated oxygen tension - Sediment Metagenome... | ecosystem: Environmental > Aquatic > Freshwater >...
TTCGAGTTCATATCGATACGTATAACGGGTTAAATCGTTATTGGATTCCCAAGGGAAATAGCCCGATTCAAAAGTTACATTTGGAATAATAATTTTATTGCGGTAAAAACCCGGCATCACCGAAAAATCAAAACGCATTCCGGCATTCACGTCATAAATATGGGAAACCCCGGCATATTTTTTGGAAAATGGACCCCAATTTGGCAAACTGATGTCGTGGGTATTTTTTAACGTATTAAAGTCTGTTGTCACTGTTTGATTGGTCTGTGCCAATGAAAGTTGTGTGACACCAAACAAGCCGAATAAAAGGAGGAAATATATTTTTTTCATAATCCCAGCTTTTTAATGACAGTTCCCAATGCTTTTTATCAGGAGGTTTTTTGAAACCGGAAAACGTTCCGTGAATACCGAAAGTGTTTTTTTATTCTCGTCCCATACCATTGCTCCTTCTTTTATTTTCACACCGTTCGCTTCAAAACAAATGGGTTTTGAAAGTCCGTGAAAAACGATTTGGTAAGAACGTTGTTCAGCCGAATTCGTATAATTTCCAACCGCCGCAGCAATTTGTAAAGAAAATGCAGATTGATTGAACGTTATTGCTGTCGTTCTTTTTTCATTTTTATTGCGATAATTTTCCGAAACTCCATCGTCTTCATATAATGTAAATGTTGCATTTTTTTCAGGATAAATATGCAATGTCAGACTGTCGTTTGCAATAAAAGCAGTGCTCAACGCATAATTTGCCATCGGAATTATGGAACCCGCTTTGACAAACAAGGGCAATTTTCCAACAGGAGCCGGATAATTGATTATTTTATCTCCTTCAATTTTTTCGTCGCTCCAGAAGTCGTACCAAACTCCTTTTGGCAACCAAACGGACACGTTATCATTATCGGAACAATTGGGTGCCACTAAAAATTCATTTCCCCACAAATATTGCAGATCGCTTTTCCAGGCTATTGGTTCATTTTGATAATCGATAACCATCGCACGAGCCATTGGCATACCTGTTTCGTTGGCAATATGAGCATACGAATAGATATAAGGAATCAATTTATAGCGCAATTCACTGTACAATTTTGCGTCTTTTTGAACCTCTTCCGGGCGATCAAGTGGCCAACGTGATTTTCCAATTCCGTGTGGCTTCCAAAACGGCGTAAAACTGCCAAATGCCATTGACCATTGACGATACATAGCATCATCAGGCGTTTCTTTTGAATCTCCTTTGTGAAATCCACCGGCATCGTGAGCCCAAAACGGAAAACCGGAAAGGCCAGCAAGTTGCAAACTTCTTACTTGGGTTTTCATATCGTCGTAAGTAGAATTTATGTCACCACTCCATAAAGTGGCGTAACGTTGTGCTCCGGCAGTCATTCCCCGAACCCAAACAAAGGGTCTTTTGGTTCCGTTAAAACTTTTATCCCAGCCTTCTTGTACCAATGCTTTTGAAATGAGCATAAACCAATAATTTCTCATTTCCTGCCAAGTAGTTCCATTTTCAAACTTCATAGAAATGGGTGCTTTCCCCATTTCGTCAAATTCGTCAATCCATAATGCATCGCCTGGATAACCTAGTGCGGGATTTAAGGATTTGTTCCACATTGTGTTCCAAAACCAATGTCTTACCTCATTTTTTGTGAAATCCGGCGCGCTGGTATTAAAGTCAATTCCTTCATTTTGTGGAAGATTGAAAGAGGATTTCCATCCGTCACTTTGCACGGCAATGCATCTGTTGAAATCCAATGTTATAATTAATCCATTCGATTTAATCCATTGTTGGTATTCTTTTGGATTTGGATAACGTACTGAATCCCAATCAAAACGAGACAGACATCGTTGTCCGCCTCCAGCTCTCCAACGGTTATCATTCACAATATGATCCAGTGGAAATCCTGCATTTTTATGTTCGGTGATTTTCTTTTTCCACCATTGCTCATCCGAAGGGTCTGTAGAGTTATCGTCATTTCCTTTATCCGAAAGCGCCAATCCAAAGAACGCTTTTAGAGGAAAACGAGGTCTTCCTGTGAGTTGGGTGTAGCAATCCATAATTTTTGGAAATGCTGGGCCAAGAATTACAAAGTAATCCATTCGACCATTTCCTTGGATGGAGAAATCATAGATTCCGTTTTTTCCAAAGTTAAACTTGTTGGGAAAAGTACTGTTCAAAAAAACTCCATAACCTTTGTTTGACAAATAAAACGGGACAATTAATGGTGCTTGTTGTCCGTGTTCAGTACCGTAATTTCGACTGATGGTTTTTCCGCTCAAGTCAAGACTTTCTTCCCGACCAAAATAACCGTGTCCTAAACCTGTGAAATGTTCGTTTGTGTCGTGAACAAATGAGGTGCTGATTGTATCTGCATCCCATTGAATTCCTTTGTCGTCTTTAAGAAATGGAACCGCATTGCCATTTTTAAAATAAGAAAGTTGCATCGAAGATTTATTGACCCTAATTGTCATTCCCCCTTTTGCTTTGGTGGCAATTTTAAAATCTGTCTTTTCTTCGGTAAGAATTATTTTTCCTTCCCATTGATGATTTTCCACCATTTCGTAACGGTTATCCGAAAAGAATTCTTCGTCTTTGCGAACCGTTTGCACACGGATAATATAATCTCCATAAGGAGTCAAACGCAAACGCTCCCCTTGGGTGTTGGTGAATATAATGTTCCTGTCCTTTGAAATATAAGTCAGGGCAGTTTGGGCTTTACAAACTAGTGTAGTTGCAATTAAAATCGAAAACAGGAAAAAATTTCTCATATAAATTTATAAAAAAAGCCGTCTCGCCTTTAAAGACAAGACGGCATTAACCCTCTTAAACTTTGATGTTTATTGTTTCAATAATTTCATCACCTTAACTTCGTTATTCTCGTTCAAGGCTTTTACAAAATAAACTCCTTTGTTCAAATCATTGATATTGAATTGATACTCTTTAGATTGATTTGTATTGAAACTTTTCGCTAACTGTCCGGTAATGGAATAAATTTCCACTTTTGAAGTATTTGCATTTATGACAAAATAATTTGAAGATGGATTTGGATACAAATAAATATCTTGTGAAAGTCCAAATTTTGTCTCGCCCAATGTTGAAGGTTTATTTCCATAAATCTTAAAACCTCCTGCTGCAATAAGTATTGTAGCATTAACATCTGTAACATCAATCGTCGTGTTATCCATCAGATTATACCAAGTTCCTGTATAAGGAAAATTAGGCACTATGTTTTGATCTGTAACATTAAAGTTAGAAAGAATTACCACATTTTGTATTTGAGTTGGTAATAAGGTATTATCCCAAATATAAATTCTAGGTGTCAGTACTGAGTATCCAGAACTAATTGAATAACTTCCATTGAATACCGGTTCTGTTATTTTTAAATCAATCATTTTAGACCAATCGGCATAGATTTTATTCCTGTTTGGGTCGCCTAACCAATTGCTTGTCCATTGTGGCTTGGTATCGAGTTTAGCATCTCCCGGAATTGCATCAGAATCCGTATTTACTGTTCCGTTACTGGCTGTAAAAATGGAATTATTCATGCCTAAATCAGCAAAATGCCAAATCATTTTTGGTCCCGGAACCAGTAGAGAGACTGCGCCGATTGCTGACATTCTTGAAAGTGCTGTATTAAGCGTTTTTACATCATGGGAAGGATTAGAAGAGTTGCCATATTGCAAGTTTTTGTACATTAATCGTTCTTCATCGTGGCTTTCCGGATAACCCATCACTCTTTTAGCCGTAAAACCATGGCTAACATTTCCTATTCGGGAAATATCATCATCTGAATTCCAACCCATAGACAATTGATTGTATTGAGTCGTCATTTTGCCCCACATCATCACTCCTTTACTTGGAGTTTCTGCAATTCTATAATTTGCCCATTGCTGTTCTTCACTATCGGTTCCGAGATGTTCGAAAATAATGTAATGAGTAGCATCCAAACTCCAAGAATAGTCTGCATATTCTTTAAGAACATCAACTCTGTCTTGTTGATAAGAATTAGTACAAGCATCACTACCCGTACAATTTTGAGTAAATCCTTTGGTTAAGTCCCAACGAAAACCGTCAATTTTGTATTCTTCAATCCATTGTTTAACAACCCTTTTAACGTAATTTTTTGTTCTGGGTTGCTGATGATTAAAATCATTCCCTACACTATAACTATGCGTTGCTGTTACATTGAAATAAGGATTGTCAGAAGCTGGACCTCCCCAACCATCACCGTCAGGGTCATTCATCCACATTCTATCCATTGGATTTCTTCCAAAAGCGTGATTCAATGCTACATCCAGAATTACTGCAATCCCGTTTTGATGGCATAAATCGATAAACTCTTTTAGCTTGGCACTTGGCCCATAAGCCTTGTCTAAAGCCATGTGAAATGAGGTATTGTAACCCCAACTTTCGTTACCTTCGAATTCCATCACTGGCATTAATTCGATTGCATTGACTTTTAGGTTTTTGAAATAATCGATTCTGTTTATCAAATTTTGATAACTTCTGTTAGCGTCAAAGTCTCTTACTAAAACTTCATAAACCACTAATTTATCTTTTTCGGGTTTTACAAAATTAGTCGTTGCAGCACTCCATGCATAAGGTGTTTGACCTGTTTGTAAAACGGTAACTTCTCTGTCTTGTCCTGCTGGATAAGCTGGAAGATTTGGATAGTTTCCTACAGGAATATATGGATCTTCATCTTTATTCAAAACCAAAGTAGAATATGGATCTGCTGTTTTAACCAATACTGGAGAACCCGCTATCGGAGTTTGATCTACTACCCAATACTGATAGGTGTAATTTGTACCTGAAACTAATCCGGTGAGCTCTAACCAAAATTTGGTCGAACCGGCTGTAGCGTCTTTTTTCATAGCATAACTTGCATCTGGTTGCCAGCTATTGAAACTTCCTGCCACATAAATAAAATCTTTACCAGGCGCATCTAACACAAGTGTCGCTTTGGTTGCGTCGCCAGAATTATAATTTATCCCGTCAACTAAACCTGCCGGAATAGTTTCAGAAACAGTATTAGGATTTACAATTACAGAGAATTTCTTTGAAAAAGTGGTTGTTCCTTGTTTAATTTGCAAGTCATAACTTTTGTTGATAAGAATGTTGTTGTCTGCATAAGAATAAGAGGCCCCTGTAAAAGTATTAATGCTTGTTCCATTTGCCAATAAATTGTAATCAGCACTTCCACCTGTGTTATTAGCTGAAATAAGCAAATTACTTCCTGAACTTATAACAGTATTGCTGTTTAAACCTGGCGAAGTTAGTGTGGCTTGAAAAGCTCCAACATTAAGGAAAACATCAGGTCCGTTTTTAAGAGTTCCATCTGCCGATCTAAAAACCACACAAATTTCAGTAATTGAACTTGTAATAGGAATCCCAAAATAGGTAAATAAATCTGGTGTAAGATCTAATTTATAAGTAGTACCAGAAACAAAAGTTAACGAAGGTTGGGTAAGATTGTTTCCCCAACTACCTTTTACGCCTTGCCACTTTACGCCATTAACAGTAACCCCAATATGTGCATAAATTATACCCGTATAAGCAGCTAAACCTGTTCCTGTTTTATTAAAATTAATAGTAACTGCCCCATCTGCAACTGCAGGGGAAGGTATGGTAGTGGTTTGAGCAAAACCTACAGAGGATATTAGTAAAAATAAAAAAATAATTTTTTTCATATCATAATATTTAATGATAAAAAAGGCTGTTCAAAAAACAGCCCTTTTTTTAAAATTGAATAATACTATTTTTTAACCAGAATATAAGAATAGTTTCTAGGATTACTTAAATCCAGAGTGACTTCATACGAATTAATTGCCACACCAGGAATGACTGGAACTGTAAAACTTGGTCCATTATATTTCATTGTAGTTCCTGCAAAATCAGGATTTCCTTCCCCTGCGTTGCCTTCTCCCAAGTTAATAGCATCTGCATTATTAGCTCTAAATTTGAACGGAAACCCTCCTTTTAACCTAATGTTCACAACCGTCTTCCATTTCTTGCTAACGGGATCATATATCATCGCTGGTAAACTGTTAGTAGTACCAGAAGTTTTAGCGTTTCCAATAATTCCCCAAGCAGTAATAAGCGTTACTGAATAACTCATTTTTGCTGTAGCAGTATCCGCTTTAACATAATAATATCCAGCTGTTGTTACAATATACCCAGAAGTCCCATTTAAAACAAGCGAACCAGTACCGTTTACACCATAATAAGGATTTGAAGTTTGAAACACACCACATTGCGATGTGTAAAATTTATAACTTCCTGGTTCTAACCACATATATCCTTCATAATCAGTATTTGAACTTAAAATTCCTGAAGCTGCCATTTTTGGTGCTAACGCAGGACTTTGTCCATCTAATGTAAAAGCCACTGTTGGTAAACCTTTAAGATAAGGCGTTACTTTTATTGTAATCACATCAGAATATTTTGTGAAAGCATTCGCTTTCTCTCCAACGGTTGATTTTATTCTTATATCTACATCTGACTGTACACAAGGAAGAAAATCTGGAGCTGTAAGTAAGGAATTCAAATATTCCGTTGTCCAGGTATATGTTCCTGTTGGGGGTTGGTCAGTGCTTTTAACCGCTATTATTGGTTTAGCAAAATTGGTTCCTCCTTTGGCAATTTCGATGCTGTATGTTGGAATTGAGCTATCACTAGCTTTTTCCCAATTTAAAGTAATAGCTACTTTAGTGGCATCATCTGGCTTTAACACATAAGCAGTTCCGGCTATTGGAGTGTTAATCTTAAAACCGTTAGCCGATGCAACTAGATGTGTGTCCGTTTCACATGATGCTACTGCAATCAGGAAAAAGGCTAAAATTGTTGTTTTTAAAATATTTTTCATTGTTTATATTTTTAATATCAATAACCAGGGTTTTGAGTAAGGTTTGGATTTGTATTTATTTCAGATTGTGGAATTGGAAATAACTTGTATTTATCTTCAATAGTAGCTCCAGATTTAACATTACCTTTCCACTCCCATAAATAAGAAGTTCCTGCATATTTACCAAAACGGATTAGATCTTGTCTTCTATGTCCTTCCCAGTACAATTCTCTTGCTCTTTCGTCTAATATAAATTGGGGAGTTAACATTACTTCAGTAATCTGACCTGCAACAGCACGTGTTCTTAGCTCATTAACATAACCAACAGCTTTTGTTGGTGACGCACCAGCAACACCTTTTGCAGCCAATTCTGCATACATTAAATACACATCCGCTAATCTAAACATTGGGAAATCAGTATCTGGGTGGTTTGCGTCACTACCTGGAACCCCTGCAGACGTTTTGTTTGAATACTTTTTCACTTTTAAACCTCCACTCTTAAAAAAGTCTGTGACTACAGGTATGCTTGTAGTAGTTCCAGGCAAAAGGAAAAACATGCCTCTTTTATCTGCGAGTCCACTCAAATCAGGAAATAAATTTGCAAATTCTGTTCTGCCTACTAATCCAAACCATCCACCAGTAATTCCAAGTTCTCCATTCCAGTCTCCACAAGGAGCATGAACAAAATAAGTAGTTACTCCCCAAGATTGTGTTCTGGTACCATCTGCTCGAACTGGGAAAATAATTTCACTTTGAACAGCGGCTCTGTCATTATCAGCCATAAACAAATTACTATAAGGAACTTTAGCAATACTGTATGGAGATGCAATTATCTCATTAATAGTAGCCAATGCTTCCGTATCTCTATTTACATTCGTATAGACCGATGAGTTCAAATACAATTTTGCTAAAACCATTTTCGCTCCAATTTTGTCAACTCTGCCATATTCATTTGTTCTGGCAGCTTTTAGGTCAGCATCAATTGCTTTTAATTCTTTGACTAAATAATCAAACACAAAAATTCTGTCTTTTTCTACTGGTTTCACACCAACTTTATCCTCTTCGGTAGCAAAAGCCACTTTGCCAAATAAATCGATGGCATGATAATAAGATAATGCTCTTAAAAATCGTACCTCAGCTCTAAAAACTTTAACTTCTGCTTTTAATTCAGCACTTGCACCTCTTGAAGTCAGTTTGTCGTCTGTTGATTCACGCAAAAATTCATTCGCTAAACCAATTTGGTAAAATGCTCGTGAATAAAATGCAGTTACAAATCTATTGTCTTTTGTCCAGGTATGAACATTCAATTCTGGCAGTGTAGGGTCTCCCCATGCCACCATTGCCTCATCGGTACAGAGTTCTTGAAGTTGCCAATACCCTCTTACATACTGTCCAAAACCTTCGTCAATACCTTGTATGTCTGGAGCTCCAGATGGGCCTGCTTGACCCGTAACTGCCAAACCAGCATAGATTTTTGCCATAAATTCTTTATATGAATTTGGATCAGCAAAGAATTTTTCTGATGAATTAACATCATCATCTTTTGGAAATACATTCATGTCATTTGTACAAGAGGTAAATACCGCAATCAACCCTATTAGTACAAAGAACTTAATTTTTATTGATTTTATTTTTTTCATGATATTTAAATTAAAAATTGAAGTTTAAACCTAACATAGCCATTCTAGCACGAGGATATATTGTACTGTCGATTCCTCCAAATATTTCAGGATCCATTCCTTTATATTTAGAAATAATCAATACGTTTTGAATACCCGTATAAAGTCGTAAACTTGATTCTTTTGCATTTAATCCAAAAGGCTTGTCAAACAAATATCCTATAGTTAAGTTATCCCATTTTAACCATGATCCGTCATGTATGTAATAATCTATTTCCGCTCTTTTTTGACTAAAATGTGAATTGTCAAAATCAACCGGTGAGTTATTAATTGCATTTGGATTATTGTCTGATATTCCTTGAGATACGAAGGCTCTGCTACCGCTTACATTGTCATAAATATAATTCCCTACACTTGCTCTCCAAGCCATAGAAAAATCCCATTTTTTGTAGTTATAATTAGTCATAAAACCAAATGTATAATCCGCGTCTGGTTTGTGATATTCGTATTTATCTGCTGAATTTACAGCTCCATCGCCATTTCTATCAGCATATGCCCCTTCTATAGGCATACCATTCGGATTATAAATTTGTTGGTAAACCCAAAATGAATTTGGAGACAAGCCTTCTCTTAATATTTGTGTATATACGTCTAACCCTACACCACCTGTAAAATACTCATTTCTATCCAAGGTTGTTATATCTCGATTGTTGTATGCAACATTGAAATTAAAACTCAAATTAGAATTATCGTTTTCTATTGCTTTATAGTTTAACCCTAATTCAATTCCCTTATTGGTAAACTCACCAATATTAGCAGGTCCTTCAGTTCTAAAATTTTGCAAGGCCCCTTCTTTAACCTGAGCAATCAAATCAGTAGTGATTTTTTCATAGAAATCTAATGACCCAGACAATTTATTATTGAAAAAGCCAAAATCTAACCCCACATTATAAGTTGTAGTTTCCTCCCACTTTAATGTTTCATTGTAACCTTCTGGTTTTCCTAATTGATAATAAACATCCCCAAAAGGATAAGTTGCTCCAGATTTTACACCGCTTAAATTATACCTTTTAAAATAATCATATTTTGCAGGAATATCTTGTTGCCCTGTTACACCCCAACCTACTCTTAATTTTAAATCATTGATAGTTTTAGAGTCTTTAAGGAACTTTTCTTCGGAAACTTTCCAAGCGACAGCAGCTCCTGGAAAATCACCCCATCTGTTTTGTTCAGAAAATCTTGATGTTCCATCGCGTCTGTAATTTAGGGTTACCAAATATTTGCCGTATAAATCCACATTTAATCTAGCATAATAGGCTTGTAAATTTACAGTTGGTTGCGTATTAATGTCTGATTCCGAAGTTGGATCTAAAGTATTTCCAGAAGAATAACTTTCGTCTTCAAAATTTTGATAGGAATATCCTGTAGTGAAATCAACTTTTACGTTTCCAAAAAGGTGCGCATAGTTTAAATATCCATCTAAAAGTTTGTTTTCAGAATTACCCCAATAATTACTACTAGAACCTAATAAGCCCGTTCCTTTCATTCCGCTTCTGGCATCATGATCAGTCACATCTGTACCTTCATTTTTATTTATGTCTAATCCACCATTTACAACCGCTCTTAAATCTTCGAAAAAATGAAATTTGTATTCTAACTGTGCATTTCCAAAATATCTGTTAGTTCCACCATTATTATGTCTTTGTTCTAATAAAGCCAAAGGATTTGCCGGTCCATATATGGTATACTGTCCAGGCGCAAATTCAGTATAAGTTTCCGCATAACCACCAAATGGAGAATTAGCATCATAAACTGGCAATGTTGGATTATCCGCAATTGCAGAACCAATAGCGCCTTCATTAGCATATCTGTTTTTTTCATATGAGTAATTTGCATTAATTTCTACCTTCAAATGATTGTCAAAAAATGCAGGTGTCAATGATAGAGCCACTGTTTTTCTATCAAACTCAGATGTTTTTAAAACACCATCTATTTTTGTATATCCAACAGATAAACGCGTTGGCATTGTTTCAAACAAGTTTCCTCTAACAGAGAAGTTGCTATCTGATGTTAGCCCATCATGAAAAATTTGATCTTGCCAATCGGTATTGTTTGTTCCTAAAAGAGCTGTACGAGTTGGCACAAATTCTTTAACAATGTCTCTAAATTCATCAGCAGAATAAACATCTACTTTTTTTACAAGACTATTTACTGCAGTATATGAATTAAATGAAAATTGAACCTCGTCTTTTTTAGTTCCTTTTTTAGTTTTAATTAAAATAACACCATTAGAACCTCGAGATCCATAAATAGCAGTAGCTGATGCATCTTTTAATATCGAAAAAGATTCAATATCATTTGGATTTACTGAGGAAAGTCCTTTATCAACTGGTAAACCATCAATTACAACTAACGGTTGGTTTGAAGCATTCAAAGAAGAACCTCCACGAATTCTAATAGCAGCTCCATCGCCAGGACGCCCCCCCTGAGTCACAACAACTCCGGCAACTCTACCATTAATTAAATTTTCAGTGTTTGTAATTGCTCCTTTATTAAAGTCTTTGGCTGTAATCAAAGCAACCGCACCAGTAGCGTCTTTCTTCTTTACAGAACCATACCCTACTTGAACTACTACTTCTTTTAACTCATTAGACTCTTCAACAAGGCTTACATTTATTGATTGTTGATTGTTAAAAGTAACCGTCTGACTGGTATAGCCAATAAACGAAAAAACGATTTTATCGCCTTTGTTAACTTTAGGTAATTTGAATTTTCCATCAAAATCAGTTTGCGTTCCATTTGCGGAACCTTGAATTACTACATTTACACCAGGAATTGGCTGATTCGATTTCGAATCTACAACCGTACCTCCCAATGTTCCTTGTGCAAGAACACTAAATGGCAAGAATAGTAATAAAAATAACAACTTTTTGTAAATTGTTTTCATACTTTTTGTTTAAATTAATTTGGTTTTTGTTTAATTTACCTTTACTTCGAATGTTAAAATTACATTAAATTTTTAGCTTACAACAAAATTAATTTTAAATAGGTTACGAAAACGTGGTAGTGTTGAAAACTTTCTTTATTATTAAATATTTTTGGAGTAAAATTGCCATTATATAAATAAAAATTTATCTTTATTACGAAAATGATTTTTATCAAATCCCCAATATGAAAAAGAAAATAACGCTTAAACAAATTGCAAGAGAACTGGATGTGTCTATTTCGACAGTCTCAAAATCTTTGAGAAACAGCTTGGAAATTGGAGAAGAAACCAGATTAAAAGTACAGGCTTTTGCCAAGTTTTATCACTACAAACCCAATAATATTGCACTTAGTTTAAAAAACAGAAAAACAAAAACCATCGGGATTATTATCCCTGAAATCGTGCATCATTTCTTTTCGACAGTCATCAACGGAATTGAACAAATAGCCAATGAAAACGGGTACAGCGTTATCATTTGTTTATCCGATGATTCTTTCGATAAAGAAGTTCTTAATATGGAAATGCTAGCCAATGGCAGCATTGACGGGTTTATTATGTCACTCTCTAAAGAAACCCAATTCAAAGGTGATTTTCATCATATTTCCGAAGTAATCAATCAAGGAATGCCTGTAGTTATGTTTGATCGGGTTACCAATGATATTCTTTGCGATAAAGTAATCATCAACGACGAATTAGCCGCTTATGAAGCAGTTCAAAGTCTGATTGATAAAGGAAGAAAAAAAATTGCCCTCGTAACAACAGTGGATTACGTGAGTGTTGGTAAACTAAGAACTGACGGCTATATCAAGGCATTGCGAGACAATGGCCTATCTTTCGATGAAAATCTGATTATCAAAATCGAAAATGTTGACAATTGCGAAATTACAATAGCCAAATTACTCGAAGACAAAGCTTTCGATGCCGTTTTTGCAGTAAATGAACTATTTGCCGTGACCATTATTAAAATTGCCCAAAAAATGGGGATAAAAGTCCCAGAAGATTTAGCCGTTATCGCTTTTACGGACGGAATTATTTCTAAATATTCGACCCCAACCATTACAACGGTAACACAAAACGGAATGGAAATGGGAAATATAGCAGCAAAAATCCTTATCGAAAGATTGGAATCCGAGGAAGAAGAATTAGGAGAAGAGGAAGAAGAAATATACAAAACCGTAGTAATTGAAACACATCTGATAGAAAGAGAATCAACAAATTAACCTTAAAATAATTTACTTATTCACACTATTACGTTGTAGTTATGGGTAATTCAATTAATTCTAAAATCTAAAATCTAAAATCTAAAATCTTTTATATATTTACACGATTCAAAACTTTTACTTTTACTTCGAAAAATAAGTTAAGTTTTGATAAGCAAGGCGCTTATCGTACATTTAAAACAATATACGATAATGAAAAAACCCAAATTAAGT
>Ga0208882_1000846_pt1 | contig 12835 bp, 7 predicted proteins | sample LakWasMet14_LOW5_2_FD_183862 | JGI IMG/M metagenome (GOLD analysis project Ga0208882, IMG submission 183862) | Freshwater sediment methanotrophic microbial communities from Lake Washington under simulated oxygen tension - Sediment Metagenome... | ecosystem: Environmental > Aquatic > Freshwater >...
ACAATCCCTTGCAAAGTAATCCTACAATAATAATAAGCCGAACAGATAGTATTGGTGATGTTGTTCTAACCTTACCAATGGCAGGTGTTTTAAAAAAACATATACCTCATTGCAAAATTGTTTTTTTAGGAAGAAACTATACTAAGGATATTATAGCATTATCTCAATACGTTGACGAGTTTTTAAGCTATGACGAATTATTAAAACATAGCCAAGAAAAACAAATTGAAACTATAAAACAATTAAATGCCTCACACATCATTCATGTATTTCCTGTAAAGGAGATTGCTTTTCTGGTAAAAAAAGCAGGCATAAAAAATCGTATTGGTACAACTAATCGTTTCTACCATTGGTTAACTTGCAACGTTAAAGTTAAATTGTCTCGTAAAAATTCGGAGCTACATGAGTCTCAATTAAATTGTAAATTATTAAAACCATTTGGCATTAACACTCATTTTTCTTTACAAGAATTAATTAGCAGCTATGGTTTTACAAAAACCCCAGAATTATTACCTGAACATGAACAGCTAATAGATAAACATAAAACGAAAATTATTCTTCATCCAAAATCAAAAGGAAGCGCTCGCGAATGGGGCTTAGATAATTTTTCGACTTTAATAGATAGCCTCGACAAAACAAAATATACCATTTACATAAGTGGCACAAAACAAGAAGGCGAATTAGTAAAAGATTTACTTATTAAACACCCTGATGTTGTTGATTTAACAGGCAAATTAACACTAGAACAATTTATTGCATTTATTAACCAGTGCGATGTATTAGTAGCTGCAAGCACCGGACCATTACACATTGCTTCCGCATTAGGTAAAAAAGCAATTGGCTTATTTGCGCCTATGCGGCCTATTCACCCCGAGCGATGGAAACCAATTGGTATTAATGCTCACTATTTAGTATTAGACAAAGGTTGTTCTGATTGCAGAAAAACACAAAATTGCCATTGTATCAGAGAAATTAAAGCAATGCAAGTAATTAAATTGATAGAAAATAATGTCAACTTTTCAAAATAAAGTCGTTTGGATTACAGGAGCTTCATCAGGTATTGGCGAAGCATTAGTGCATAGCTTTGCTAAACAAGGCGCAATCATTGTTTTATCAGCCAGAAGACAAAACGAATTGGAGCGAGTTGCAAAAGAAGCAGGCTTAACAAATGCTAATTCATTCATTATATCTTTTGATTTAAGTGATACAAGCAAAGCAGATGAATATGCAAAACAAGTGATTGATCGTTTTAAAAAGATTGATATATTAATCAATAACGGAGGGCAAAGTCAACGCTCAGAAGCGATAGATACTCCAGTTGAAACTGAACGAAAATTATTTGAAATAAATTATTTCAGTGCTGTTAATTTATCGAAAGCAGTACTTCCTTATATGCTTAAACAAAACTCCGGCAAAATTGTAGTAACAAGTAGTATTGCAGGGAAATTCGGATTCTATTTACGCTCATCGTACTCAGCCGCTAAGCATGCCTTACATGGTTATTTCGAAAGCTTACGGTTAGAGGTTGAAGATAAAGAAGTAACAGTATTGTTAGTTTGCCCCGGTAAAATCAAAACCAATGTATCGTTAAACGCTGTAAGTAACAGTGGTGAATCTCACAATAAAATGGATCCTAGTCATGAAAATGCTATGAGTTCAGATGAATGTGCGCAACAAATTATTGCTGGGATTTTAAATAACAAAGAAGAAATTTTTATTGGAGGCAAAGAATTACTGGCTGTGAAGATTAAACGTTTCTTCCCGAAACTATTTGGTAAAATAATACGAAAACAAAGTCCGTATTAACGTAAACATGCTTATAAATCGTTTTTATAAGTCACATAAATAATTATATTTGTTTAATGAAGTTTAAAGTGTTTATACTGTTAGTTGTGGCTACCCTGGTAGTTAACGCTCAGGATATACATTTTTCAATGTATAATTTATCACCGTTAAGCTTAAACTCAGCTAATACAGGCAAATATAATGGCGATTGGCGATTAATGGGAAATTATAGAAGTCAATGGAAAGAACTTTCGAAAGCTTATAACACGTTTTCTATTGGTGGCGATATGAATTTCTACCCTTTTAACCAAAATGTTGCAGGAGGGCTGTACATATTGAGTGATAAATCTGGCGGTAATTTAAACGTTACAAAAATTTTCGCATCAGGAGCCATACATAAAAAAATTGCAGGTTTTAAAATGAGTATAGGATTACAGCCTGGCATTGTTATAAAATCAATCGACTTTAATTCTCATACATTTCCCAATCAGTTGAACTGGAACACAGGAGCATTTGATAATTCCCTTGCCAATAATGAATCTTTCACTAAACAACGAATTTCATACTTTGATTTAAACGCAGGGTTTAACATCAGTAAAAAAATTAAAAAGATTGAAGCTGAGTTTGGTGCCTCGTATTTTCATCTAACCACTCCAAATGAATCGTTTTATGCAAATACAAACAAACTTCCTATCAGACAAATATACAATGCATCAATCCGGTATTTTATTAATCAAAAAATTGCCCTTGTTCCTAATACAATAGCCAACGTTACAACTAAAGCTAATGATTGGATTTTTGGTTGTAATGCAGAATACACATTGAGTAAATCAACCTTTTTCGAAAACCAAATATTTGCGGGCTTTATGTGGCGTAAAGGAGTAAAACGAATTTCAGATGCTGCTATTATAAATGTTGGTTTGAAACAAAACAATTATACTATTGGCTTTAGTTATGATATTAATGTTTCTCCTCTAAAAACAGCAACCGAGTATAAGGGTGCTTACGAAATAGCATTGATTTATACAGGTAAAAATACACGAATTCATAAAAAACAGATTCCTTGTGACAGGTATTAAACTATTGATATTATTTATAGCGTTTAGTTTTATTGGTTTTTCACAAACCGACAGTACTACGCTTACAATGATGTCTCCTAAAGATTTAAAAAAATTGGGGAACAATGCGTTTTCTCAAAACGATCATCTTACTGCAATTAGCTATTACCAAATGTATTTAAAAAAAATACCTACAGACGCTAAGATACAATACAAGATTGCTGAGTCTTACAGGAAAACAAGAGATTATGAAAAAGCTGAAAAATTTTATCTGAAATCATATAATACCGATTCCGAAAAAAACAAATTAGCTTTGTATTATTATGCTGATATGAGTAAGTCTCTTCAGAAGTATGAGAAGGCAAAAGAATATTATTCGAAATTTACAAAAGAGTACAAAGGCGATGAAGCCGCGCTTAAAAAGCAAGCAAAAAAAGAAATTATGTTTTGCGACTCTATCCAAAATATAATTAACAAATCACCAAAATTTGTAGTACAACATTTAGACACAAGTATCAATAAAGCTCACGTAGAATTATCTCCTGTTGCTATAGATGAAACAACATTATTATATGCGTCACTAAGAACAGATAAAAAAGAATACATTACCGAAGGAGAAGATAGCAGCAATATTCCAACCAGAAAATTTTATACAGCTAAAAAAGCAAATAATAATTGGGTGTTTGACGGTGAGTTTATGGCAGGAACCTACAATAAAGCAGGAGACAATGTAGGAAATGCTTCTTTTACTCCCGATGGAAATAAAATGTATTATTCTGTATGTAAACCAAACTGGAAAGACATAATGGTTTGCGCCATATATATGACAGAAAAAATAAATGGGGAATGGACAGAGCCAATAAAGCTTAACAAAACCATTAATAATTCTAATTACACCAGCTCTCAGCCTGCTGTATCAATAGACCCTGTAAAAGGAAATGAAATTATATATTTTGTGAGCAATCGACCTAAAGGTAAAGGCGGTTTAGATATTTGGTATTTTGTTTACGACAAAAAAAGAAAATTATACAAAGCACCAAAAAATGCAGGAGTAAAAATAAATACTGCAAAAGACGAAATAACACCGTTTTTTGATAATGAAACACGCACCTTGTATTTCAGTTCGGCTGGCTGGGGTGGATTGGGAGAATTAGATATTTTTAAGGTTACAGGCGATAATAAAAAATGGTCTAATCCCGAAAACCTTGGAGAACCTATTAACTCTGGTGCTGATGATATTTATTATAGTATTTCGAAAAATAGAGAAGAAGGTTTCTTTGTATCAAATAGAAAAGGTGGCGTAGCACTTAAAAATGCAACTTGCTGTGATGACATATATAGCTACAAACAAACTGCTTATGTTCATTTGTTTGTAGAAGGAACTATAAAAGAACTAAATGCACAAATAGTAGATAGTGCCTTAGTTGATATTTATTTAATTGACAAAAAATACGAAACACCTGTTTTAGTAAAATCAGTACCAACAGATAAATTAGGAAATTACAAAACATCCTTGGAAGCAGGACAAGAATATAAAATTGTTGCCCGAAAACCAGGCTACTTAAACAATTCATCAGAAACTCTAATCAACACCAAAAACGAATCGCAAGACAAAACTATTAATGCGAATTTCACTTTATCAAAACTTCCGAAAAATGCTATAGCCTTGGATAATATTAATTATGAGTTTGACCGCTCCGATTTAATGAAAAATTCGATGGCAACATTAGATACTACATTATATAAAATAATGATATTGAATCCGGATATTATTGTTGAAATTTCTTCTCATACAGACAACAAAGGAAGTGACGAGTACAACTTAAAACTATCTCAAAAACGTGCTGAAAGTGTAGTGAATTATTTAATTAGCAAAGGAATTGATAAATCACGATTAAAAGCACAAGGTTATGGCGAATCGATGCCAATAGCTCCCAATAAAAATAAAGACGGCTCTGATAATCCTGAAGGAAGAGCAAAAAACAGAAGAACAGAATTCAAAATTATTGGTGCTATCTCTAACTTTGGTAGCGAGGAAGATTAAGCAAAATCAATTAATGTAGTTGAGTGCCGCTTGTAAGAAATGTATAAACCATAAAGTTATACTGTTCTTGAGTAAATCTACACGTACATCCCTTAAAATAGGTCATGTAATTATCTAAAGGCGGTGTGTAATAATCATTATTAATATCTTTTGGTCCGGGCTGAAAATCACAATGAGCTCCACCTTTTCCTAAAGGATAAGGGTCTGATTCTGTATCGCAAAAACCATCTCCATTTGTATAACAATTTAATCTTTTCACAAGTTCATCAGTTCCTGCATCTGTCCAAGTATGAGGCAAGCCAAAGAAGTGCCCCATTTCATGCACAATTACTCCCGGTATACTTCCCTTATTCATTACAATTCTATTACAACCTGATGGCGCCATTTTTCCTGCATAACCACCCGCTCCTGCCGGCGTTACTATATTATCAACCAAAAAAATATTGATGACATTATCAATACAGTAATTTGGAAAACAGGTCGACTCATCTGGATCATCTCTCCATTGATTATAATTAAAGTTTGGTATATAATCTGTTTTACAATTTTTAAATGAAATACAAATAGGCTTCCATGCTTTGTTAATTAAGTCCATTCCTGTGATAATATCGGCACCATTAACCCCAGGAGCTCCGGTACTGTCAAGTACAATATGAAAAGCAATTGATAACTCCCTATGCAAACAAGTGTCGTGCGGTAATAAAGCCAAAGCACTTTGAACCCTGGCATAATGATTTTGTAAATCAGAAGCACTCATTTTATTTCCACACTTAAGATCATTTTGCGCGTGGTAAAAGGCAGGCACGAAAAGCAAAATAAAAAGTATTCTATTTAGCATTAATTGAGTATTTAATTTATATTTGTTTACAGTAAATGTAATAAAAAAATCATCTATGCATAAATTTCGTATTGCTATTATAGGATTTTGTTTTTTATTGGCATTTACATTGGAAAAAGGTTTTGCACAAAGTATTTCAGCTCTCCCTTCAGAAGCCTGCGCTCCAACTCCACAAATACAATTTACCGGCTTAGCAGGTGCCAGCAATATTTTATGGACATTTGGTGATGGTTCATTTTCAGCGATTAACAATCCCACACACTCATACAGTTCTCCCAATAATTACGTTGTTACCTACACTGCTTCTGTATCGGGAAGCCCTGTAACGCAAACACTAAGTATTAAAGCTCACGGTAAACCAACTCCCAATTTTTCAGTAAACATTGCAAGTGGCTGTGTTGGAAGCAGCATGTCTTTTCACGACATGTCGGCGGCAAGTGGAGGAACTCAAACTCCACAATGGCAATGGTCATTTGGAGATGGGGGTGTTAGTAGTTCTCAAAATCCAAATTATATTTTTACAATTCCCGGAACTTTTAATGTTACATTAATTTATAAAGATGGCTTTGGCTGTGATAGTGCTATTGTAAAAAACAGTTTAATAAAAATATCAGTAAAACCAACTGTTGTAATAACAAATACTCCTACTTCTTTAAATGCGTGTGTAGCTCCCTTTACAGCAACATTCAGTGGTTCTTCCTCCACAAGTAACAGTACAACAGGCAGTACAGCACTAACATATAGCTGGAATTTAAATGGTGCATCATCAACGCTGGCAAATCCTCCACCAATAACTTTTACAACTACCGGTTCTTTTCCAATTACATTAACTTGTACAGACAATAACAATTGCAGTCAAAGTCAGGCAGTAACTGTAAATGTTCAATCTCCAAATGTTAAAGCTTTAGTCCCTACTAAAGGCTGCTTTAATCAAGCTATTTCTGTAAAAGATACTTCTGCTGCAACATTTACTCAGTGGAATTTCGGAGATGCTACACCTAATCAATTAATTATACCTCCAAATACGCTTACACATTCATACTCTTCTCCGGGTACTTTTACAATAACCGCAACGTCATTTCTTGGAACATGTTCTGCAACAAAAACATACACCATAAATATTGAAAAAGTAACGGCTGATTTTACTGCTACCCCTCCTTTTTATTGCGTTTCTCCAATGGTAGTGTCATATAGTAATACTTCTATAGGTGCTACGTCCTATACATGGAATTTTTCAGGGGGAGGAACATCAAATTTAGCAAGTCCTACCAATACATTTACACAAGGAAGTTTAAACCCGTTTACTATTTTTCAGCCACAACCGCTACAAGCAACTCTATTTGCTTCAAATGCAAATGGATGCACCAGTAGTATAACGAAAACAATAGATACACTACAAATACCAACTGCGTTTTTTTACACTGATAAAATGCAAGGTTGTGTTCCGCTTACAGTTACTTTTAAGGATAGTAGCCACTCTGTAAAACCAATTATAAATTACACTTGGAATTTTGGCGACGGTAGTGCACTAAATTCAGGAACTACAAATACACTAGTAACACACACATACACTACAACAGGGGTTTACTATGCAACCTTAGTTATTCAAAATAATTTAGGCTGTAAAGACACCTCTTTTAAATGGCCTATACATGTAGCTAATCCGCCTCATACAAACTTTACCTTCTCTCCTAGTGTTGTTTGCCCAAATGAAGCTGTAACAGTAACCAATTTAACTCCTGTAGCAGATTCCGTAGATCATTGGCATGTAATATCTGATGCTAGTTATTTTTCTCATTGTATAACAGATAATAATCCCAGTTGGCAGTACTCTCATACAGGTACGCAACCGCTCACACTCTCTGCATATAGCTTTGGTTGCAAGCACGATACAACTTTACCAACCCAACTGCTTGTAAAAGGACCTATTGTTTCCGGAAGATTCTACACTAGATGTGATTCAGTATTTAAAGTGAAATTTAATATTTTAATTCAAGATGGAGATTTTGCAGAAATACGTTACGGAGATGGAGATAGAGACACTGTATATACCACAGGTAGCCATACAGTTTATCACACCTACCCTAGCACCGGCGATTACTCTGCTATTTTAACAGGCGTAAATAACAGCTCCGGATGCCAACCGTTTTATGATACATTAAAAGTAAAAATACGAAATATTAAATCTACAATAACGAGCCAATCTCTTACATGTGCCGGTGTGCCTACAAACTATAGTGCATCAAGCAGTCAAGATGTAGATGGTGTTTGCGGTGTTGGATATATTTGGTTTTTTGGCAATGATCCGCCAGTTATTACAGATAATTCAAGCACAACATACTCTTTACCACAAGGCACTCAATCAATAACATTGGTTGTTAAAGATGAAAACGGTTGTAGAGATACCAGTAAAACAAGTATAATTGTAAGCTATGTCAATGTAAATGCTGTATTATCTAATACAATAGGCTGCGTGCCTGCATTTAGTTTAACAGCTACTCAAAGCGTAACATCATATACAACTATAACAAATTACACTTGGGGCTTTGGAGATGGAAGCTCAAGCGTTTCAGGACCAAGTGCTACACATACATACACAACCGCAAGTTCCCCTTCAAGCACATATTTTATTTCACTATCAGCTACAAACAGTGATGGTTGCACCGATACAAAACAATTTCCTGTAGTTATGAACGCTCCATTTGCTCCTTCTCTTAGTGCAAATTCTTCTACACAAATATGTGCCGGAAAAACAGTATCAGTAACAGCTAATGCAACAGGAGCAAACACATACACTTGGAGTTATGGAGACGGAAGTTCTCTGGTAACAACAAATAATGTTATCTCTCACACCTACAGTGTTGGAGGTAACTATAATATAAGTTTAATTTTAGCAGATGCAGCAGGATGTACAGCAAGTTCTGCAGGACTCCCTGTTCAAGTACAAAACTATCCCAATGCAATTATAACATATACCAATCAGAACAATCCTTTAAAACAAAATGCTTGCGCTGGTTCAACAGTTTTATTCTCTGACAACTCTGTTAATCCATATTCTCCAATAACAAGAGACTGGAATTTTGGCGCTGGCAGCGGTCCAGTAGTAGGAAATCAAACTGTTGGTAACACCTATACATCAGCCGGAAATTACACAGTTACTTTAATTAATTGTACTCCATTTGGTTGCTGTGATACAGCTAAACAAAACATAAAAGTATACAGCGCTACCGCCGACTTCAATCTGAATAAAACTACCATATGTAGAGGTGAAGCCATTAACTTTACAATTAAAGATAGCAGCAATGTTTTAACATGGGGTTGGGATTTTGGCGATGGAACAGATTATAATATTTCAGCTCAATCACCTATTTCTCATAACTATTATTTCCACCCTCCCGGAGGTACAACAAATGTTTCTTTAACATATTATACTGCCGATTCTGCTTGTAAATATGCGATAGTAAAACCAATTAATATACATCAGGTAATAGCAGATTTTAAAAGAAACAACGAGGTTTTAACTACTGATTCAGCTCACTGCATTGGCACACCTGATGTATTTAATAATACATCACAAAATGCTACATCTTATAATTGGAATTTTGGTGATGGTCAAACAAGCTCAAACAATAGTCCGAGCCACACTTACAATGCTGCAGGAACCTATACAGTGTCGTTATACATTTCAGATAATGTTTTTAATTGTAAAGACACTATTAAAAAAACAATGGAGATTTTCCCTGTGCCTACATTAACACTTTCCGGTAGAGATACTTGTCAGAATAAACCGATACAACTTTATGCAAATGGTGCAAACAGCTATTCTTGGTCACCTAACATAGGATTAAATAACCCTAATAGTCCTAATCCTATTGCAACCTTAAGTACTACGACTATTTTTTCAGTAACAGCAAACAACATACATGGCTGTGTTGGTAGTAATACGCTTCAAATAAATATTGTGGAACCGCCAATACCAATTTCGTGGGATACCAGTATTGTGATAGGTCAAACCACTATGCTTCCAGGATACGCAGGAGCAAATTTTAATTACACATGGACCCCAAGTGATTATTTAACTTGTAATATATGTGTTACTCCAATCGCGTCTCCAACAATTGAATACACGTATAGTGTAACAGTTTCCGACAACTTCGGATGCTTTCAAAGAATAAATACCTATACAGTTCATATTGAACCGAAAAGCAGTTTAGACGTGCCAACAGCATTTACTCCTAACGGGGACGGTGTTAATGATATCATTAATGTAGATGGTTGGGGCATTAAGAAATTAAACTATTTTAAAGTGTTTAACAGATGGGGTGAATTGATTTTTGAAACTAACAATTTAAAATCGGGCTGGGATGGATACTATAAAGGTGTGCCACAAAACATGGAAACGTATATTTATCAAGCCGAGGTAGAAACGTATACAGACTCTGAACCCATTAAGAAAACAGGGTATTTTAAATTGATACGATAGTACGTGTCAGTCAACTTTTCTTGAAAACTGATATCCTTTGCTTTTTATTTCAGGAATCAATACTTCCAATAATTCAGGCATAAAATCTAATCTGTCGTGTAATAAAATGATAGCACCTGGTTTTAATTGAGATAAAATTCGTTCTTTAATTTTTTCAATATCCTTTATACTTGTATCATAACTTCTTATGCTCCACCCTACCGATTGAAAATTTAAAGTTTTTACAGCACGCGCTAAATTTGGATTTGTAACTCCGTATGGAGGTCTGAATAATTTGGTTTGTGGTTGATATAATTCTATTTGTTTTTGACAAGTGGCAAAATCTTCGGTTACTTTTTTTGTTGACCAAACATCAATCCAATTATGATGTGTAAAACTATGGTTACCTAATTGATGTCCATCAGCTACAATTTGTTTAACAATTTCTTCGTTGCCATTAATGTTTTTGCCTATCACAAAAAACAACGCTTTTACCTGATGCTTTTTTAAAACCTCTAAAACCTTTGATGTGTTTGGGTTGTGTGGGCCATCATCAAAAGTTAATAATACATCTTTTGAATTTAATTGGTTAATTGATTTTAGATGAAAATTCAACCCAATAAAATAGGCGCCACAAAACTGAACGATTAAAAAAATATGAATCCAAAAAACAAAAAGCCACCAGCTTAAATTAAATGAATGATGAAATACAAAAAACAGAACCGTTCCAATTAAAAAAATAATTGTTACTGGCCAAAATTTTATAAATCGGTTTGATGACATTTTAAATTATTCTTACCCTTACAAATAAGCACAGATAAATTAACACTGACTTAATAAAGTAAACGAGTAATTAATTCCTAAATACTGATTAATAATAAGAACGTACTTTATTGTTGAGAGTCTTTTTTCCGAAACAGCTAACGTCTTTGGTAATTGTTGCTTTTCAATCAACTTAACTGCTGTCCATAATGCAAAAGCAGATGCTGTGTGATACTCTCCACAAATATGTTTGTAACTAGCAACAACAGATTCTTTTTCAATACTTGGCAACAACTCTACTAATAATTTATCAAAATTAACATCGCTACTAAAGCCCATTAATGTAACATCAATATCCGACAACTGTAGTTGGTGTAGTTTTAAGAAAGACATTAATTTGGATAAAATTTCATCAGACACTTTAGGTTTGTAAAGTGTTTGTATTCCTTCTATCGATGCAATTGATTTTTCCGTTTTATCTTTACTTAAAGCAAAAAAAGCCGTGCCTTCACTCATTTGAATGCCGGGAGTTGTAGCTTTCCAAAATGGAACAGAAGCATCGTACTTTTTAAACTTATGTGCGCGTCTGTTTAATGCTACAAAATTTGGAGTATGTTCTTCTACACCACCAACCAATATAGTACTCTTACCTTCTTCAAACAACATTAAAGCATCTTGAATAGTACTTTCAAATGAAAAGCCTCTGTGCACATATGTGAAATTATAATCATGGCATTTCATGATTAGAGCAATTTGAGAGCCAACTGTATTATGTGTAGATTGAATAAATGATGTAGGAGTTAAAAACTGTTCATCATTATCTAGCAGTGCTAACAAAAAACGTTCGCTATCTTCAAAACAACCTAAACCTGTTCCTGTAATAATAGCATCAACATTCTTTAATTCAGCCTGATTGATAGCTAAATTAGCCGCAGCTACTCCCATTTTAATAGCGCGACCCATTCGGCGTAGCAAATTAGGTGCTATATACTCTTTATAAGATGGCTCAAGTGCAGTAAAATAATCTTCATGGGGTAAGTTAATGGTTTCAAAAAACCAATTAGCATCTATCGTGTTTTGAGGAGAGATGCAACCCATGCCATTTATATATGCCTTTACCAAATTATGATGCTTTCTTAAATATTAATGACGAACAATTACCACCAAAACCAAATGAGTTTGAAAGTACTGTATTTACAGGCATTTTAATCAATTGAGTTTCGGGTATTAAATTTAAACCAACAATTGGTGTTGTGAAATTTAAGTTAGGAAATACTAAATCATTTTGTAAAGACAATACCGAAATAATAGCTTCGATACTTGCTGCTGCTGCTAACGTATGACCAGTAAACGCTTTTGTTGAACTAAACTTAGGAACAGCATTACCAAATACAGCAAGAGTAGCAGTCCCTTCAGACTGATCATTGTTTGGTGTTCCTGTACCATGCATATTAATATAATCTATCTGCGAAGTACTTAAACCACTCATGTTTAAAGCTTGCTGTATTGCTAAAGTAGCTCCGTAACCCTCCGGCGATGACGCAGTTTGATGATAAGCGTCATTCGTATTTGCATAACCAACTATTTCTGCTAAAGGCTTTCCTAATCTTTTATTCAAAGCGGCTTCGCCTTCAATCACTAAAAAACCTGCAGCTTCGCCTAAATTTAATCCTTTTCTGTTTTCATCAAATGGTTTGCACCATTCCTTATCTAAAATCATTAATGTGTTAAAACCATTAAATGTAAATTTCGATAAAGCATCAACTCCACCAACAATTGCTCTATCAAGCAAACCATGTTTAATCATTCGACAACCTAACATAATGGCATTTGCGGCTGATGAGCAAGCTGTAGAAATAGTTGTTACATAATCTACATTTCCTAAA
>Ga0208882_1000848_pt1 | contig 12811 bp, 14 predicted proteins | sample LakWasMet14_LOW5_2_FD_183862 | JGI IMG/M metagenome (GOLD analysis project Ga0208882, IMG submission 183862) | Freshwater sediment methanotrophic microbial communities from Lake Washington under simulated oxygen tension - Sediment Metagenome... | ecosystem: Environmental > Aquatic > Freshwater >...
ATTTCGTGAAAACGGATGGCTATCAAAGCTGCTGGGGAACATCATTGATTCAACGGCAACCATGCTGCTGACCGTAGTCGCGCTGCTTGGTCTGTGGCTGATTAACCGCCTGATCAGCACCCCCAATAAATCTGAAACCAAGCGGGTCGGCGATGCGCCAATGTACATCATGATGGCAATTGGCGCTTACTATTTATACCGATTGTTTACACTTGGCGGCTTCTAGGCAAATTTTAGTACAGTAAAATTAGTACAATAAAAAAGCGGCTTGATAAGCCGCTTTTTTATTTAGTACAACTGAATAGCAATTAGTTAGATGCTTTAGCCTGCTGTTTATAATATTCACGCACTGGCGTCATATCAAATTCACGTGCCCATTCAATCATTTTATCCAAAGCCGGTGCACCGATCTCGCCAACTTGTGCGTGGATACCTGCCTGCTCGCGGATAATCAAAATACCCGGAATCTGGTTCACTTCAAAGTATTCACCAATTTCAGGGTCAGCTTCTGTATCCACCATACCAAATACGATATCAGGGTTTTTCTCAGCAGCCGCTTCAAAAGTCGGTGTAAATGCAACGCATGGATCACACCATTTCGCCCAGAAATCAACAATCACAAAAGGATTATTTTCAATAGTCTCTTTAAAATTCGCTTTGGTAAGTGCTACAACTGCCATGATTTTGCCTTTAATTGAACGAAGCTAGCAGTTTATCAGAACCCTAATCTTTCGTTAAGTTTTGTATTAAGAAGCATCCTTTACGCCCGGCCCCCAGCTTGCGTCAAAAAACAGCTCCGATAACGGTTTACGTGAACGTGCTGCCGTTTCACGCGCAAGCACATCACCGCTCAAAGTTGAGATGTCCGCTGGGTATCCTACCGACACCATTGCCATCGGCGTGTACTCTTCTGGAATGTTGAATTTTTCGCGCGCCAGGTTTGCATCAAAACCACCCATCTGATGTGCCATCAAGCCCATGCTGCTGGCCTGCAGACATAAGTTCTCAGCCGCTGCGCCTGTATCATATTGTCCCCAGCGGTTTGGCTTCTGGTTATGCCCGAACAAGCTGCCGGCACACACCAGCAGCAGCACCGGCGCATCAGTCACCCAGGCCTGATTGCCAGGTACCAGGCAATCAAAAGCCTGTTGCCATGCTTGCGGATCAGATGCTTTATTCCACACCACGAAGCGCCAAGGCTGATCACCGAAACAGGAAGGTGCCCAGCGGGCGGCTTCCAGCAGGGCGATTAGCTGCGTATGCGACACGGTTTTCGTAGCGTCATAGGCTCGTCCGCTCCAGCGGTTAGCAAGAGTGTTATCAATAGCAACTTGGGTAATGGCAGGATTATGCATCATGTTAGGCCTTTAAAAATGGGTAGTCAGTGTAACCTTTTTCAGCACCGCCGTAAAAGGTGCCGGAATCCGCTGCATTCAATGGCGCATCAGCCTTAAACCGCTCAACAAGATCCGGGTTTGAAATGAAAGGTACACCATAAGCAATGGCATCCGCGTGGCCGCTGGCAATTGCAGCGTTGCCATGCGCTTTGTCATAGGCAAGGTTTGCAATATAACCGTTTTTGAACAGCTTGCGCATTACAGAAAAATCAAATGGCTCAGACTCTCCGCCGCCATGGATACCGCCTTCAACCACGTGCAGGTAAGCCAGGCCAAATTGGCTCAATGACTCGGCTACATAGTTGAACAGTGCCTGCGGATTGCTATCCTTCATATCGTTAAAAGGGTTAACCGGAGACAGGCGCACCCCCACTTTATCGGCACCGGCAACGGCTACAACAGCGCTGGTGACTTCCATCAGCAGGCGTGCGCGATTCTCAAAACTGCCGCCGTAATTGTCCGTACGCTGATTTGTGCCATCACGCAGGAACTGATCCAGCAGGTAGCCATTGGCCGCATGTATTTCAACGCCATCAAAGCCTGCGGCAAGCGCAGATCTCGTAGCATGAACATAGTCCGCTACAATGCCCGGCAGCTCATCGGCAGCAAGTGCACGTGGCTCCACATAATCCACAAGCCCTTGATAAGTAAAAGCCTGCCCCGCGGGTTTGATCGCAGAGGGTGCTACCGGCAATGCATTGTTCGGCAATAAGCTTGGATGCGAGATACGTCCCACATGCCAGATCTGGAGTACGATCTTGCCGCCTTTGGCATGCACAGCCTCAGTCACTTTCTTCCAGCCCGCAACCTGTGCATCGGTATAAATGCCCGGCAATAATGGATAACCATGCGCCATTGCTGAAATCGGCGTTGCTTCGGTAATGATCAAGCCAGCGGTTGCACGCTGTTCATAGTAGGTCACGTTGATTGGCTGGGGCACTCCGCCCTCACCTGCCCGGTTACGGGTTAGCGGCGCCATGACAATACGGTTGCTCAGGTTGATTGAACCCAATTTTGCAGAACTGAATAAATCCAATGACATTGCTTGCTCCTAGATAATTACTATAAATTAATTTGATTCTGCCATTCAGACCAACAGGCATTCCATTAAATGGCACCGTACATCTATCGGCCCTGGCGCATGAAAAAATCAGGTAAAGGCACTTCCGGTTCAGCAGTCGCTGCTGTTGAACAATCTGGCACTGCCATTCAGCATAACCACGGCCTGCGCTTTCTCTTACCCGCAAGTTCTGCGTTGATCGGCTTTCTTATTCAAGCTAATTGAATAATTTTGAGCATATTATTCCTAATACAAATATACTAATAGCAAATTATTTTGCATGCCTTATTCAAAAAAACTGATGAACTTATCATGAGCACAAAACTCTCGCTGGAGTCGCTTGAAGTGCTGGATGCCATCGCCAGCAAGGGCAGCTTTGCGGCCGCGGCCGAATCGCTGTTCCGCGTGCCATCGGCAATCACTTATACAGTCCGCAAACTGGAAGACGATTTGGGGGTTACCCTGTTCAATCGCAGCGGGCATCGTGCCGAACTTACCTCTGCCGGAGCCGAACTGCTGCGCGAAGGGCGCAACCTGCTTAATGCCGCGAATGAGCTTGAACTGCGCGTCAAGCGGGTTGCCGGCGGCATTGAAACCGAGCTTACTATTGCCGTCAGCGACATATTAAATATCGCCGCAATCTATCCTGTACTGGATAAATTCTACGCGCAGAATTTTGGCACCCGCCTGAAACTGCTGCGTGAGGTGTACGGCGGAAGCTGGGATGCCCTGTTAAGCGGCCGCGCCGACATCGCACTGGGCGCACCTGGAGATGCGCCCAGCGGCACCGGCTATATCGCAAAACAGATGGGAACCTTGCAATTCCATTACGCAGTTGCCCCGCAGCATCCACTTGCCAAGCTGCCTGATCCATTGCAGAATCAGGACATCATGCGTTATCGCTCAATATCAGCGGCAGACAGCTCGAGGAATCTGGCACCGCGTACTTCAGGCATATTGTCAGGGCAAGATGTGCTGACAGTACCTGATATGATGACAAAACTTCAGGCGCAGATTGCTGGCCTCGGTGTAGGTTATCTGCCAAAAAAGCTGGCAGAACAGTATGCAGGCAATGGCAGCCTGGTAATAAAACTTGTAGCAGAGCCCAAACCTGAGGTCACCAGCTATCTGGCATGGCGCAGCAATGGCGGTAAAGCGCAACAATGGTTAATCAAAGAACTACAACGACTTGATATAGAAGACATATTGCTTTAACCGAGTAAAAGTTAAGCAAATAAATGTACTCAGCTACTTTGAATCACATGGATGTCAGCTAAAATTATGATTAAGAAAAATAAGGCTAAAACAAATGACACAAAACGAATTACCAGAAGAGTTTGCTCCACTCAATAAAATAGCAGTCAAGGCGATGCTTTGGCTAAACGGCTTTGCGCATATCATCATTGGCCTGGCACTTGCTACCTCAGTCATTATGTTCACCTGGCTTTTTTTCAAAGACGTACAAGCTGCAGCTTATGCACACAACCTGGTGCACGGTTTTTTACATGCACTGGGCACACTGATGCTGCTATGGTCGATTTCAGCATTGATTTCAGCTGAAATACGCTACTTACAAGGCAGCAAACTTCTGGTTGAAACCTTTGTTGAAGTTGTACTGGTGCTATTCCTGCGTAAACTGATCGTAATGCCGGTACAGGATGCATCCCCAACCTTCACAGAAGTGAGCGTATGGGTAGGCGGTGCCTTTGTGCTGGGCGTGATCTATGTGCTGATACGCTGGAGCCAGAAACAGTCTCCTGATGCATAAGCAGCTGCCGCCTCAAGCCGAAGCAATGTCCGACAGCGCTTTCATGCAGATTGCGCTGGAACTCGCACAGCAGGCTGCAGCGGCTGGCGAAGTACCGGTAGGCGCTATTATAGTAAAAGATGGTGAAATCATCGGCCGCGGCAGCAATGCCCCCATCACCACACACGACCCGACCGCACATGCAGAAATACGTGCAATGCGTGATGCAGCCCAACGTATTGGTAATTACCGCCTAGTAGGCTGCACACTGTATGTCACGCTAGAGCCGTGCGCCATGTGTAGCGGCGCGATTCAGCACGCCCGTATCGCAAAGCTGGTATACGGGGCAAGCGACCCAAAAACCGGCGCCTGCGGCAGCGTGGTAAACCTGATGGCAGAACCAAAACTCAACCACCATACCGAAATTTCAGGCGGTATATTAGCAGCGGAATGCGGCGCACTGCTTTCCAGCTTTTTTTCTGCGCGGCGTAAAAAAGCCAAAACCACTGAACAGCAATAAATAACGCCCATAAAAAAACCCACAGCAGTGGGTTTTTTTATTACTGATTTACAGCCAGCTACCGACTAATCATCGCCGCCCATTAAACCCATCAACAACTGCAACAGGCTGGTGAACAGGTTGTAGACACTCATATACAAACTTAATGTTGCCATGATGTAGTTAGTTTCGCCGCCATTCACAATGCGGCTCACGTCATACAGAATAAAACCTGAGAACAGGATTACACCAATACCTGAAAGCGCGAGCGCCATGGCCGGAATCTGTAAAAAGATGTTAGCCAGAGAAGCTACGATCAGCAGCACAATACCGATCAACAGGAACTTGCTCATAAAGCTGAAATCTTTTTTGCTTGTAGCGGCAAAGCTTGCCAGGCTGAACAGGATAATGCCAGTACCGGCAGCTGCCAGACCGACAATCTGCGCACCATTACTTAAATGTAAAGCATGCTGCAGGATGGGGCCTAACATCAGGCCAAGCAAAAACGTTAAGCCTAACAGCAATACAACGCCAAAGCTGCTGTTACGGTTTGCCTGAATAGCTGCAAACATACCAAACATTACTGCCATTGCGCCAATTGCAAAAATAAACGGATGCTGCTGCGCGAAAGAAAAATTCAGGGTCATGCCAAGAAACGCACCGATTACGGTTGGGATCATGGTCAAACCGAGCAATGCGTAAGTATTACGCAGCACTTTATTGGTAGCTTCCAAGGCCGATTCTGAACGGCCTAAAACTGGGGTATTATCAAACATTGTTATTTCCTTAAAGTAATAAGAATTACAGTACGTAAGATAGCGGTTTAATGCATAAGTTTCAAGTAAAAGAATCTTATAATAACAACCGGCACAATTAGTGCCGGCCTGAGTTGGATAACTGCGCCAAGCTGAATGACGGGATAGCAGCTAAAGAACAGCTCCCGCATAAAAATCAATATCATTAGCCCCAAGTAACGGGTGACTAGCCAATGCAGCAAATACGGTAGTTTGCCCAGCAACACCGTCGGCGTTGTAATAAAGCTTGCCTGATACATCGTCATAAGTAACGCCAGCTGTCGCATAACTGTAGACAGCAGCCGCACTTGCAAGCCTTGCTATATTGAACTCCTGTGACCCCGTAAACACTGAGTTATCCAGCAGAATTTTATCGCCTTGAGTTCGAGAAAAATCCTTAATAACATCTACGTTGTTTATTGCATCCAGCGTCGTTTCAAATACAAACCAATCAGCACCTGCACCGCCAGTTAAAATATCATTGCCTGTTCCGCCATGCAGGATATCTGCACCGATATTACCGATAACAGTATCATTGCCACGTCCTGCAAAAGCCTCAAACCCCTGCTGGTTCAACACCTTAACTGTATTGTCACTCAAAAGCGCTGCATATTGAAACGCTGCCTCAAAATCAGTAAATTGAATTGACGCAATATCAGCAAATAAACTGCCATTTGCTTCCGTATCTGCTAACTGATCTATATTTTTCAGCTGATCAATATAATCAGTCGCTCTAGTTATTGCAGCATATAACCGGTGTTCTTCAAGATAGGTAAAATCCTCTAATGTCTGCTGAGTGATTTCCTTTGAAGTAATGCTGTAATCTGCCGTTTTCAATTCCACTTTCACATTTAATCTGTGTACATCATCTTTATAATCACCATTTGCAGTCGTACCCGTACCTGCAACCTCTTTAAAACTGAATGCGAAACTATTGATTCCATCACTGTAATTAAATTTTGAAAGATCAAGCATCGCGACAGCACTGTCTGAATTGCCGCTGTCATGTGTAACTTCATCAGTTGTTTCTACCAGTGCGATAGAAAATTTATGCGCACCAGCATCAGTATAGTCAAGATTAAACCTGTCACTAATCTTATTCACTTGTACCCCAGCATTATCATTAGCCTTGCTTAAAGTATTTTCTACATGGGACAAGGAAGCATTTGTTATATACCCGTCAGCATAAGTGATTTTAAATGACTGATCTTCCGATTCAGATGACACGACATCGCCATCAACTCCAGTCGATTCATTAAGCGAATAAACATAAGACACGTCTTTGGACTGACTGAGCTTGCTTGAAATATCTTTATCTTCGGCACTGAAGGTTTCTTTTTTAAATTCACTTACACTGCTGCTGCCGTTACTATTTTCTTTTGCTATATGTGAATATTCATTACCGATTTTCAGTGTTTGATTGGTCTCCTGATTGGTTCCTGCCGCTTTGCTGTACAAAGCCTCCAGTGAATCGACATGTTTTTCAACGTCTGTAGTTCGAGACTGAGTCTCGGTTTCACTACTCAAGTCATATTTAGAACTTGCTACTTTAGAAACAATATCATCCGCTTTATCATTCGTATCAAGGCCATCTTTAAAAACCGTAGTGCTATCAGAAGCGTCCTCTGTATACCCCTGCCTATGGTCAACCCTGTTATTCACAGTCTCCGTCGAGGTCAGCTTAACTTTATTAGCATTATTCTTACCGGTAAAATTGACGGTAAATGCAGTAGTACCAGCCCCCACATAATCCGAATCAGGATCGAAACTGGCATCAAGATAAGCACCCGTTGCTTTAGCGTTTGCGGTAAAGAATGACCCATCAGTACCATTGGTGAATTTAACGCTGCCGGTATTCGTTAAGGGTGTAAAGTCAGAACCCGGATAAACCACATTGGTAGCCAGCGGAGTCCAGGTATAACCTAAGTACTGCTGCACCGCGCTTGCATGATCAAACGCCTGAAGGTATGCGCTACGATACAGGTAGTCCAGAAGTGAAGTTGCATCAGTGATATCAGGCGCTTTGCCTTTGTCTTCGAACAGGGGCCATTCAATAAGTGCCATGCTATTTTCTCCTTAAAATTAAGATTGTTTAAATGCTTCAATACAAGCATTCTCAAAAAAACTTAAATATAAATGGGAAAATATAACATTTAATTACCTTCAACTACCCTGTTAATCAAATAAATAATGATCCAAATCAATCGTGACTGAAATAATCAGGTAAATAGCTCGCCCTCCACCACGCCAACCTGCGCCACCTGGTGCACTGCATCCACAAACTCTGCACTTTCATGCAAAGCATTCATCGTTGGCGGGTGCTTATGGCCATGCATGCGCGCCAGACGGCTCAGGCTCTGTGCAGACATCTGCCATTTAAGGTTTTCCAGCAATTCGTCAGCCATGGCAGGCTGATTGCACAACAGCACCATGTCACAGCCGGCAGTCAACGCAGCCAGTGCTCGCGTAGTCACATCGCCACCTGCCGTTGCCGCTTCCATGCTTAAATCATCACTGAATATCACGCCATTAAAGCCCAAACGTTCACGCAGTATCTTCTGTAACCAGCGCGATGAAAAGCCGGCCGGTTTTTCATCTACTTTAGGATAAATCACATGTGCCGGCATAATCGCCGGGATGCCATCATCAATCAGCATTCTGAACGGCTGCATATCGTTCTGCGCAATCTGGTCAAACTCCCGGTCATCCACCGGCATGCTTACGTGGGAATCCGCCACTACAAACCCATGCCCCGGAAAATGTTTGCCAACCGCGGCCATTCCGGCCTTTTTCAAGCCCTGCATCAAGGCAAACGCCAGATCATTAATCGCCTGCGGATTCAAGTGAAATGCTCGGTCACCGATCACCAGACTGTCGCCGTAATCCATATCCAGTACCGGTGTAAAACTGAAATCCACCCCATGCGCACGCAATTCTGCTGCCAGGATCCAGCCGGCCTCTTTGGCAAGCTCCTTGGCTTTTTTAGGATTCTTGTCCCAAATTTTCCCAAACTCACGCATCGGCGGAATTTTGGTGAAGCCATCCCGGAAGCGCTGCACGCGGCCACCTTCGTGGTCTACCGCAATCAGCAATGGCGGCTGGCGCACAGCATGAATGCTGGCGGTGAGCGCTTTCAACTGTGCATTATTTTCATAGTTGCGCTTGAACAGAATCACGCCGCCAACCAGCGGATGCTGCAAGCGGCGAATATCGTCGGCTGTAAGCACTGTACCGACTACGTCCAACATCACTGGACCTAAACTCATGGAATATCCCTTCTCACATCCAGGCGGTCACGCAGGTAATCACCGCCCAGATTAATTGCCAAAATCAAACTCATTAAACACCCGCCCACAATCAGTACATAATGCGGTGCAACCAGCATAAACCTGACAGCATCACGCAGCATTGCCCCCCATGAAGCATGCGGCGCCTGTATGCCCAAACCCAGGAATGACAAACTGGCTTCTGCAATCATGACGCTTGCAAGGCTATAAGCGGCTTCAACCACCAGCACTGAAGTCATCAGCGGCAATATATGCCTGAATAGCAGTCGCGGCACGCCTGCACCTAAAGACGCAGCCGCCTGCACATGCTGACGGTTACGCAAGCTCAAGGTTTGGCCTCGCGTCAAACGCGCATAGCTTACCCAGCCGGTTAAACACAGCGCCAGAATCAGGTTACCCAAACCCGGCCCAAGCACCGCGGCAAACGCAATTGCCAGCAGAATGCCCGGAAATGCCAGAAAAATATCGGTAATCTGCATCAGTACCGAATCAACCCGCCCACCGAAAAACCCTGCCAGCATCCCGACCGAAATACCAATCACCATGGTAATTGCGGTCACGATGACCGCCACCAGCAAAGACATTTCGACACCGCCCAACACACGCGCCAGAATATCACGCCCTAAATCATCTGTCCCGAACCAGTGCTGCACGCCAGGCCCCTGCAAAACCACATTCAGGTCAATTACATTCGGCTCCAGCCCAAAAATATAGCCGGCAATAACCGCGAGCACCCACACACCCAATATCGCATAAGAAAATAATTTCATACTCAGGCCGTCCGCACCCTGGGGTCAGCCAGCCGATACAGCAAATCAGTAAACAGATTCACCACCACATAGCTTAATGCCACGATGAGCACACACGCCTGCGTTACCGGATAATCGCGCTTTTCTATACTCTCCACCAGCAGGCGACCGATGCCATCCCAGCTGAAGATAGTCTCGGTAATGACCGCTCCAGCAAGCAGGCTGCCCATCTGCAGACCGACGATTGTAATGATCGGCAGCAATGCTGCGCGCATGGCATGCCTAAGAATCACCACACGCTCGCTCAAGCCTTTGGCTCGGGCGGTACGGATATAGTCATCATTTAACACCTCCAGCAGGCTGGTACGTGTCATGCGCGTCAGAATCGCGCTTAAACCCAGCCCTAAAGTAACCGCAGGCAGAATAATTGACGTATGCGATTCCATGCCGCTTACCGGCAGCCAGCCCAGCCACACCGCAAATATCAGCATCAATACCGGCCCCAGCCAGAATGCAGGCATGGCAGACAGGCGAACCGAGACTATCGTCACAACGATATCCTGCCAGTGTCCGGCTTTAAGTGCACTGTAAATGCCCAGAGGGATACCGACGACGACACCGATCATCAGCGATAGCAGGGCGAGTTTAAGCGTCGCCGGATAACGGGTATGCACCAGCTCGGCAATAGATGTTTTAGTATGGATGGAATGCCCCAAATCACCATGCGCCAGCTTATTCAGATAAATGCCGAATTGCTGCAGCAAAGGCTGGTTCAGCCCCAGTTCCGCCCGCAACGACTCACGGTCTGCGCTGCTTGCCGACTCGCCCAGCATGACTTCCACCGGGTCGCCCGGCACCAGATGGATCAACAGAAACGTCAGTAGCAATACGCCGAATGTAACTGTCAAGAAGTTTGAAAAACGCCTGATCATACCCACCAATAACACATCACACTGTCATTCCTGCATACACGGGAATGACGAAGCATAGAATTTTCACGCCTCATTCAACAATCACCACTGGCGTACCAACATCTACCAAATCAAATAATTCCACCACATCCTGATTACGCATACGCACACAGCCGTGCGAGCGCGGCTGCCCCATCGGTTCACTATCGGGTGTACCGTGGATATAAATATAACGCTGCATGCTATCGACATTGCCCAGGCGGTTCTTGCCGACTTCAGTGCCGGAGAGCCACATGATCCGTGTCAGTATCCAGTCACGCTGCGGGTATTGCGCGGCCAGCTGTGGCGACAGGATCTCGCCTGTAGGCCTGCGCCCGATGAACACGGTGTTCAGCGGCATACCGGCGCCGATTTTAGCGCGAACGGTATGCTCGCCCAGCGGCGTGCAGCCGCTATCTTTTTCGCAGCCTGTGCCATTGGCTGCGGTTGATACGCGGTATCTGGCTTTTACACCGCCAAAGTCATCAAACAGCGTCAGGGTCTGGTGTTGAATTGAAATTTCAATGCGCATGGTTGCTTATTGTAGCTGAGCTTTTAATTGTCGCTAAATCATCCCAGTTTCCATCGGATTTCGGGGCGTAGCCACTGATGTTTTTATTGAATGCGGCAAATTGACCTTCGTACCACAGCGGAATATACGGTAGCTGCTCATGAATACGCTTGATCGCCGCAGGCCAGTCTTCAGCCGACAACAACTCATCCAGCTTACTATCGGCGTAACGGCCGCGGTTAAAGCCATAGGGCGGGAACTGCTGCGACCCGAATGCCTTAGCATAAATCTCGGGCGTTTTAATGCCTACCCAGGTCAAGCCGAATAATTGAAAGTTCCCTTTTTTGACTTCTTCAAAAAAGGTTCCCCAATCCAGGCTGCGAATCTCCAGCGCGATACCGGCTTTTGCCATCTGCGCCTGTAATATTGTTGCCAGCCGCACACGCTGCGGATCTGTTGACGTTTTATAGACCAGCCTGAGCGGCAACTGCACACCTGCCTCAACGAGTAATTTTCTGGCCAGCTCAGGGTTATACCCATAGTCATCCAGCACTATCCCGGCATTGGCATAATGCTCCGGCGGCAGTATGGCCCCCGCAGGCCGCGTGCCCTTCACCATGACTTTTTCAATAATTGACGGGCGGTCCACCGCATGGGCAAGAGCTAAACGGATTTTATGCTGCTTCAATACAGGGTCCTGCATATTCAAACCGAGATAAGAAAAATTTGCACCCGGGCTGGTTGCAACCGTCACCTCAGGTTTTGCCTGCAGATACCTGACCAGTTCCGGCGGCAAGTCACCTTGCAGCAGATCAGTTTCACCGCGCAACAGTTTCAGTACGCGTACCGTAGGGTCTTTCACTTCGGTAAAAACAACTTGCTGCCCATCACGCACTCTTTTCAGTACTAGTTTATTTTGCCAGCGCTCAAAAGAAAACGGGCCGCTGCCGATGGGATGATGCGCAAAGTCATGATTTTTCTCTATGTATTCTTTAGGCAGTATTCCGAGAATCAGCTTGGACGGAAAATGAATATCCGGCTGCTTCAGCTGAAATAACAGCCGACTTGCATTAACAACCTGAATCGAAGAAATATTGGAGTACTCGGCCGCCTGCGGTGAATCTTTAAGCATGCTGATTGAATCATAGCTTGCTTTGACATCATAAGCCGTCAGCGGCTTTCGGTCATGAAAGCGCGCGAAAGGCTGCTTCAGCGTGAAATGATATTCCATGGGACTGACCACCCGCCAGGTTGCCAGCGCTGGAACCGGATTCGAAGTCGCATCAAAATCTACCAACCCCTGATAAATCAGCCGGTTTATGCGTTCGGATGATGCATCCGTAGCGTAACGGGGATCTAAATTAAGCGGCATCTGCGCCAGGGCAAAACGAACCGGAGCGGCTGGTTGCCGGGCTGAATCCGGCTGAGTGCACGCGGACAGTACCAGAAAGCCGGCTGCCAGGCAGAAGCTGGCAAGCAATGTACTGATATCAATGCCCTTAATTACTTTCATATAGCTTGAAGTTTACTAGATTTTGCACCGGGGACATTCATGGTTTATTAAATGTTTGCAATCGCCACGACCAGCCCAAAAGCCGCGCCAAACCTGCTAGGCGCACCCTTAATACACAAGTAATTGATTTGAATCAAATCCTGGCTGAGGTTCGTGCGACAGAATGCCACATGTAAAACTAGCAGTAAATTTTTAATTGGTACTTTGGGGAGAACTAAATGCAAGTCTCGAATTCGCAATCAAACACGTATAGCGATGGTGTTATACGGCAATTTTCTATCATGGCCGTGGTCTGGGGCGTGGT
>Ga0208882_1000849_pt1 | contig 12799 bp, 9 predicted proteins | sample LakWasMet14_LOW5_2_FD_183862 | JGI IMG/M metagenome (GOLD analysis project Ga0208882, IMG submission 183862) | Freshwater sediment methanotrophic microbial communities from Lake Washington under simulated oxygen tension - Sediment Metagenome... | ecosystem: Environmental > Aquatic > Freshwater >...
TGTGGAAGACAGGGTCGGCCAGGGCGCGTTTTGTTTCATGAAACAGGCTCTCGAGCAGGCGTGCTTTCCATGCGTTCCAGATGTGGGGGCTGGTACCGCGGATATCTGCAACCGTGAGCAGATAAAGCGCAATTAACCTGCGTTCATCCTGCACCAGCTGGGCGAATGTCTCAATGACACCAGGGTCAGACAGATCCGCTTTCTGTGCGGTAGCCGACATTTTTAAATGTGATTCAACCAGCCATGTTACGAGAGCACCATCGGCTTTCGATAATCCATGCAGCTTGCAGAACTTCATTGCATCGACTTTACCCAATGTTGAGTGGTCACCGCCTCTGCCTTTTGCAATGTCATGAAACAAGGCTGCCAAATATAATAAATGCGGGGCATCGAACTCTGAGAACAGCTTGCTGCATAACGGAAACTCATGCTTGAGTTCAGGCTTTGAAAAGCGGCGTAGGTTCGCCAATACATTCAGGATATGCTCATCTACGGTGTAAACGTGAAATAAATCATGCTGCATTTGACCGATAATCCGGCCAAATGCCGGGATGTAACTGCCCAATATGCCATAGCGATTCATTGCGCGCAGGGTGTGGTTGACACCGTTAGGCTGCGACAGAATTTCAATGAAAAGTTTTCTGTTCTGCAGTGATTGCCTGAAATCCCCGTTAACCAGTTTTCTGACACGTTGCAGGTTGCGTAACAACGCTGCACCCATGCCTGTAAGCTCGGGGTTCTGCTGCATCAGCAGAAATGCTTCAAAAATTGCTGATGGCTGCTGTTGCAATAAACCTGCGGTTCTGGCTTCAAGCAGTTGATCATGTGCTTCAAAACGCTCATTAACAGGGCGGATCACGGGCGGGGCGGCCGATAGCATTTGCTTGAATTGCTTAAGCAGTATCTCGTTCATCAGGCTGATGAATTTAACGCTGCGATAATAGCCTTGCATGAGCTGCTCGCTGGCGCGTTTGCTCGATGTATTCGTATAGCCGAGCATGGATGCCAGGTCATTCTGAAAATCAAACAGCAAGCGATCTTCACGGCGCCTGCTTAAAAAGTGCAGCTGAATGCGCAGTGACTGCAATTTCTTCTCATGATGGCGTATCTGTTTCGCTTCTGATGCCGAAATAATATGAAGTCTGGTGAGTGCGGACCAGATGCTGCTTAAATTCAGGTGTGAGCTGGTGTGCAGGTTCAAGCTGCGGGCCAGCCAGATGATCATGTGCAAGTCGCGCAGTCCGCCCGGGCTTTCTTTGATATTGGGTTCCAGGTTATACGCGGTATCGTTGTATTTCGCGTGGCGCTGATCCTGTTCTTTCAGTTTTGCATTGTAAAACGCCGTCAGGTCGGCAACCTGGTGTGTCTTTGTCCAGAAACTCTTGTACAGTGCTTTGTCACCGGTCAGCAAGCGCGATTCAAGCAGGTTGGTTTGAACGGTGATGTCTTTTTTTGCCTCATCAGCGCATTCATCCAAACTGCGTACACTGTGCCCCACGTTCAGGCCTATATCCCACATCAGGCCAATCAGCCGTTCGATATCATGGTTCAAGCCGCCATTATTCACGGCGTGGTCTGGAATCAGTATCAGCAAGTCAATGTCGGAGTAGGGGTAGAGCTCTCCGCGCCCATAGCCACCCACTGCGATAAGGCAGCAGCGTGAATCTATGTGTAACTCAGCCCATATATCCACGAGTAGCTGATCAATAAGCTTGCAGTGCTGCCGGAATAAATGCCCTATGTTTGGTTTCTCGGCATAGCTTGTTTTTAAAGCCAGAAGTCCGTCCTGCAAATATTGGCGCAATGCGCCAATTTTACTTTTTTCAATTTCGATGGATTTGGCTTGAGTTTGCATGATGGGTAATTACAGGTCACGCTGAATAAGCATGACCCTTTATTAAGCCGATGCCTTTGTAATAAAGTCAGGTGCAGGTGGTGTGCCGCTCGACAATGTCATGATTTCATAGCCGGTTTCAGTCACCAGTATGGTGTGCTCCCATTGTGCGGACAGGCTGCGATCCTTGGTCACAATCGTCCATCCGTCCGGCATTTGTTTGATGTCGCGCTTGCCGGCATTAATCATCGGCTCAATCGTAAACATCATGCCTGCCTGCAGTTTCAGGCCGGCACCAGGCCTGCCGTAATGCAGCACTTGCGGTTCTTCGTGGAATACTGTACCAATGCCGTGCCCGCAGAATTCGCGTACTACGCTATAGCCGCTTTTTTCGGCAAACGTTTGAATGGCATACCCAATGTCCCCTAATGTGGCGCCGGCTTTCACCTTTGCAATGCCTATCCACATTGCCTGGTAAGTGATGTCGCACAGGCGCTTTGCCTGGATTGAAACCTCACCTACGCAAAACATGCGGCTGGTATCGCCATGGTAGCCGTCTTTAATGACGGTAATGTCAATATTGACGATGTCACCGTTCTTGAGCGCTTTATCACCAGGTACGCCGTGGCATATCTGTTGGTTGATGGAGGTGCAGATTGATTTGGGGTAAGGCTTGTGACCGTCAGGCGCGTAATTGAGTGGTGCCGGTATGGCGTTCTGGACGTTCACAATGTAATCATGGCAGAGCTTGTCGAGCTGGTCAGTAGTGACGCCATGCACAACATGTGGCGTGATGAAGTCCAGGACTTCTGCAGCCAGCCTGCCTGCAATACGCATTTTTTCAATATCCTGCTGATTTTTAATTGAGATTGCCATGATGCCCAAATTCAAATATTTAATGGTTCATTTTAGCATACGCCGCCATTACTGTAGAGTGTGCTGTACGCATTAATGTAGCGTATTCCATGCAGGCTGTAACGGTAAATGCAGTTATAATGAACGCTATATCATGAGTGTTCACTATGTTGGCGTGGCAGGCATGATCTCAGCCGGGCAGTAAGCGGGCTCGCTTCAAAGAAAGTTTCGGCTTGGTAAGCACGCAATTTTACCGCATTCAATTTCGCTACATTAAAGTCTAGCTAACTCAATCGCTTAGTGTTACAATTTCGCCTTTGCAATTTCTGCAAAATGCGTTGCTATATTGGTTTTGGATAAAAATCATATGGTTAATGTATAAATTTACATACAACCCAATCAAGGGTGCTTTAGTTTGGCCTTGCGGCACAGAGCTGAAGTGTTTTTGGTGTTGTATGAATGAATAACCCTTTTGAAGAGAGATTTATATGTCTGTTACTATGCGTCAGATGTTGGAAGCTGGAGTTCACTTCGGCCATCAAACCCGTTACTGGAACCCAAAAATGGCACCGTTCATTTTTGGCGATCGCAACAAAATTCATATCGTAAACCTTGAAAAAACATTGCCAATGTTTGAAGATGCACTGAAACACGTGCGTACATTGGCTGCTAACAAGGGTCGTATCTTATTTGTAGGTACAAAACGCCAAGCCCGTGACATCGTTAAAGAAGAAGCAAGCCGCGCAGGTTGTGCTTATGTTAACCATCGCTGGTTGGGCGGTATGCTGACTAACTTTAAAACAGTTAAGCAATCTATCAAACGCCTGAATGACTTCGAAACAATGCTGCAAGATGGCAGCTTGGAAAAGTTCGGTAAAAAAGAAGCTTTAGGCTACAAACGTGAAGTTGAAAAGCTTGAGCGTTCAATTGGCGGCATTAAAGAAATGGGCGGCTTGCCTGATGCGATTTTCATTATCGACGTTGGTCATGAAAGCGGTGCTATTACTGAAGCGGCTAAATTGGGCATTCCAGTAATCGGCGTTGTTGATACCAACAACTCACCTGATGGCGTAGCTTACGTTATTCCAGGCAACGATGACTCTAGCCGTGCAATCCGTTTGTACGCTCGTGGTATTGCAGATGCCGTGCTGGAAGGCCGTAGCTCTGTGATCAATGAAATTGTTAAAGCTTCTGGCGAAGAAACAGCTGAAGTAGCTGCTGAATAATTTTACTCAACTAAAAAGGGGCCTAGCGCCCCTTTTTAGTTTGATGACACCTTAAATTAACATTAAAATCAATTATTTAAACTACTAATGTAATGTAGTTTATTAAAATAAGGAGCTTAAAATGGCTGAAATTACCGCTGGTATGGTAAAAGAATTACGTGAGCGCACAGACGCGCCGATGATGGACTGTAAAAAAGCTTTATCAGAAGCTGATGGTGACATGACGCGCGCTGAAGAAATTTTGCGTGTTCGCTTCGGTAACAAAGCAAGCAAAGCTGCCGGTCGCGTAGCTGCTGAAGGTACAGTTGGCATCAGCATCAGCGCTGACGGCAAAACTGGCGCATTGGTTGAAGTAAACTCAGAAACTGACTTCTGTGCAAAAAATGAAGACTTCTTGAGCTTTGTAAACGATTTGGCTGCCGTAATTGCTGCCAGCAACGCAACTGATGTTGAGGCTGTTTCAGCCTTGGCTATGCGCGGCGCTACTGTTGAAGAAACACGTGCACAATTAGTAGGAAAAATCGGTGAGAACATCACAATCCGTCGCTTTGTTCGCCCAGCTACTCAAGGCAAATTGGCAAGCTATGTTCACGGTAGTAAAATTGGTGTGATTCTTGACCTGGTTGGTGGTGACGATGCGTTGGCTAAAGATCTGGCTATGCACATTGCTGCGGCAAAACCAAAATCACTGGACGCATCTGGTATCGATGCAAGCCTGATCGAAGCTGAGCGCCGTGTAGCGATTGAAAAAGCAAAAGAAGCTGGCAAGCCAGACGCAATGCTTGAGAAAATTGCAGACGGTACAGTGCAGAAGTTCTTGAAAGAAGTGACTTTACTGAGCCAGATTTTTGTTAAAGATGATAAATTCACTATCGAACAACTGCTTAAGTCAAAAGGCGCCAGCATTACTTCATTCACCATGTACACTGTAGGTGAAGGCATTGAAAAAGCTGTGGTTGATTACGCAGCAGAAGTTGCAGCAGCTGCAAAAGTATAAGTAATAAAATCGGTAATTTAGTTTAATTACCGCATCAAAATTAAAATGGATTAAGCCTGGAGCTTAGTCCATTTTTTTTAGTGTATTTTTGAATGGATTTTATCTATCTTGGGCTTAAATTTATGCCTAAGAACCACGTTTTATGCTTAAATAAGCAAACTTGAAAATTGAGGAGCCCCTGTGTCACAACCAGCCTATAAGCGCATTTTACTTAAACTTTCTGGTGAGGCTTTAATGGGAGATGATGCTTACGGCATCAATCGCGCCACTATTACTCGTATCGTTAATGAGATTAAAGAAGTTGTTGATTTGGGAGTGCAGGTAGCGGTCGTTATCGGTGGTGGTAATATTTTCCGTGGCGTTGCACCGGCCGCAGCAGGAATGGACAGGGCAACAGCCGATTACATGGGCATGCTGGCGACAGTCATGAATGCCATGGCGCTGCAGGATGCCATGAAAAATATCGGTTTAAACGCGCGCGTACAGTCAGCGTTAAGCATTGAACAAGTTGCCGAGCCTTATATCCGCGGCAAAGCAATCCGCTATCTGGAAGAAGGTCGGGTCGTAATTTTTGGTGCAGGTACCGGCAATCCGTTCTTTACGACGGACACTGCAGCTGCATTGCGCGGCATGGAAATTAATGCAGAAATCGTCATCAAAGCAACCAAAGTGGACGGTGTTTATACCGATGACCCTAAAACCAACCCGGAAGCCATGCGTTACAAAACCATCACTTTTGATGAGGCGATTATCAAAAACCTTAAAGTGATGGATGCAACTGCTTTAACCCTTTGTCGTGATCAAAAGCTGCCGATTTCAGTTTTCAGCATTTTCAAGCAAGGTGCCCTGAAAAAAGTGGTGATGGGTGAAGACGAAGGTACAAAAGTATTGCCTTGATGATTTTACAGGCAGTAATCATGCCGCAGCTGTCGCTGATCAATAAGCTGTCAGAAATTAAGTTGGAGATATAAATGTTAGATGATGTAAAGAAAACAGCAGAACAAAAAATGCAGAAATCGTTGGAATCACTTAAGAATGATCTGGCAAAAATCCGCACAGGCCGTGCACATACCGGCTTGCTTGACCACGTGATGGTTGAATATTACGGGTCTATGGTTTCAGTGAATCAAGTAGCCAACGTGAACTTGGGCGATGCGCGCACAATCAACGTGCAGCCTTATGAAAAAAACATGATTTCAAAAGTTGAAAAAGCAATCCGTGATTGTGATTTAGGCTTGAACCCTGCCACCAATGGTGATTTGATTCGCGTGCCTATGCCTATGCTTACTGAAGAGCGTCGCCGTGAAATGACTAAAATTGTACGTACTGAAGGTGAGGGCGCCAAGGTGGCGATTCGCAATGTACGTCGTGATGCAATTGATACATTGAAAAAACTTATTAAGGATAAAGAGATTTCAGAGGATGACGAGCGCCGCGCTCAAGATGAAATTCAGAAAGCTACAGATAAAGCCGTTGCTGAAGTAGATAAATTGTTGCAGGTTAAAGAAACAGATTTGATGGCAGTATAAGTCGTGGCTGATTTGACCGTAATCATTCAGCATTCCCCGGACGCTGCACCAGTTATAGATTTGGGGTATTGATTGTCTTTATTCTCAAGCGCAACACAGCGTGTTCCACAGGTAACTGCTGTTCCTAAGCACATTGCCGTGATAATGGATGGCAACGGTCGCTGGGCGCGCAAGCGCTTTTTGCCCAGGATAGCCGGGCATAAGCGCGGCGTGGAGACAGTGCGTGAAATGGTCAAGCAATGTGTGAAACTCAATGTCGAGTTTTTAACATTGTTTGCATTCAGCAGTGAAAACTGGCGCCGGCCACCGGAAGAAGTGTCATTCCTGATGGGTTTGTTCATGGATGCGCTGGAGCGGGAAGTCGTAAAGCTGCATCAGAATAATATCAAACTGGTGATGATTGGTGACCGTAGCCAGTTCGAGGCAAAGCTGATTGAGCAGATCGAGGCTTCAGAACGTTTAACAGCCGGCAATACTGGTCTGGTACTGACGATTGCGGCAAATTACGGCGGCCGCTGGGATATATTGCAGGCCGTTAATAAAATGCAGGCTGCGCTACCGGAGTCCGCAGGGAAGTATCAGGAAGAGAACCTGCAGCCATATCTGTCCATGAGTTATGCACCTGAACCTGATCTGTTTATCAGAACCGGCGGCGAGATGCGCATCAGTAACTTTTTGCTGTGGCAGCTTGCATATACAGAGTTGTATTTTACCGATACGCTGTGGCCTGATTTCAATGAGGATGCCTTCAGTCTCGCTATTCAATCCTATGAAAAACGTGAACGACGTTTTGGCAGAACAAGTGAACAATTGCAAAAGCCTAAAGCCTAGGTTTCATCAACAGTAAATTTGTTCCATTTTATTAAAGTTAACATTACCTTCATTTATGCTTAAAACTCGTATCATTACTGCCGCAGCCATATTAATAGGATTGTTAATTATTGTATTTTCTGCTTCCAGCGCGGTTTGGGCATTGCTTACTTTAGGGGTTGCATTGCTAGGTGTTTTTGAATGGGCAAATTTAATACAATTGAATAAAAAGCAGCGCTATTTCCTTCTGGCTGTAGCGCTGGTGTCGGGATTGTTGGTTGTTTACATGCACTTGACGCCGCTTGCCGGCTACCAGAGTTATAGCATGTTTGCGTTTCTGGCTATTGCCAGCTTGTTTTGGGTGGTCATTGCACCGGTCTGGTTAATTACCCGCAGGTCTTTCGGTAATAAGTTTGTGATGGCTGTTTTGGGCTTGCTGCTGGTACTTGCCACCTGGATTGGCCTGGTTGGGCTGCATGCTATTAACCCTTTATTGTTGTTAGGGGTGATTGCCACTGTCAGCATTGCTGACAGTGCTGCCTATTTTGCGGGTAAAAAATTCGGCCGCCGCAAGCTCGCGCCTGAAATCAGCCCCGGTAAAACTTGGGAAGGCGTTTTAGGTGCATTGTCGGCGGTTACAATTTATGGCATCGCACTTTGTTACTATCAGCACTTCAGTCCCTGGCTGATCGTTTGCCTTTGGTTGCTTGTGATCCTGAGCATTGTTGGTGACCTGGTTGAATCACTGTTAAAACGAAAAGCAGACTTGAAGGATAGCAGCCAATTACTGCCCGGCCATGGCGGCATACTGGATAGAATCGATGGATTTATGCCTACCTTACCCATTACACTGTTCCTGATCTATCTTCCGCTGTTTCATTTCTAACCGGATATTTAGCCTGCATGGATGATAATACATTGATAGAAAGCAAGCCTGTAATGTCCAACCTGACTTTGGAAACTGTTCAAAATGTGGCGATCCTGGGTGCTACCGGTACGATCGGTATACAAACCCTGGATGTCATATCACAGCATCCTGAGCGCTTTAGCGTATTTGCATTGACCGCAAACAGCAATGTAAAAAGCATGTTTAGCTTATGCACAGAGCATCAGCCTCAATATGCGGTCATGCTGCAGCTGGAAGCTGCTGCCGAACTCGGTGCGCAGCTCAAAGCGGTAAACAGCAGCACCATTGTGCTGCATGGTGAGCAGGCATTGATAGACATTGCCGCACATGCGGAAGTTGATACTGTTATGGCCGCTATTGTTGGTGCAGCAGGCTTGCACCCGGCAATGGCCGCAGCAAGAGCCGGCAAGCGCATACTGCTTGCCAATAAAGAAACGCTGGTCATGGCCGGTAGTTTGTTTATGCGCGCGGTAGAAGAGGGTGGGGCTACACTGCTGCCTATAGACAGCGAACATAATGCTATTTTTCAGGTGATGCCGCATCAGCGCGCAAAATCTTTGGCAGAAGCGGGCATCAAACGTGTACTGTTGACTGCATCCGGGGGGCCGTTCCGCAACGCCAGCCTGGATGACATGCGCAGTGTGACGCGCGCGCAGGCATTGAACCACCCGAATTGGGTGATGGGGCCTAAAATCACTGTCGATTCCGCAACAATGATGAACAAAGGCCTGGAAGTGATTGAGGCACACTGGCTGTTTAATGCCTCAGCTGACCAGATTGACGTTGTGGTGCATCCGCAGAGTGTGATTCATTCCATGGTTGAGTACAACGATGGCAGCGTGCTGGCACAATTAGGCAACCCTGACATGCGCACGCCGATTGCTTACGGTTTAGGTTTCCCTGACCGGCTGCAAAGTGGGGTGAGCAGCCTGGATCTGATCAAGATTGGTCGCCTGGATTTCTGTGCGCCTGATTTTACGCGTTTCCCGTGCCTGCGTCTGGCATACGATGCGCTTAACGCGGGCGGAACCGCACCGGCTATCCTGAATGCGGCGAACGAAATTGCAGTGGAAGCTTTTTTAGCAGAGCGAATCGGTTTTATGGATATCCCGCTAATGATTGAATCCGTCCTGGCCGCTTCGGTGATTGAAGAGGTCGTTTCAATTGAGCAGCTTACAACAGTTGATGCTGAAGCAAGGCGAGCCGCCAGCCTTTGGCTAGCAAACCATGCATAGCAACCGCGGTTTCTATTCATAGCGATTATTGATCATGTTAACCATATTAGCTTTTATTCTGACCCTGGGCATTTTGGTCACGGTTCATGAGTATGGCCATTTTCAGGTGGCTAGGTGGTGTGGTGTCAAGGTGCTTAGATTCTCCGTGGGTTTTGGAAAACCTATCTGGAGTAAAAAGATAGGCCGCGACCAGACGGAGTTCGTGATTGCTGCAATCCCTCTGGGCGGATATGTGAAAATGCTGGGAGAAGAACAGACCTCCGCTGAGGAGGGGGTTTCTGGCCAGGATATGTCGCGTGCGCTTAACCGGCAAAGTGTGGGTAAAAGAATGGCCATTGTGCTTGCCGGGCCTTTTGCAAATTTGCTGCTTGCCGTGATTTTATACTGGGCTTTGTTCATGGCTGGAACCGTCGGCGCTAAACCGTATGTTGGCGATGTGCCGGAAAATACGCCGGCAGCTGCCAGCCAGATTCGCACCGGGGATATGATTCAGAAGATCAACGGTAAAGACGTTACAACCTGGCAGGATGTGCGCTGGCTTTTATTGAATGAGTCATTGAAAACCGGCAAGATCGAGGTTCAGGTCGTAGATAGCCATCAGCAGGTTCATTTGCATCCAATGATCATCAGCGGGATCAATCACGATGATCCCAGTGTTGATATTCTGGAGCAGATGGGTTTGACAGTGTTTCAGCCCAAGGCAGCTGCCCGCATCGGGGAGGTCTTACAGGACAGCCCGGCAGGCTTGGCAGGCATGCAGGTCGGCGATCTGGTTCTCACTGTGAACGACAAAAAAATCAGTGATTGGGAGTCTTTTGTGCATGAAGTGAGGCTGTATCCGTCAAAGAAAATCGAGATACTGGTTCAGCGAGGCTCTGCGCAGCACCATTTAGCTATAATTCCCGATGCAACGAAAGAAAATGGTAAAGTGATTGGCCGCATAGGTGCCGGCTTCAAAATTGAGCAAGCACAGCTGGACCAATACTTTGTTACCCAGCACTTTACTGTAGTGCAAGCGCTTGCGAAAAGCCTGGAAAAAACATGGGAAACATCCGTGTTCAGCCTGAAGATGCTGGGTAATATGCTGATTGGCAATGTGTCGTGGAAAGGGATGAGTGGCCCTGTCACCATCGCCAGCTATGCCGGGCAAAGCGCCAATATGGGTATAAAAGTCTTTATCGGATTTCTGGCACTGGTAAGTATTAGTATCGGTATATTAAATCTATTACCGATACCGATACTAGATGGCGGGCATTTCATGTATTATATGGTTGAATTTTTTACGGGCAAACCTGTATCAGAAGCGGTAATCAGTATCGGGCAAAAGATAGGTCTTTTTATTCTTGGCTGGATGATGGTGTTGGCGCTTTATAATGATATGAACAGATTGATAACAGGCTAATTGAATGGCTACTCAAAACTTGAAACACAAAAATATTAAACTCAAGTCTATTTTGCTGCTGGTTTCGGGCTTATATGCAAGCTCGGCCGCAGCACTTGAACCCTTCGTAGTTAAAGATATTCGAGTCGAAGGGATTCAGCGTACAGAAGCAGGGACTGTTTTCAGTTACTTGCCGGTAAAAGTCGGTGAGACCATGAATGATGACCTGGCTTCACAGGCGATTAAATCTCTTTATGGCACCGGGTTTTTCAAAGACGTTCGCATCGAGGCCGAAGATGATGTGCTGATTGTTACGGTGCAAGAGCGCTCTGCTATTTCACAAATTGATTTCAGCGGCAATAAATCATTCCCTACCGATAAAATGAAAGAGGGTTTGAAACAGATTGGCATCACCGAAGGCCAGATATTCGATAAATCGCAGCTGGACCGTGCTGAGCAGGAAATTAAACGTCAGTATTTATCCCAGGGTAAATACGGCGCAACGGTTAAAGCCACGGTTTCACCTCTGGAGCGCAACCGCGTCGCTGTCCGCTTTGATATTGAAGAGGGTGTAGTCTCTAAAATACGGGATATCAATATTGTCGGCAACCAGGCTTTCAGTACTGAGGATCTGCGGGCCGAGTTCCTGCTGACCACGCCAAACTGGATGAGCTGGTGGAATAAAGACGATCAGTATTCCAAGCAGAAGCTCAATGCCGATCTGGAAACACTGCGCTCTTTCTACATGAATCGCGGTTACCTTGAATTCAATATCGATTCCACGCAGGTATCAATAACGCCGGATAAAAAAGATATTTACATTACAGTCAATATCACCGAGGGCGAGAAATACACGATTTCTGAAGTGAAACTGGCCGGTGAAACTTTAGTGCCTGAAGAAGAATTGCGCCTGCTGATGCAAGTGCAGGCCGGCGATACCTTCAGCCGCGAAAAAGTAACGCAAACCAGCAAGGCCATCAGCGATCGATTAAGTGATGACGGCTATGCCTTCTCAAATGTTAACCCGGTGCCAGAGCTTAATAAAGAGCAGCATACGGCAGCATTCACTTTTTTTGTAGACCCTGGCAAGCGCGTGTATGTACGCCGTATTAATATTGTCGGCAACACGCGTACGCGTGACGAGGTTATTCGTCGTGAAGTTCGCCAGCTGGAATCTGCCTGGTATGCCTCAAACAAGATCAACCGTTCAAAAGAGCGGATCAGACGTACTGATTTTTTCTCTGACGTGAATGTAGAAACACCAGCCGTACCCGGTACGTCAGATCAGGTTGATTTGAACATCAGTGTCGTTGAAAAATCTACAGGTAGCGTTCAGTTCGGTGCCGGCCTGTCCAGTAGCCAGGGTGTTGTATTTGGCGTAACAGTGAACCAGAACAACTTTCTGGGTACAGGTAACCGCGTAAGTGCTCAGGTGAATACGGGTAAGTATAATACGGTTTACTCTTTATCATTTACTGATCCATATTTCACGCCAGATGGTGTGAGCAGGGGTATTGATGTTTATCGCCGCGATGTAGATACCAGTAAATTGAATAATGTTGGTTCTTATCAGTCACAATCTTATGGTGCCGGTTTGCGCTTTGGTATTCCATTAAATGAACGTGATGGCATCAACTTTGGTATCGCTACCGACTTTACTACCATTGATTTAAACAGCGACAGCCCTAAACGATACCGCGATTACTGCGGCCTCAATAGCAGCGGTTGTAGCAGTGACTCTGTGGTGCTATCAGCCGGATGGACGCACGATTCCAGAGATACTGTTTACTTCCCGAGCAAAGGTGTGCTGCAGCGCCTGACTGCCGAAGTATCGTTACCGGTGCTGGATCTTGAATATTACAAGGTTGACTATAAACAATCCTGGTATAAAGAGGTGTTCAGCGGCTATACCTTTATGCTGAACGGTGAAATTGGTTACGCCGATACCTATGGCAACGCAAAGTATCCGTTCTTTAAAAACTACTACATGGGCGGTGTAGGTTCTGTTCGCGGTTATCAAAACGG
>Ga0208882_1000856_pt1 | contig 12739 bp, 10 predicted proteins | sample LakWasMet14_LOW5_2_FD_183862 | JGI IMG/M metagenome (GOLD analysis project Ga0208882, IMG submission 183862) | Freshwater sediment methanotrophic microbial communities from Lake Washington under simulated oxygen tension - Sediment Metagenome... | ecosystem: Environmental > Aquatic > Freshwater >...
GGTCATCCGGCAACTGGGTATTGACGGTTCGATCATTAAGCCGCTTGCGCATCCGCGTCAACGTTCCGCCGATAATTTCATCCAGCGGATACCATTGCCGGTTCAGCGATGCCTGTCCTGCATCGAGACGCGCCATGTCCAGAATATTGTTAGCCAAGTTCGACATGCGCAGCGCTTCGTCATAGATGGTCTGGCTCAGTTCCTGCCGATCCGAAGGGGCAAGCTGGGCATCCTCTTCCACCAAGGTACTGGCTGCGCCGACGATAGACGCCAAAGGCGTGCGTAAATCATGGGAAATGGCGCTGAGCAGGGAATTGCGCAAAGTCTCTGATTCCATGCGCAGCTGCGTCTGTTGGGCCTCTTCGGCAAGATGCACCCGCTCAATGGTCTGGCCGACCTGGCTGATGAAGGTATCCAATAGCCGACGCTGTTCGGGCAGAAACACCCGGCGCAGATTGGCGGCGCGTAAAGCCAGCACACCGATGACGCCGCGAAAGCCGGAAATAGGGAAGAACACCGCATTGGCGCCGGGCAAAGTATCGGTACCTTGTCCTGCCATCTGGCCGTGATCGAAAACCCACTGCGCGACGCTGAGATCGCAACCGCGCAGGGACTCTGGAGCTGGGGGATCCGGCGGATAGACTATCCGGCCGTCATCGTCGGGAAACAGCAGGACGCTGGCGCCGCCGAACTCCTCACGAATACGGCGCACTGCGACTCGCGCGGTATCCGCTATGTTACGGCTGGCCGCCAACTCTTCGCTCAGCGCATAAAGAACATTGGCGCGCCGCTCCCGGTGCGAGGCAACTTTCGCCTGTGAGCGCATGTTGCTGGTCAGATGGCTGATAATCAGTCCGACCAGCAACATAATGACGAACGTCACTAAATACTGGACATCCGCCACCGCAAAGGTATGAACCGGGTTTACAAAAAGAAAATCGAATGCGGCAACGCTCAGTACCGAGGTCAGGATGGATGCCTCACGGCCAAAGCGGGCTGCCATAAAAACCACGCCCAGCAAATAAACCATGACCAGATTAGCCAATTCGAATTTCCCGGACATGAGCCAGGCAAGAAAGCTCGTGCCCCCGGTCATCACCAGCGCCCAGCCCCAATTCAACCAGCGCCGCTTGGCGCGTCCCCAGGGATAGCTGGAACGCGGCACTTTTCCTTTAGGCGTTTTTTGCTCTAAGGTGTCTTTGCCGCGCGGGCTTCCCAATAAATGGACATTAATATTGTGCGCTTCCGCGATCAGGGTATCGACGACCGAGCCCAGCAGCCAGCGCCTCCACCCCCTGCGGCGGGGCTTGCCCAGCACGATTTTGGTGACATTGCGGCTTTTGGCGAAATTCAGGATTTCTTTGCTCATGTCCGGGCCTGACAACGTCGCCGTTTCGGCGCCCAACTGTTCGGCAAAACGCAATACCCGCAATACCTCATCACGACGTTCGACGGGCAGGCGTTGCAGCTCCGGCGTTTCCACATAGGCCGCAATCCAATGGGCGTGCAGGCTGGTCGCTAGGCGCTTGGCGGCACGCACCAACCGTTCGGCGAGAGCGTCGGGGCCTATGCACACCAATATCCGGTCGCCGACCGGCCAAACATCGCGTATTGCATGGTCGTCCCGGTAGTCTTGCATTTGCGCATCGACCCGATCGGCAGTCAGCCGCAAGGACAACTCGCGCAAGGCAATCAGGTTGCCTTTGCGGAAGAAATTGCGCATCGCCCGTTCCGCCTGTTGCGGCACATAAACCTTGCCTTCCTTGAGCCGCCGCAGTAATTCATCGGGCGGCAAGTCGATCAATTCGACTTCATCGGCCAACTCAAATATCGTGTCCGGCACGGTCTCCCTAACCTGCACCCCGGTTACCTGGCTGACATCGTCGTTGAGACTTTCCAGATGCTGGACATTCAGCGTGCTGTAGACATCAATGCCGGCATTCAGTAATTCTTCGACATCCTGCCAGCGTTTGGGATGGCGGCAACCGGGGGCGTTGCTGTGCGCCAATTCGTCCACTAAGACCAGGGCCGGTCGGCGTTTCAGCGTGCCGTCGAGGTCAAACTCGCGCAGCACCGTGCCGCGATGTTTCACCAGCTTGGGCGGCAGCACATCCAGGCCTTGCAATAAAGCGACGGTTTCCTGCCGTTCGTGGGTTTCGACCAAGCCGACCACCACATCGACGCCTTCATCCCGCTTGGCTTGAGCCGCCAACAACATCGCATAGGTTTTCCCTACCCCTGCTGCCGCACCGAAAAAAACCTTAAGCCGTCCGCGCCGCCGCCGGTTTTCCGCCTGCTCTACACGGGCAAGCAAGGCGTCAGGGTCTGGTCGGGTGTCGTTCATGCGTGAGTCCGGTCGTTACTGGAAATTCATTCATTAAGGCGATGATCCAGCGCCAAATTTAATTTCAATACATTAACACGGGGTTCGCCCAAAATACCCCATTGCCGAGTTTCAGTATAACGCTGAACCAGTTCGCGCACGCGGTCAGGAGACATATGCCTCGCTTTGGCAACGCGGCTGATTTGATAGGCCGCCGCTGCAGGGCTGATGTGAGGATCGAGCCCGCTGGCCGAGGCAGTCACCAAATCCACGGGAACCGGTTGCGTGTTTACGGGGTCTGCATCGCGCAACGCCTTGATGCGCGCCTGGACGGCGTCTATCAGTGCAGGATTAGTCGGGCCTTGATTGGAACCGCCGGAAGCCCCGCTGTTATAAGGAACGGACGAAGTCGCCGAAGGCCGCCCCCAAAAATATTCGGGACGATTGAACGCCTGGCCGATTAATTCGGAACCGAGCGGCTGTTCGTCACTGCCGAGCAGACTGCCGTTTGCCTGACCGGGAAACAGGGTTTGTGCAAAGAGCGTGACTGCCAAAGGATAGACGACGCCGGTCAGCGCAGTAAAGAACAATAGCATCAGTAAAGCGGGCTTGATGTGCTTAATCATAGTGATCTCCTAAGAGTTAGAACGCTAACGCGGTTAAGCCAAGATCGATCAACTTAATGCCGATAAACGGTACGATAACACCGCCGCCGCCATAAACCAGCAAGTTATTGCGCAATAATGTTTCCGCATTTTGCGGCCGGTAAACCACACCTTTCAGGGCCAACGGAATCAAGGCGACAATAATCAAGGCATTAAAAATAACCGCCGAAAGAATTGCGTTGTCCGGGCTGCTAAGCCCCATGATATTCAACGCGCCAAGTTGCGGATAAGTACTGGCGAACGCGGCGGGAACGATGGCGAAGTACTTGGCCAAGTCATTAGCCAAACTAAACGTGGTCAACGCGCCACGCGTCATCAGCATCTGCTTGCCGGTTTCAACGATCTCGATCAGCTTGGTGGGGTTGGAGTCGAGATCGACCATATTACCGGCTTCCTTGGCTGCCTGGGTGCCCGAGTTCATCGCCACCGCCACATCGGCTTGGGCCAAGGCCGGGGCATCATTGGTGCCGTCGCCAGTCATCGCCACCAGTCGGCCTTCGGCTTGTTGCTCGCGGATCAGCTTGAGCTTGGCTTCCGGCGTCGCCTCAGCCAGAAAATCATCGACGCCCGCTTCGGCCGCGATCGCCGCTGCAGTCAAGCGGTTATCGCCGGTGATCATGATCGTTTTAATGCCCATATTCCGTAGTTCGACAAAGCGCTCCTTTATGCCGCCCTTGACTGTGTCTTTCAGCTCAATAACGCCTAATACCCGTCCACCCTCAGCAACCAACAGCGGTGTACTGCCCCGGCGCGCAACAATATCGGCGGCTCGAGCCGCTTCCTCCGGGAATTTTGCCTGTTGCGCTTCCACATAGCCGCGAATCGCATCGGCAGCGCCTTTACGGATCTGGCGTTCGCCGATATTGACGCCGCTCATCCGGGTTTGTGCGCTGAAGGCGACAAACGTCGCATCCAGTTCGTGAATATGGCGCTCGCGAATGCCGAATTTCTGCTTGGCAAGAATGATAATGCTGCGACCTTCCGGCGTTTCGTCAGCCAGCGTCGCCAGTTGCGCGGCATCGGCCAATTCTCTTTCGGTGGTCTCGCCTATCGGGATAAAAGCTGAAGCCTGGCGGTTGCCCAGCGTAATCGTGCCGGTTTTGTCCAGCAGCAACACATCGACATCGCCGGCCGCTTCAATGGCCCGTCCCGAAGTGGCAATCACGTTTTTCTGCATCATCCGGCCGATGCCGGCAACGCCGATAGCGGACAGCAAACCGCCGATAGTCGTGGGAATCAGGCAGACCAACAGCGCCACCAGCACGGTGATCGAAACCGGCGTACCGGATTTGGCGATCTCCACACTGTACAGGGAAAACGGCAGCAGCGTCACGGTGGTCAGCAGGAAAATCAACGTCAATGCCACCAGCAAAATGGTTAGGGCGATTTCATTAGGCGTTTTTTGCCGCGATGCGCTTTCCACCATCGCAATCATCCGATCCAGGAAGGCTTCGCCGGGATTGACAACAATCTGCACGACCAACCAATCGGATAACACCCTCGTCCCACCGGTTACCGAGCTGAAATCGCCGCCCGATTCGCGAATCACCGGCGCACTTTCGCCGGTGATCGCGCTTTCGTCGACACTGGCCGCGCCTTCGATGACTTCACCGTCGGCGGGAACAAAATCGCCCGCTTCGATCAGCAGGATGTCGCCGCGCCGTAACGAAGTGCTGGTGACTTTGGCATAGTCTGTACTGTAACGCGGTTCGTCCAGTTTCTTCGCCATGATGTCGCGCTTGGCGCTGCGCAATGCCGCCGCTTGCGCCTTGCTGCGGCCTTCGGCGACGCTTTCCGCGAAGTTGGCAAACAACACCGTGAACCAAAGCCAGAAAGTTACAGCCAACATGAAACCGGTTTGGGTACTGTTCTCTGAAAACAACTCCCACAGCCATAGCCCGGTGGTCAGTAAGCTGCCGATATAGACCACGAACATCACCGGATTTTTCCATTGTTGCTGCGGAGCCAGCTTGCGCAGGGTATCGCCTAGCGCATCCAGCAGTATCTGACTGTTGAATAACTGTTGCGTATGCTGTTTCTTGCTCATAGCCTGTTTCTCTTATTGCTTGAATTCATAATCGTAGGCCGGAATAAGGCCATCCAAGCGCGTAGCGCGAGGTGGCGTTTCCGGCGAATTTGGGCAGTGTTTGCCGGAAACGCCAGTTCTCGCTGCCGCTCGAACCGGCTTATTCCGGCCTACGGAGCTAATTATCTTGCCGCGTTCATCATCAAATGCTCGACCACCGGCCCCAGCGCCAAAGCGGGAACAAACGTCAACGCGCCGACCAAAATCACGGTGCCGATCAGCAGCATCACGAATAATGGCGTATGCGTAGGCAATGTGCCGACGCTAGCCGGTACGGTTCTCTTCGCGGCCAATGAACCGGCAATCGCCAGCACCGGGATGATAATGCCGTAGCGCCCGGCCAGCATCGCGACGCCTAATGCGATGTTGTAAAACGGCGAGTTGGCGCTTAATCCGGCAAAAGCACTGCCGTTGTTGCCCGCAGCGGAGGAAAATGCGTAAAGAATTTCGCTGAACCCGTGCGCACCAGGATTGGCAACCGCTGTTTTCCCTGCTTCCAGCATGACCGCCAACGCCGTTCCACCCAAAATAAAGAAGGCCGGAATTAAAATAACGATAGCCGCCATTTTTATCTCGAAGGCCTCGATTTTTTTGCCGAGATACTCCGGGGTGCGGCCTATCATCAAACCGGCGATGAATACCGCAATCAGTGCAAAAACCAGCATGCCATAAAGACCGGAACCCACGCCTCCGAAAATGACTTCGCCTAGCTGAATCAGCCACATCGGAACCATGCCGCCCAGCGGTGTATAAGAATCGTGCATCGAATTGACCGAACCGTTGGATGCCGCTGTCGTCGCAGTCGCCCACATCGCGGAATTAACGATGCCGAAACGCGTTTCCTTGCCTTCCATGTTGCCGCCGGACTGGCTGACGCTAACGCTTTGTTCAACTCCAAGCGCAGTCAGTAAAGGGTTGCCGCCTTGCTCAGACCCAACCGTGACGAATAACAGGCTGGCGAACACCAGCGTCATCGCCGACAAAATGGCCCAGCCCTGGCGCGTGTCGCCGACCATCGAGCCGAAGGTATGGCACAGCGCCGCAGGTATCAGCAAGATCGCCAGCATTTCCAGAAAATTAGATAATGGCGTTGGGTTTTCGAAAGGGTGCGCAGCATTGGCGTTAAAAAAGCCGCCACCATTCGTGCCCAATTGTTTGATCGCGATTTGCGAGGCGACAGGGCCTACTGCCAAGGTTTGTGTGGAATCTTCCGTTGCTGTGCCTACCTGCTCAACTAACGGCATGGTTTGGTAAGGTTTGAAGGTTTGCACAACGCCCTGCCCAACCAACACCAACGCCAGCACTAGCGATAGCGGCAGCAGGATATATAAAGTGCCGCGCGTCAGGTCCGCCCAGAAGTTGCCGATACTGTCAGCATGGGTGCGCTTAAAGCCGCGTATCATCGCAACCAAAACCGCCATGCCGGTGGCCGCCGAAACAAAGTTTTGCACACTCAACCCCAGCATCTGGGTCAGATAACTCATCGTCGTTTCGCCGCCGTAACCCTGCCAATTAGTGTTCGTGGCAAAACTGACTGCGGTGTTGAGTGCCGAATCGACAGTGACATTGCCCAGTTGTTGCGGGTTCAGCGGCAGATAGGCTTGCAACATTTGCAATGCAAATATCGCCAGCCCGCCGAACAGGTTAAACCAGAGCAGCGCCGCTGCATATTCTGTCCAGCGCATCTCCTGTTCCGGGTTAACACCGATCAACCGATAAACCCCTGCTTCCAAAGGCCCCAATATGAGCTTGAGAAGTAACGGGCGATTTTCATACACCGCCGCCATATAAACGCCCAAAGGCTTAGCCAACAGCAACAGGACGATAAAATATAAGGTGATTTGCGATAAGCCGTTTGCCGTCATTAGAATTTCTCCGGGTAAAATAACGCCACCAATAGATAAACGAATAAGGCGAATGCGAGCACGCCGCTCAAGCCGTAGATGAAGGTCATGACTGCCTCTCTTTATGAATGTTTCGAGAGGTTAATGTAACGCGGTTGTTATAAAAAAACTGTAAAAATAGCTGATCTCTCGCTGCCGATCAGCCCATTGCATGTGCTGCAAAGTTCAATTGTTGTGGAGATATGTATACGTTGTGCTGAGAAACAAGGCAATGCCTGAACTCAAGCTGATTTGGAGAAAATCATTTTACGGCCAGCGAACAGGGACAGCTGAAAAACCGGCTGTCCCGCTGGTCGGCGTTAACCCGGCAACCAATCCCCGAGTTTGATGAAACCCGGTTGCGCAAAGGCAAGGATGTTTTAGGCTGGCTGGATCAACAACTCAGTAAAATCGAGTTTTCTTTGTGACCGTATCTTCAGCCGTTAAAAGAATATGAAGGCATTCTTGGTGGCTGCGACAACTGCGATATAAACGAAGCAAGCCAGCGCTCCGGCAAAAGCTTTCCAGCGCAATTCGCCCTGGCTCTTGATAGCGACAATGCCCAAGCCGACGTAGGCCACCAAAGCAATAAGCTTAGCGATAATCCAGCCGTACTCGGCTGAGAACCAGGAACCTTGAAAAACCAGCGTAAAACCGGTAAGCAGCAATAAGCTGTTGATGACATGCGGCCCGATTTTTATCCATTTTTGTTCCAGCATTTCCGGGCGCTTTTCCGCCAAATAGACCCTGCCGACAAAGCTGGAAATGGACAATAAAATAAAGGTGAGGTGGAAAATTTTGATCATGCTGTGCTCCTGGGGTTGAAAATATTAACGTTACTGGGTAAATAAGTCTGTTGCCGATGTTGCAGCAGTATGTCCCGAAAAACCAGCGGGTCTTTCTGCTGGGTTATTTCGCCGGGACGCGGATAACACTGATGTTCCAGGCGGGACAGCCAAAAACGCAGCGCCGCCGCCCGAAGCAACGTCGGCCAGTGCCGTTTTTCCAGCGGCTCCAGCGGCCTCAGGCTTTCATAAGCAGTTAACAACGCCGTGAACTTTTCGGTATTCAGCATGCTGTTATCACAACACCAATCGTTAGCCGTTATCGCAACATCAAGCAGCAAGGTATCGGTGCAGGCACTGTAAAAATCCAGCAAACCGCTGAGCCGGTCATCGGCAAACAATACATTATCCCTGAACAGGTCGGCATGAATGACGCCGCGCGGCAGATTAACCGTGTTGTTTTCAGCCTGGAAAGCCAACTCGTCATCAATCAGCTCGCGATCGGTTGCCGATAAATAAGCGCGGATCTTGTTCAGCACCGTTTGGCACCAACTCAAATCATTGCCGCTTTTTATCGGAAAAACGTAGCCTTGTGTGCAGCGATGCAAACTGGCCAGCTGCAAGCCGATTTCCTGGCAATGCAAAACCGTGGGCGATGCCATTGCCGCGCCGGACAGCCGATTAAATACCGCGGCCGGTTTGCCGTTAAGCTGACGCAACGAATTGCCCTGCCGGTCGCTATGGGGACGAGGACAAGACAGGCTATTTTTGCCCAGGTGCGCCAGTAATCCTAAAAAATGCGGCAATTCCCCGGCAGTTAACGACTCAAACAGGGTCAGAACAAAGCTGCCCTGCGTAGTCGTTACCCAGTAATTGGTGTTGTCTATGCCGTCCGTTATCCCTTCAAAACCGACGACTTCGCCGAGAGTATAAGTACTGAAGAATTGATCGAGTTGCGGGCGTGTTATACGAGTAAATACAGACACTGAGTTTAAGCGGCTACCATTCCAGTATCTTCCACATATTGATGTCGAGTTCTCTATCTACATTGTTGCGGCGTTCATCCATTTTGCCGTCGCCGTTGGTATCAATAAAATAATACGGAGGACCGACAACCGGAACGACTTTTATCATATAAAGCCTGCCGCCGCGCCGGTACTCCTGAATGGTTTCTTTGCCTTTACGGATAATGGTAATGTCCGGCTCCATGGTTTCGCCGTTTTGCACCGGCAAGGGCGGCTCCGGAGCCTCCGGCACAGCCTCAAGTTCAGGCTCAGGCGGCCGCTCATCGACAGCATAGACCGGAAAGGCCAGTAAACTCAGTAGGATAAAACGTCGCATAACGTGACTCTTTTAAAATAAAAACTGCGGCTATCTTATTACAGTTTTTATCGACTTGCTTGACTAAAATGGCTCAATAGAGTGCTCCGCCGAGCTTTCATGTCTGGGATCAATAGACAGGCAGGTCTGCCGATAGACCGGTTTGAGCTGGTCGAGCGTCTGGATGAACTAAAGTTCCTTCACCGTTCGCCTCCCGTGGATAAAGAGACCAAGGCCCGGTCCAGCGTTCGCCATGCCAGCAGCGCGCACTTGTGGCGTCCCCGATGAGGGGTCACCGCCGTGAGAGGACGTATTACATCGCAAACGAACGGATCATCGGCGCTGCCGGCAAGAACATTCTCCATCGCCCAGTGGTAGTCCTGCGCCTCGCTGACGGCAACGCCGGTGAGCTTTATCGTCATCATCGATGCCGAAGCGATGCAAATGGCACAGCCGCTGCCCGTGAAATGGGCGCCACTGATGCGCTCGGAATCGACGGTGAGAAACAAAGTAATCTGATCCCCGCACACCGGGTTGTGCAGAGATGCTTTTACGGAGTAATTGGCCGGCTCTGCGCAATTAGCCGGGGCCGCGAAATGCCGAAGAATCTCCGGCCGGTAGAGGGACGTATTCATAATGATTGGTTTTCCGAGTTGTGCGCAGGCTTCCGCCAGCTGGTCGAAGAAGAAGTCGATTTTCTAGTGTGTTGTAAACGCCGCGCAAGAGGCGTACTGATGACGTACAGGTGAGTGGTATTGACCTCTGCGCTATGGACTTCAATCTGAAACCGGGTGCCGGCGCTGGCCTTGCCCTCAGGCGTGAGCGTGCTGGCGTCAAGGATAGTGAGATTCAAGATACTGGTGGGACGATCGGGGCTTTGTCCATAGTCATAGTGCATGGTTGCTGGTCCGTATAGTCGAGTTGAAGAATTATTATTTGGAAGTTTCTCTCAAGTCCAGTTAAGTTTCTAATATAAAGTTGCCCGGCAATATCTGTCATCGGCTACTGCGCATGAGTCGGAACAAATATGGCCGTTTTCGGTAAACAGCGCACTCTTTAGTGCAGACAAAAAAATCAATTCAAACGGAATGAATGCCCAAGAGCCCATCATCAGCCGACTAATTAGTTACTGTTTTTTCGCAAGCTGATTTCAAGCAACAAATCACAAGAGTTAACTGAGCCGTAATGATGGCAGCCAAGGTAATCCACAGGGCAATAAAATGCGCCTGATTATGCCTCGCCCACTCTTGTTGCTCTTGTTGCTCTTGTTGCTCTTGATAAGACTTTGTTTTTAAATCACTAATAATATTGCTACTAGTGGCACGATTCGAAGTGAATTTATACAAATACCTGAAAATTCAATTGAATTAGAGTCTATTTGATTAAATAGAAAAATGCAAATGAATGCCCGTCTCCCAGCATCAATACGCTTGCGCCAGAAATCCGGCATAAGCATATCTAACATATTTTCAGCAGGGCAAAGAGACATCTCGCGAGTAGATCGTTCTGGAAATCGTTCAAGTTCGCCTCATGCCAACCCATCCAAGGAACAACAACTCGGAGATAAACTATTCATTAAATCAGGCCGGTTTACCGGCTCGTCTAGAGCAATTCTCGGTTATTTAAGGTCACTCCCACTGTTAAACGTTATCTATTAAGCAGCAGGCACTTGCAGTGGCACGGACTGGGTCCCGTTTGCCGCGCCGGGCACCGGAGCTTTCGCCGGGACAGATCAGCAGGACAGCGATTTGCATGCGTAGTCGCTCCCGCAAGGCAAGGCACAGGCAGGTGTGTCGAGACCTCGATTCAAACAAGCGTCTTAAATCACAACGTAGCGCATCTCAGACGGCGTTCCTTGGTAGCACATGGGAACGAGACAATTTATTTTAAAAATTCGGGCTATGTTTCTAACTAACAAAGAAGTGCTCTAGTCAGCGGCACCACCATATCAAAGCCGACATCGGCGGCGAGAGTCACATCAAATGGGCTGACGTTGTCGCCTGATGTCAGAAAGTACAGGATTCGTTGTGTCATGAATATGCCGTTAAAATTATTTGTTAAAAATGGCCGACAGCCTAACGCATAGCCTGTATATTTTAAAATTACAGCCAGCCGACTCTTTTCAGGCGCAAATACAGCAGCGCACTGCCCACTCCGACACCGCCGACCACCAGCGGATAGCTGTATTGCCAATCCAGCTCCGGCATGTGCCGGAAGTTCATGCCGTACCAGCTGAAGACCATAGTCGGTATCGCCAGGATCGCCCCCCAACCGGCCAAGCGTTTGACGACTTCGTTCTGCCGCACCGTTTCGAAGGTCAGATGCACCTGCATCGCCGCCAGCAACATCTCGCGCATGCCGCGAATCGCCTGGTCGATGCGTTTGATGTGATCGGCAATATCGCGGAAATACACCTGCACATCCTTGGGAATAAGCCCGCTATGAAAGCGCATCAGCTCGTTGCAGATATCGATAACCGGATTAATGGCGCCTTCCAACTGCAACAACTCGCGCTTTAGTTCATACAGGCCTTCTATAGTCTGACGGCTGGGACGGGATTCGAAAATTGCCGACTCCAGCACATCGAAGCGCTGTTGCAAACCGTCGATTACCGGTACATAGTTATCGACGATGAAATCCATGATCGAATACAGCACAAACCCAGGCCCTTTAGCCAATTGCTGCGGCATGGCCTCGCAACGCTCCCTGACTTTGCTGTGACTGCGCGAAGCGCCGTGCCTGACCGTCACCAAAAAACGCGGCCCCATGAAAATATGGGTTTCGCCAAACTCGACCTGCTCTTCGGCAAGATGGGCGGTATGCAAGACCATGAACAGCGATTCGCCGTATTCCTCGATTTTCGGACGTTGATGCGCCGTGAGGGCGTCTTCGATAGCCAACTCATGCAGCCCGAATTCCTGCTGGATTTTGGCTAACAACTCGCCGTCTGCTTCGTACAAACCCAGCCAGACAAAGGTATTTTCCCGTTTCAGAACTTCGCTGATGTTTTCGACAGTCACATCGCCGATGCTGGCGCCGTCTTGGTAGGCCGCGCATTTTATGATCTTGTTGTTGTCGATTTGTCCCGTCAAAAGTTTCTCCGGTTATTTGGCAAAAGTAATGAAGCGATTCGACCGGTGAAACCATTGGTAAAAATCGATGAATACAAAGCTTGATGCTGATGGGAGCGGGCGTTATTCAAGAGCGGCTGTTTGGGCGGAATGCCAGTGCTTGCCTTGTCGTATTCGATAACAGTATGAGCCAGCGCCATTGGCGATAAGCAAACTTGCAGGCGGTACAAAGTCAGCATCGCCAGCCATCTTGCCGTGGCCTTGGTTAAGGTTGCCGACCGGTTGGAATTGAAGATCATGCCGTCCTTTGAATTTAATAAAAAATCAAGTTTGCATGCTACAGGCGCTAAACTCAATCGGTTTTAATTGTTGCCGGTGTGCTCCGCTGCATAATCAAGTGCTGGCCCATGCATATCGGTCGGCACTGTTATTCAGTTTGGCAATATCACCCCATCCGTTCGGCAGCCATTCCTGTGGCTCGGCAGCGCTGCTATCAGAATTTAGCGTCGACCAGTTTCTGTTCGCGGATGATTTCCCCGGTTTCCAGGCTGCACAAGGCAAACCAGTCCGAACCGCCTTGCGTTTGTATCTCAAACCGCACCCAGA
>Ga0208882_1000858_pt1 | contig 12681 bp, 11 predicted proteins | sample LakWasMet14_LOW5_2_FD_183862 | JGI IMG/M metagenome (GOLD analysis project Ga0208882, IMG submission 183862) | Freshwater sediment methanotrophic microbial communities from Lake Washington under simulated oxygen tension - Sediment Metagenome... | ecosystem: Environmental > Aquatic > Freshwater >...
CAGCCCGACTTCCGCCATGACCTCCATCGCCACACCAAGCTGGCCTTTACCGCCATCAATAAATATCAGGTCCGGACGCACACCCTCACCTGCCGCGACTTTTTTATAACGCCGTGTCAGCACATCGCGCATGGCGGCATAGTCATCGCCAGGCGTAATGCCGGTGATGTTGTAGCGGCGGTATTCGCTATTCTGCATGTCGCCACGGTCAAACACAACACAGCTCGCCACCGTTGCCTCGCCCATGGTATGGCTGATATCAAAACATTCGATACGCTCAGTGCTGTCAGGCAGGCGCAGCGCTTCACGCAATGCCACCAGCTTGGCTGCCTGATTCGCTGAAGTAGCCGCACGCTGACTCAAAGCCAATTCTGCATTGGTTTGCGCCATCTTGAGCCACACGCGTTTGTCACCGATTGCATTGGTATTAATCTTCACTTTACGTCCAGCCTGCTCGCTCAGCACTTCTTCCAGTACAGCGGTCTCGATTTTGATACCGGTCACAATCAGGGGCGGTGTATTCTGCGCCACGTAATGCTGCGCAATGAAGGCTTCCATGCTGTTTTCCAGCGTTTCGCCATCGGTATTCTTCGGCATATAGCTTCTATCGCCCAGGTGGCGGCCGCCACGTATCATCACCAGGTTAATGCAATGCTGCCCCTGCAGTTCGGCACACGCGATTACATCGGCATCCGCTACGTTAAAATCACTGACAAACTGCTTGGCCTGCACCTGACGCAATGCCTGAATGCGGTCACGGAATAACGCAGCCTGTTCATACTCCTGATTCGCTGCCGCTTTATTCATCTGCTCGCCCAGCGCATCCATCACTTCACTGGTCTTGCCTTGCAGGAACATCGCGGCCTGATGCACATCATTGCGGTAATCTTCACCTGAAATAAGGCCTACGCACGGCGCGGTGCAACGTTCAATCTGGTGCTGCAGGCAGGGCCGGCTGCGATTGGCAAATACGGTATTTTCACAGGTGCGCAGCTTGAACACCTTCTGCAGCAGTTGAATGCTCTCGCGCACCGCAACCGAGTTCGGAAACGGCCCGAAATATTGATTGCCTTTGCGCTGCGCGCCACGGTGAAATGCCAGGCGCGAAAACTCATCGCCGGTAAGTGTGATGTAAGGGTAGGATTTATCATCCCGGAACAGCACGTTATAACGCGGCATCAACCCTTTAATCAGGTTGTTTTCCAGCAGCAGCGCCTCGGCCTCGCTGCGGGTCACCGTCGTTTCTATTTTGACAATATTGCTCACCATCATGCGCGTACGCGGGCTAGGCAAGTTTTTATTGAAATACGATGAAACGCGCTTTTTAAGGTCTTTGGCTTTGCCTACATAAATCACCTCGTCCGCAGCGTTAATCATGCGGTACACGCCTGGCAGATTAGGCAAGTTTTTTAAGATAGGTTTAGGATCAAACATGGGCTTATTTTAACAGCCCACGACTTGAATGGATTGCATCAGGGGCAACAAATATTACGATTAATATTTGCTGCCCCTGAAATTTTGAAGTTTAGGACTTACTCTGAAATTTTCTTGATGTTTTCCAGACCAGCCTTGAAGATACCGCTGATAGCTGCTTTAGCTGCGGCATCATCCTGACCTGCTGCACCCGGGTTAGCAGGGTCTTTACGCTTAAACATGGCACGCCATGTCACAATCGTTTTGCCTTCGGCAGTCGCTTCCACTTTAAGCGTTGCACCGTAATCACGCACAGGCAGAACGCTTTCAGTAATTTCATATTTAACTGTCATGCCTGCTGCATCATAACTGGTCAGCACTTCGTTGATTTTTCCGCCATCCTGTAAAGTCAGTACGCGAGTAGCGCCTACTTCATCTGCTTTACCTGAAGTGATTTCAGTTTTAGCAATCGCCGGATGCCAGCTCATATCGCCAAAACTGCCGATTTTTGCCCAGACTTTGTCTGCGGGCGCGTTTATTTCAATGGAATCTTTATAACGAATAGTCTCGTCAATAGCAGCTGAAGCGCTATTACTGAATGCGATCATGGAAACTAGCAACGCTGAAAAAAACTTACTCATAACACCCTCAAAAATGAATTAAATATTGAATAAAAAAATAGCGCCTACAAATTCATAGGCGCATTGAGAATATACAGACTTGTTAAAAAGATTTGTATGAAAATTATCAGGAATCCAGCAACTCCCCTGCAATCGCCCAATCTTCATAAGCCACTTCTTCAAATGTAATGTAGGTATAAGATTTTGGCTTATGCGCTACACGCTCCAGCGTTTCGGTAATTTCTTTAGCAATCTGCGCTTTTTGTTCACGGGTCACTTCACCCGCAAGTTTGATATTGATGTATGGCATGGCAAAGCTCCTTTGGGTTAATGAATCAATCAGACCAGTCAGCATGATACTAAATTCAGATATCACTGCAAAAAACTTAAATTATCAGACCACAAATTTAAATGTAAATATTTCCCATTTTTTTGATATATTTTTGTTATATATATCAATCATCACCAAGTGGATGATGTTCTAAAGTGCTTATTATTTCCAGTTATGAGTGAGGTCGTATGAAGAAAAAATTATTTTTATGGACTGGCCTTTTCATAATTGCAGCAATGGGATGTGCCGGTCCGAATCCTAACCCTGGCGAACGAACAACGGATATAGCATGGACTTCAGGTGATTCCAAGGGGGCTTTTAACATCGTTAAACCGCAAGCAGAAGCTGGCAAACCATGGGCGCAGTTGCGCCTTGGTATTTTTTACGAAAACGGCTGGAGTACAAATAAAGATATTGATAAAGCAGAATACTGGTACAAACAAGCAGCGGCTCAAAAAGCCAGCGGCGACTGGGCAGAAGGCAAATTAGTTGGAGCCGTTGGTAAATCAGGGTACTTTAATCAAAACAGCGATGCACGAATCGCTCAATTTAACCTTGCGCAACTTTACTACAATGAAAACAAAAATCTGGCAGAGGCCAAGAATCTCATTGATACAGTCATTAAAGAGTCAAATGGTAAAGCGATATTTTTTTGTTGCGAATTTTCGGTTAGCAGGTACTTTCTTCCGTCTCATTTCATTGACTTGAAACAGAAGATTCAAAAGAAACTGGCTAAACAGTAATGCTAACGAGTACTTCATCACACTACCGAAAATCAAAGGGGTCCAACCCTATTGATCCTTTTTTCCAGCTTTCAGGGTCGCGCTTGGTTAGCTCTGCGTTAGGCTTAATATGGACAAATGTAAAATAATTAAGGGACAGACCACATTTTATCGCCTATCTAAACCGCCATCTTCAACTCTTCTGCAATCTGAGCAAAAACCTCATGAAACATCGCTTCAGTCAGCCGCTTCGTTTGCGTGTTGTAGCGACTACAATGGTAGCTGTCGTATAGTGCCAAGTCATTAGGCAGTACATGCCGCGCGGCATGTGCAAATTTGTAATCTTTGAGTTTTAGTCCGAACGCTTTCAACACCGCTGTGTGTGCAACATTGCCAAGCGCTAAAATCACACTGCCTTTAGTCATCAAATTAAGCTCTGCGGCAATGAACTGGTTACAAGTGGCAATTTCCACAGGTAACGGCTTGTTATCCGGCGGCAGACATTTCACGGCATTGCTGATGCGGCAATTGATGAGTTTCAGGTCATCATCGGCTGAAACAGATATCGGCTTTGTTGCAAAGCCGTATTTATAAAGCGTTTCATACAGCAGCACGCCGGCATAATCACCGGTAAACGGGCGTCCGGTCTGGTTCGCGCCGTGCATACCAGGCGCCAGCCCTACGATGACCAGCTTTGCATTGGCATCACCAAACGCAGGCACCGGTTTGCAGAAATAGCTGGGGTGTTTGACTTTAACCTCATCCAGAAAATGCGCCAGGCGCTCGCACTGTCGGCAATTAATATCAAACGTCACCTGTGTACTCATGATGCAGAATCGCTTTTAGCCGTTTTATTGTGACAGCGTAAGGTCACGACAATATCCCGCACCAGGTTTAACGTAAACGCCAGCAGCAGCAATGAGATGAATAAAGACAAGATAGGGTCAATTGGCATCCAGCCCGTGAAATAAATCACCACACCCGCGGCAACCGCGGCAAGTGACCCGAGTAGGTCACCGATCACATGCAGGTAGGCCGCGCGGTTATTCAGGCTCTCACCATGATGCGCAGCCTGATGGTGCAGCTGCTTGGCAACGATCAGATTGACAATCAGCCCCAGCGTTGCAATGATCGTGAGCCCCAGGCCCTGTACATGGCGCGGATGCTGAAAACGATCAATCGCCTCGACCACCACATAGACAATCACCAGCAGCATGGTAACAGCGTTGAATACGGAAACCGCTAGTTCTGCGTAGCTCACGCCGGAATGGTGGCGCGCGACTTGAGGCTTTCTCGCCATCGTACTTGCCATCCATGCCAGCCCGAGTGCCGCGACATCCGAAAACATATGTCCGGCATCGCTCAGCAAAGCAAGAGAGCCGGTATACCAGCTACCTACAGCCTCAACGATTGCAAAAATAAAAATCAGGGCAAATGGAATAAAGTAATGATCATGATCGTCGTGAGGATGCGCATGGGCGTGATGATCGTGATCGTGGCTGTGGTTTGACATATACCGAATATCTTGAATAGTGATTTACAGTCGAAATGCTAACTGAAAACGCTGCGCTTTAGGGTGTTTAAGTTTACTTTCAAAGACTATTTCTTCAATCAAAAGATGGATAAGCCGGAATTAGAAAATCATTAAAAGCTATAATGCTGAAAATATTTAATCTGCCTATTTGCAAGCCTCTTAAAAAATTTAAAGTTTTGGGAGGTAGCACAAGGCGCCCGGAACACAGAAACCGGAATGTACATGAAGTACATGAGGATTTCGAGTACCGCGCAACACCGTGATATGCCCAAAACTTTGAACTTTTAGAGGCTTTATGCTCAGTTACCGCCACGCCTTCCATGCAGGCAACCACGCCGACGTACTTAAACACTATGTACTCGGGCTAGTGCTTGCGTATACCGCACAAAAAGACAAACCATACTGGTACATTGATACCCATGCAGGTGCCGGCATGTATAGTCTGCGCGAAGGCTATGCCACGCAGAATGCCGAGTTTGAAGATGGCATCAGCAAACTGATGGCGGCAAAAAACCTGCCGAAACCGCTTGCTGACTATGTAGCGCAGATTCAGTCATTCAATACCGGCAGTTTGGCATTTTACCCCGGCTCGCCATCCGTAGCGGAGTTATATTTACGTGCCGATGACAAAATGCGCCTGTTCGAGCTGCATCCTAATGACTACAAGATTCTTGACGAAAATTTCCGCAGTTTTGGCAAACAGGTAAAAGTAGAAATGCAGAATGGCTTTGCCGGCATTAAATCCTGCTTGCCGCCACCGCCACGCCGTGCCGTGGTGCTGATTGACCCGCCGTATGAAGACAAGCAGGATTACACGCATGTCGTCGATATGATCCAAGACAGCCTGAAGCGCTTCCCTACCGGCACTTATATTGTATGGTACCCGATACTGCAGCGTGAGGAACCGGATGAAATGATAGACAGTCTTATTGCGCTGGATGTGCCAGATTGGCTGCATGTGACTATGTCGATACACGCGCCTTCGGCTGAAGGTTTCGGCATGCATGGCAGCGGCCTGTTCATCATCAACCCGCCGTGGACACTGCCAAACACGCTAAATGAAACCATGCCGTTGCTGACAGAGCTGCTGGCACTGGATGACAGCGCGCATTTCACGCTAGAAAGTCACATCAGTTAAATAATAATTTAATGATGAACTGATACAATAAATACCGATTTAAAAACAACTTTAAGGATTTTGATTAATATGCAAGACAAGATAACCCCATCGGCAACCGCCTACAAACAAAGCAATGTGATGACCAACATCCTGTTTGGTAGCCGCTGGCTGCAATTGCCGCTTTATTTAGGCCTGATTGTTGCGCAGGCTGTTTATGTATTCTTCTTTGGGGTTGAACTGGTTCACCTGGTTGCAAAAGCAAACCATCTGGTTGAAGCAGACATCATGCTGATTGTACTGGGCCTGATTGACGTAGTGATGATCTCGAACCTGCTGATCATGGTTATTGTGGGCGGCTATGAAACATTCGTTTCGCGCCTTAACCTCGCAGGCCACCCGGATGAACCGGATTGGCTCTCACACGTAAACGCCAACCTGCTCAAGGTAAAACTGGCAACGGCGATTATCGGCATTTCATCCATCCACCTGCTGAAAACCTTTATCAATGCAGAAAACCTGACAGATAAAGTGTTGATCTGGCAAACGATCATCCACATGACCTTTGTATTCTCAGCCGTTGCAATTGCCTATATTGACAAGCTGATGTCACATAATAACGAGAAGCACTAAACCGCTGCCTAATAAAGCTGCACTCTGAATCGAGTGCACGCTAAAAAGACTGCATTATTGAATCCGGTGTCGCCTGTACATGCCCGACTGAGAACGAATACACTGCAATAGTTTTTTCGTTTTCAGTTTCAATACTCACCCGCCAGTCACCTTCTTCAAGATTGCTCTTATAAGTGTAGCCACGAAAGCCACCGTAACGGCCGCCAGCAAGGCTGAATCCAGCCTTTGATTGCGTTGTCCAGCCTGATTTTTTATCGTAATGCTGCCAGCGATGTATCAACCTGGTTTGTAAACCGGGTGGTGCAAAAACAGATGAAAAACAGTACACACGCTGGCCTGGCAACAGTTGCAGATCATCACTGCTTTTACGCCAGAATACCCACCACGGGGAAGCCTGCTGCTTGAGCAGGTAGTTGCCATTCACTTTGTTCAATTCATAAGCCACGGCAATATCGCGTTTAACCAGCGGCACCGGTGGAATCATATCTGCGGCATAAGCAAACATCAGCAACGCTGCAATAACACCTACAGGCTTAATGCTGCCGTAGTGTTGCGGCGTTTTCTTATACAGCCAGAATGCCAGCCCAGCACCCAGCAGCGTGCTTGAATAAAACCATATCGCATGGATGCTGCCCAGCATAAACGGCAAAGCAAAGTTGAACAGCAGCATGGCACATAAGCCGAACATGGCCCAGCTCAATGTAAAGCGTTTATATTCGCTTTCAAGAAACTCGTTGGCCACAAGCAGAATGCCCAGCACCAGTGACGTCAACCATGCCAGCCAATGGCTGGAGCTTTTAAAATACAGAATGAACAGGGCACTGAACAGACTGCCGAATAAAAACTGCAGCAGGAAATACGGCAGCCGCGGTGTGTGCAGTTTTTTAAGAACTGAAAAAAGCCTGGCCTGCGGCTTGGCAGCAGCATCGGCGGTGTCATCCACTGGCCGGCCTATCAGGTAAAGAATCAACGCCGCACTGAACAGATAGCCGGTGAAAATTGCAAGGTCTGATGCCATCACATTACGGCCGATGGTCAGTGCATCCCATATAAAACCGGCAAAAAAGAAAATAACGGGAAAGTAATCCGTAAGCCTGCGCGCATGCTGCTTTAAGGTTTGCAGTGGTGGTATTTGTGGCAATTGTGAAATCATTTATTTGAGACTCTAAAACACTAGGGCACTTTTATAAATGCAGAGTTTGGGATGCAGTACTAGGCGCACGGAACGCAGAAACCGGAATGTACACGAAGTACATGAGGATTTCGAGTACCGCGCAACGAAGTAATGCGCCCAAAAAATGTATTTATAGAAGTGCCCATTAAATAAAATGTCCGGCTACATAGCCAATCACAATACCAATGATCAGCGCCACGGTAAGCCCGCGGTAAGTCAGCACATCCTTGCTGTAGCCGCGTTTGATGGCGACAAATGAAACAAGATAACCGATTGCGTTGAGCAGCCAGATAAAAGACAGACTCAGCACTTTAACGATCAGCGGCCCTACAAATGGTACCAGCCCGATGATGCCAATTACCCAGGCAAAGACATGGGACACGGTACCGAACAGTAATACCGCAGCCGTAACCGCTTTTGCATCCCAGCTGAAATGCCATGCCAGAAAGATAAACGCCAGCAGCAAAATACTGAGCGGCAACATGATTTTCCAGTCACCGCGCTTGGGTGGCTGTGTCATCTCTTTGACATTAAAAATTTTCGGTACTTCGGGCAGGTGCATTGTCATACGTTAAGTCCCAATAGTAAAAATCAAAGGGCCATTATAACGACAAAGGCCACCCCGATATCAGCTACATATCCGGGTGGCCTTAAAAAGAACCGTTTGATTACGCAAGTTCTGAGATAGGAATTACTTTTTTACCGTTACTCAATGTTTCCAGCGCGGCTTTATATTCCGTCATCTGGTCAAAATTCAGATATTTGTAGATCTCGGCAGTATTTGCAAGCTTGTTGCCTACGGTTTCCATGTACTCGGCATGGGTCGGCATACGTCCCAGCTTGGCACATACAGCAGCCAGCTCGGCAGAACCCAGATAAACACGTGCGTCACGACCCATGCGGTTATCAAAGTTGCGGGTACTGGTTGAGAACACGGTCGCTTTATCTGCTACGCGTGCCTGGTTACCCATGCATAGCGAGCAGCCCGGCACTTCGGTACGCGCACCGGCAACACCAAATACTGAATACACACCTTCATCACGCAATTGCGCTTCATCCATGCGGGTTGGCGGTGCAATCCACAGACGGGTCGGAATGCCGCCCGCGCCTTCCAGCACTTTTGCCGCTGCACGGTAATGGCCGATATTAGTCATGCAGCTGCCGATGAATACCTCATCAATCTTGTCACCCACTAAGGCGGTCAATGGCTTGATATCATCCGGATCATTCGGGCAGGCCACCAATGGCTCTTTGATTTCGTTCAGGTCAATCTCGATCACATGTGCGTATTCGGCATCCGCATCCGCTTCCAGCAGCTCCGGTTTTGCCAGCCAGGCTTGCATGCTGGCGATACGACGCTGCAAGGTACGTGCATCTTCATAACCGTTATCAATCATGTTTTGCAGCAATACGATATTGGACGTTAAGAACTCAATAACCGGCTCTTTATTCAGTTTCACGGTACAGCCGTTGGCTGAACGCTCGGCTGAAGCATCAGCAAACTCGAATGCCTGCTCTACTTTCAAGTCTGGCAGACCTTCAATTTCAAGGATACGGCCGTTGAAAACGTTTTTCTTGCCCTGCTTGCCTACTGTTAAAGTGCCTTCCTGAATCGCTGCGTATGGAATCGCGTTCACAAGGTCACGCAACGTGATGCCAGGCTGCATTTCACCTTTAAAGCGTACCAACACTGATTCCGGCATATCCAGTGGCATCACACCCATTGCGGCAGCGAATGCTACCAGACCAGAGCCTGCCGGGAATGAAATACCGATCGGGAAACGTGTATGCGAGTCACCGCCAGTACCTACAGTATCCGGCAATACCATGCGGTTCAGCCAGGAGTGGATCACGCCGTCACCTGGGCGCAAGCTCACGCCGCCGCGGCTGCTCATGAACTCAGGCAAGCTGTGCTGCAATTTGATGTCAACCGGTTTCGGGTAAGCCGCTGTGTGACAGAAGCTTTGCATCACTAAATCTGCGCTGAAACCCAGACAAGCCAGTTCTTTTAATTCATCACGCGTCATACCGCCGGTAGTGTCTTGCGACCCCACTGTTGTTGCCTTAGGCTCACAATAAGCACCCGGACGCACACCGGTAACGCCACAGGCCTTGCCCACCATTTTCTGCGCCAAGGTGTAACCCTTGCCAGTATCTTTCGGCGCGATGGCCTGAATGAACATTTCTGAAGCCGGCAAACCTAATGCATGGCGCGCGTTGGTTGTTAAACCGCGGCCAATAATCAATGGAATACGTCCACCAGCACGTACTTCATCCGGCATTGTGGTCGGTGCCAGTTCAAAGGTGGAGATTACTTCACCCTTATCATTCAATACCTGACCAGCATAAGGCTTGATGGTGATCACATCGCCCATCTGCATTTTTGAAACATCGCATTGAATCGGCAATGCGCCTGAGTCTTCTGCCGTATTAAAGAAAATCGGCGCGATTTTCGTGCCCAGAATCACACCACCGGTGCGTTTGTTTGGAATGTTAGGAATGTCATTGCCCATGAACCACTGCACTGAATTGATCGCAGATTTACGTGATGAGCCGGTACCGACCACATCGCCCACATAGGCCAGTGGCAAACCTTTTTGTTTCAGGGTCTCAATAGTGTTGAGGCCTTCAGGCATTTTATTCACCAGCATGGCTTTGGCATGCAGTGGAATATCCGGGCGGCTCCAGGCCTCCTGTGCCGGGCTCAGGTCATCGGTGTTGGTTTCGCCATCCACTTTGAACACAACGACTTTGATCTCATCCGCCAGCACCGGTGCATTGGTAAACCACTCGGCATTTGCCCAGGATTCAATCAGCTTTTTGGCATGCGCGTTGCCGGCTTTCATTTTTTCATCAACATCATGAAATGCATCAAACATCAGCGTCGTATGCGACAGTGCTTTAACCGCAGCGGCAGCCATCGGCGTATCGAGCAACGCTACCAACGCCTGCACGTTATAACCGCCCAGCATGGTGCCTAACAGCTGTACCGCTTTTTCTGCGCTGAGCAAAGGTGAAGTTGCCGTACCGTTTGCAATATCAGACAAAAATGCAGCTTTCACATAAGCCGCCTGATCTACACCCGCTGGAATACGGTTTTCAAGCAGGTTCAACAGTGTTTTTTCTTCGCCTGCAGGAGGACTCTTGATTAACTCTACCAGCTGAGCAACCTGCTCGGCAGAAAGCGGCAATGGCGGAAGATTTTGGGCTGCACGTTCTGCAACGTGAGAGGCGTATGTCTTTAACATGGTCGTGTGTATCTCTAGATTAAATAATTTTTTATATTATACCAAGCCAAGTCAATAAAATTGACTAATCACCTGATGATAAAGTGCTACGTACCTACAACTGCAATAAGGCGCCAATAATGCGAGCCAAACATGTATTGCAATACGGAACGCGTTTTAATTGGTACGAACAGAAGTGGTCTGGTCGCCATACAGGTCTTTGGCAAATGGGGTGCTGCAGCTTTTACCGCTGGCGGATGACTCCCATTTGTCCAGCAACTCTTTTTCATAGCCCTTGCCGTGCTTTAGCTCCAGAAAAGCACGCACTTCAAATACATCGGCAAAGCCGTTTTTGTCGGTATCCATCAGCACCACGTTGTCTTCCAGACTAGGGCCGCTATATTTAGCTGTACTATCGACCAGATAGCCCAGCAAATCTTCTGCGCACGCCACATTCGACATCAACAAGAAAGCTGGTAATAAAACAAGGTTGCGTAAACTTTTCATCACTAACAATCCAAATGTATTCATTAAGTTACACCCCACACCGGTATGACTTATCTTATACCAAAAGGTGCATCCATGCTGCCTAAATACACACTTTAGCTTGCCGTGTGTATTGCGATGGTCTTACCTTGTGCAATTTTCTGCTTCCACTCCGCAGGCCCGGTGGTGTGTATCGATTGTCCGTGGCTATCCACCGCAACTGTCACCGGCATATCCTGTACCGTGAATTCATAGATCGCTTCCATACCCAGGTCTGCAAATGCAATGACTTCAGCCTTTTTAATCGCCTTGCTGACCAGGTAAGCCGCACCGCCCACTGCCGTTAAATACACAGACTGGTGTCTGGCAATACCGGCGATGGTTTCCTCGCCGCGCTCGGCTTTGCCTACCATGCCGAGCAGGCCCAGCTCACCCAGCATCATCTCGGTGTAGTCATCCATACGCGTGGCTGTGGTAGGCCCGGCAGGCCCTACGGCCTCATCGCGCACCGCATCCACTGGGCCTACGTAATAGATAAAACGATTGGTAAAATCAATCGGCAGTTTTTCACCTTTTTGCAGCATGGTCGCCATGCGTTTGTGCGCGGCATCACGGCCGGTAAGCAGCTTGCCGCTTAACAACAGGGTCTGCCCCGGTTTCCAGTTCTGGATATCCGCTTTACTCAAGGTATCCAGATTCACGCGCAGCGATTCTGCACTGGGTGACCAGCTGATGTCTGGCCAGTCGCTTAAACTTGGCGCTTCCAGCACGGCCGGGCCGCTGCCATCCAACTCAAAATGCACATGACGTGTTGCCGCACAGTTAGGAATAATCGCCACCGGCAGGCTTGCGGCATGTGTCGGGTAATCCAGAATCTTCACATCCAGCACCGTCGCCAAGCCGCCCAGACCCTGCGCACCGATGCCGAGATTATTCACTTTTTCAAATATCTCCAGGCGCAGTTCTTCGAGCCGGTTTTGTGCGCCGCGCGCTTTGAGTTCGTGCATGTCGATCGGCGCCATCAGCGATTCTTTCGCCAGCAGCACAGCTTTCTCCGCAGTGCCACCGATGCCGATGCCGAGCATACCGGGCGGGCACCAGCCTGCACCCATGGTTGGCACCACTTCCAATATCCAGTCCACGATGCTTTCATTCGGGTTGAGCATGGCCAACTTGGCTTTATTCTCACTACCGCCACCTTTAGCAGCAATGCTGACTTCAACCTTATCGCCCTGCACCAGAGAAACATGCACCACGGCCGGTGCGTTGTCTTTGGTATTGGCGCGCTTGCCTGCCGGGTCATTCACAATCGATGCGCGCAGCTTATTATCAGGCAACAAATAAGCACGGCGCACGCCTTCGTTCACCATCTGCTCCAATGTCATGTCGCCTTCAAAACGTACCCGCATGCCTACCTTCACAAA
>Ga0208882_1000859_pt1 | contig 12677 bp, 11 predicted proteins | sample LakWasMet14_LOW5_2_FD_183862 | JGI IMG/M metagenome (GOLD analysis project Ga0208882, IMG submission 183862) | Freshwater sediment methanotrophic microbial communities from Lake Washington under simulated oxygen tension - Sediment Metagenome... | ecosystem: Environmental > Aquatic > Freshwater >...
TCAGTAAAGAAGAAGGTTATATGCATCTTGATGCGATCGAGTGGACGCCCGAACGGCTCCAATCCGGCGTCGTCATCAAACTGAAAAAAGTACCGTTCAAGGTCAAATTGTTCAAGCTGGTCGGCCCTGACGGCGACATTGGCTGGCTCATCACCAATGAGCTGGATGGCAACCTGACCGCACAGGTCGCTCAAGACGCGAACGAGGTGCGCTGGCAGGTCGAAGAATTTCACCGCGAACTCAAACAGTTGACCGGTTCCGGGAAATGCCAAGGCCGCAAGGCCCGCTCTCAACGGAATCACATTGCTTGCGGCTACCACGTGTGGATTTCCTTGAAAGCCAAAGCCAACGACTTGAAAAAGTCCCTCTATCAAGTCCGGGCAGACTTGTTTTCCGACTATTTGCGAGCCGAACTGCGTAGTCCCAGAATCAAGGCTTATTCGTGAAGATAGCAAAAGGCCTAAGATATAAGTGCACTGCCAACGTTTAGATTTACTCAGGCTGCACATTCTTATCGAGCTCAGCGAGCGCAAGCTAATTAAAATGTTAACAATAGTGTATAGTTGTTATGTAGTCACGCTAAAATTGCGCTAGTAAATGCTATCATCGTTTTGTATGAATTAGCCCCCCTTTACATTATTTTCTGTGTTACATCTTCTTCGTTAATCTTTCTGAATTTTTGAAATTCTTTTTTATGCTGTGTTTTATAACTAACGTTTTTATTGCTGTGAATTATGTCTGAAAATTATTCGTTTGATCGTGATTACTCTTTGGATTCTTTGAAAATTCCTCCCAACTCCATTCAGGCAGAACAGTCTGTTTTAGGTGGATTAATGTTGGATAATCAGACTTGGGATTCCGTGTCGGATAAGGTCTCAGAAGGTGATTTTTATAGGAAAGATCATCGATTAATTTTCAAAACCATTGAACAGCTCGCTGAAAAACAGATTCCTTTTGATGTGATTACCATATCGGAAGCACTGGAATCCATAGGTGAGCTTGAAAATACTGGTGGATTATCCTACTTAGGGATGTTGGCAAAAGATACGCCGAGCGCCGCGAATATCGTGACTTATGCCAATATAGTCAGAGACCGGTCGGTGCTGCGCCAGTTGATTCATGTCGGCACAGAGATTTCGGATTCCGCGTTCAACACAGAAGGTCGTGAGACTGCCGATTTGCTTGAAAATGCCGAACGCCAGGTATTTAAAATTGCCGAACAAAGGCAGCGTGGGCAGGGTGGTTTTACATCGATTAAATCACTGCTGGCGCGCGCTGTCGATAAAATTGAAACGCTATTTGAGCAAGAAGGCTCCATTACCGGAGCGGCCACAGGATTCACGGATTTTGATGAGCTGACCTCAGGTCTACAGCCCGCCGACTTGATTATTGTGGCCGGTCGCCCTTCAATGGGTAAAACGACTATCGCAATGAATATGGCGGAAAATATTGCAATTAAAGGTGATAAGCCTGTGGCCGTATTCAGTATGGAAATGCCGGGAGATGCGCTAGCGATGAGGATGATGTCTTCATTAGGACGTATCGATCAGCATAGAATCCGAACCGGAAAGCTGGAGGATGATGAGTGGCCGCGCTTGACGTCGGCCATCAATTTGTTGGCTGAAACTAAATTATTTATTGATGATACGCCGGCGTTAACGCCGACCGAAGTGCGTTCGAGAGCCAGACGTTTGGTGCGTGAGCATGGGCCGCTGGGTTTGATAGTATTGGATTATTTACAGTTGATGCAGTCGCCTTCCAGCGGTGATAACCGGGTGCAGCAGATTTCCGATATTTCCAGAGGGTTAAAGGCGCTGGCCAAGGAATTGAACGTTCCTGTAGTCGCCTTATCTCAGCTTAACCGTAATCTGGAACAACGGCCCAACAAACGACCGATGATGTCTGACTTGCGTGAATCGGGAGCTATCGAGCAGGATGCCGATTTGATCGTGTTCGTGTATCGGGACGAAGTGTATAACGAAGACAGCCCTGACAAAGGTATAGCCGAAGTTATTATCGGCAAACAGCGTAATGGTCCTCTGGGAACTGTCAGGCTTACCTTTCTTGGACAATATACCCGCTTTGAAAATTTTGCCGGGGTTTATCATGGCAGTGGAGATTATGAATGAGTCTAGCTGCGTATGCCGTAGTCGATCTGGATGCTGTTCAGCATAATTTAGCCAAAGTACGTAGTTGTGCGCCGGGCGCGAAAGTAATGGCGCTTGTTAAAGCTAATGGTTATGGACATGGCATGTTGCGTATTGCCGAAGCCTTGCAAAATGTTGATGCTTTTGCAGTGGCTAGGGCTGATGAAGGTGTCCGGTTGCGAAAGGCGGGATTGAAAAATAGGATCGTCGTTCTCGAAGGGTTTACCTGCGTCGAAGAAGTGGATGATCTGCTGGCGTATCAACTGGAGCCGGTACTGCATTCTAATTCCCAGTTTGAAATTCTCGAAACTCGGAAAGAGCAAGATAAGCTTACGGCCTGGCTGAAAATTGACACCGGCATGAACCGGCTGGGTTTTAAAGCTAAAGATTTTAATGCCGTTTATCAGCGTTTAAAAAATTGCACCATTGTCAAGCAGCCAATCAGCCTGATGACGCATTTAGCCAGCGCCGATGATAAAAATGACGATAAGACGCTTAAACAGATCCGTCAGTTCAACGAGACCGTGGCGACCTACCCAGGCCCGCGCAGTATCGCCAACTCGGCAGGTATATTAGGTTGGCCGGAATCATTGGCTGACTGGGTACGGCCGGGCGTAATGCTATACGGTATTTCCCCATTTCCCGACAGCATGGGCCGAGAGCTAGGGCTTAAACCGGTCATGAGCCTGCATTCACGGCTGATCGCGGTCAAGCCTGTCCTGGAAGGCGAAACCGTCGGCTATGGCGGCAGTTGGCTGTGCAAGAAGAATACAACTCTGGGCATTGTGGCTATTGGGTATGGCGACGGTTACCCTCGTTATGCTAAAGCCGGAACGCCGGTGCTGGTCAACGGCAAGCGCGTGCCGCTGGTCGGCCGGGTATCCATGGACATGATTACTGTTGATCTGGCTACTCAACCTGAAGCAAAACCCGGCGATGCGGTAACTTTGTGGGGTGAAGACTTGCCGGCTGAGGAAGTTGCGTTTTGGTCGGACACCATACCCTATACTCTGGTGTGTGGCGTGACTCAACGAGTGCAAGTTATTGAAAAATGATCTATTATAAAAAAATTCGGTTAGTGAATAAGACTTGTCTAAATAATATTGTAAAGATACTAGGAAGCATAAAGAAATAGCCGGGACGACAAACGCAGTTGATTTTAGATGCTAAAATGTTAAAGAGAAAATAGAGCTGCATTAATGTGTAGCTTAGTAAAAAATGTGCGTTCATATTCAAGTTGTTGGAATATATATTCAAGTTAAGGAAGAATAATGTTTGATAACAAATCTATTTTGATCACGGGCGGAACGGGTTCTTTTGGTAAACATTGCACTAAGACAATTCTCGAAAGTTACAAGCCCAAAAAACTGATTATCTATTCCCGTGACGAACTTAAGCAATTTGAAATGCAGCAGAAGTTCAATGAGCCCTGTATGCGCTATTTTATAGGCGATATTCGTGACCAAGCTCGCTTAAGCAGGGCTCTTAAAGGGGTAGATATAGTGGTGCATGCCGCAGCACTCAAACAAGTGCCTGCTGCGGAATACAATCCCTTTGAATGCATTAAAACCAATGTGCTGGGTGCGCAAAATCTCATTGAAGCTTGCTTAGATTCCGACGTGAAGTGTGTTGTAGCGCTGTCGACTGATAAAGCGGCTGCGCCGATTAACTTATACGGTGCCACTAAACTTTGTTCGGACAAGTTGTTTGTGGCTGCCAACAATATAAAAGGTGAACGGGACATTCGTTTTAGTGTAGTGCGCTACGGTAATGTAATGGGCAGTCGCGGTTCGGTGATACCATTCTTTCTGGAACAACGTAAGACCGGCGTATTGCCGATTACCGATCCTGCTATGACGCGCTTTAACATCAGTTTGCAAGAAGGCGTGGAGATGGTGCTGTGGGCTATTGAGCATGCTTGGGGCGGTGAAGTGCTGGTACCGAAGATACCTTCTTATCACATTACTGATGTAGCTTTGGCGATTGATTCAGACTGCGAACATAAAATTATTGGCCTGCGTCCCGGCGAGAAGATTCACGAGGAGATGATTACTCCCAGCGATAGTTTTAATACGGTAGACATGGGACGGTATTACGCGATTTTACCGGCTGGAGGACATTATTCCATCGAAGAATATTGCGCAAAAACAGGGGCGCAGTCTGTTATCCCAGGCTTTTGTTATAATAGTGGTAGTAACGAGCAGTTTTTGACGGTAGACGAATTGCGCTGTTTGGTGCAAGCTCATCTGAGTTAAACGGGCGCCTCATGATTCCTTATGGTCGCCAAACAATTAATGAGGCCGACGTCCAGGCGGTAGTGGACGTGTTGCGTTCGGATTTTTTGACGCAAGGCCCGGTGGTTCCTAATTTTGAAAATTCAGTAGCTCGCTACTGCGGCTCACAATATGCAATTGCTGTGAACAGCGCTACTTCAGCCCTTCATATTGCCTGTCTGGCGCTGGGCGTGGGCAAGGGGGACATGGTTTGGACCAGTCCCATTACTTTTGTCGCCAGCAGCAATTGTGCACTGTACTGCGGGGCTAGTGTCGATTTTGTCGACATTGATCCTCAGACTTACAACATCAGCGTGGCGTGCTTGGCGGATAAATTAGTTCAGGCGGAAAAAACAGGCCGCCTGCCGAAAGTTGTGATCCCGGTACATTTATGCGGTCAACCATGCAACATGGAAGCCATACATCGGCTAAGTAAGCAATACGGCTTTAAAATTATTGAGGATGCTTCGCACGCTATCGGTGGCAAATATCGTGGAGAACCGGTTGGCGATTGCCGCTATTCGGATATTACTGTTTTCAGTTTTCATCCGGTAAAAATTATTACAACTGGTGAAGGAGGCATGGCATTGACGAATGATGCCGCACTGGCAAAGAGCATGCAGCTTTTTCGCAGTCATGGCATTACTCGTGAAATCGATCAGATGACGCACGAACCTGATGGCCCTTGGTACTATCAGCAGATTGATCTTGGTTTTAACTACCGATTGACCGACCTTCAAGCGGCTTTGGGATTTAGCCAAATGCAACGGCTAGATGAATTTGTCGCCATGCGTCATGCTCTGGCCAAGCGGTATGATGAAATGCTGAGCAACCTGCCGATAGCACTCCCGTGGCAGCATCCGGATAATTATTCTTCCTTTCACCTCTACATCATCCGTTTAAAACTCGAACAGACCGGAAGAACTCATCGTGAGGTTTTCGAAGCGCTCAGGTTGGCAGGGATAGGCGTTAATTTGCATTACATACCGGTCTATCTCCAGCCCTATTATCAAAGGCTGGGCTTCAATGCAGGCCACTGCCTAGAAGCTGAACGGTACTATGCTGAAGCCATCAGCCTGCCGATGTTCCCTGCATTGACGTTTGAAGAACAAGATCAAGTTGTTAGCGCTTTAAAGAAGGCAGTTAGCGCATGAACATTGCCATTATTCCGGCCAGAGGCGGCAGTAAACGTATCCCCCGTAAGAATATCAAGGATTTCTGCGGAAAGCCCATGATTGCAGGGGCCATTGAGGTTGCGAAAGCGTCAGGGCTATTCGAGCATATTGTCGTTACAACCGATGATGCTGAAATCTCAGAGTTGGCAAAGGCATGGGGAGCAGAGGTTCCCTTTGTACGGACGGCAGAACTGGCGGACGATTACACGCCTACGGTTCCAGTCGTTGCTCATGCTATTGGCGCTTGCCAAGCACTGGACTGGCAAGTCGATCAAGTCTGCTGTATTTATCCTGCGGTACCGTTTATGCAGAGCACCGATCTTATCGCCGCATTGCATTTGTTGGAGACTAACGAGGTGGGTTATGTCTTCCCTGTTGCCGATTTTCCTTCCGCGATCCAGCGAGCGCTACGGCAGCTGCCGAATGGGTTGATGGAGCCCTTTTACAGCCAATATGCCTCGACTCGGACCCAAGATCTTGAACCGGCTTATTATGATGCAGGACAATTTTATTGGGGACGTGCGCACACTTGGCTGGAAGGGAAGAACATTCATCAGCATGGAATGGGCTTGGTGATTCCCAGTTGGCGCGTAGTCGACATTGATAATGCCGAGGATTGGCAGCGAGCCGAATTGATGTATGCGGCCTTTAACGGCGCGAATCGCTCTACCTAAAGACCTTATACGAAATTTATTGCTGGAGATAATAATAATGGCTGAAAAATTTAAAACACCGCAGGAGGAGTTTTGGGCGGGCGAGTTTGGTGCTGACTATATTGGCCGAAACAGCAGCCCTCTGCTCTTGGCATCCAATCTGAATTTTTTCTCGAAGGCACTTAAGCAGGCAGAGTCTATAACATCGTGTCTTGAGTTTGGCGCGAATATAGGCATGAACCTAAAGGCTCTTCAACTTCTTTATCCAGATATTGATTTACAAGCGGTTGAAATCAACCACGATGCGGTAATGCAACTTAAAGACCTGATTGGGGAAGGTAATATATTTGAAGGCTCTATCTTCGATTATCCAGTAGTTGAGAAAGTAGAACTCTCATTGATAAAAGGTGTTTTGATTCATGTCAATCCGGATATGTTGAATATTGTGTATGAGAAGCTTTACCAGGCCTCAAGCCGTTATATATTGATTGCCGAATATTACAACCCATCACCGGTTACCATTTCCTACCGGGGTCATACCGAACGGCTGTTCAAACGCGATTTTGCTGGAGAATTGTTGGATAAATATCTTGATTTAGTGCTTGTCGATTATGGTTTTGCTTATCATCGTGCGTCTGCCTTTCCTCAGGATGATATTACTTGGTTTTTGTTGGAAAAAAGAGGTTGATATGCTGAAATATTGTGTTCGTTGTGTGATGCCACATACTAAACCCGACCTTCATCTTGATGAGCAAGGTGTTTGCAATGCATGTCGATCCTGGGAACAGCGAATTGAAATTGACTGGGAGCAGCGCAGAAAGGAACTTTTTGAGGTGTTAGAAAAATACCGGCGCCATGGTAGTAACTGGGACTGCATTGTGCCCGTCAGTGGTGGCAAAGATAGCACTTATCAAGTGATACGTATGCTTCAACTTGGACTTAATCCATTATGTGTGAATTCAACTACTTGCGATCTTAGCCCTATTGGTCGTAAAAACATTGAGAACCTCAAGCTGCTTGGCGTAGATTATGTTGAGTTTTCGCCCAATCCTCTCATTAGAGCCAAACTTAATCGTATTGGATTAACGGAAGTTGGTGATATTTCTTGGCCTGAACATGTGGGGATTTTTACCATTCCGGTTCGTGCAGCAGTACAGTTTAATGTACCTCTGATTGTATGGGGGGAAAACTCACAAAATGAATATGGCGGCCCTGCTGCGGCTTCAGAAAACAACACGTTGACCCGACGGTGGTTGGAAGAGTTTGGTGGTTTGTTGGGGTTGCGAGTATCAGACCTTTCTGATGCATACAAAATTGAACCCAGACATTTATTGCCATATCAGTATCCAGACGAAGAAGAATTACAGCGTGTGGGCGTGACTGGTTTGTTTCTCGGCTTCTATTTGCCATGGGATGGTTTATCTAATGCTCTTATTGCCCAAGCAAACGGCTTTACAACGTTTGATCGCTCAGTTGAAGGCTCAATGGTAAATTACGAAAACCTAGATAATCATCAAACAGGAATTCATGATTATTTCAAATTTCTAAAGTTTGGGTTTTCCCGTGCAACCGATATTGCCTGTTTGCATGTGCGTCGCGGGCGAATTACTCGGCAAGATGCTTTAGAAATTGTTAAGGCTCGGGATGGTAAATTTCCATGGACTTACCTGGATAAACCTTTGAAAGACATTCTCGAACCATTAGATATGTCAGTTGATGAGTTTATCAAGGTCTGTGATCGATTTACCAATAAGAAGATTTTTAAGCTGGATGCTTTAGGTGATTTGTTTAAAGATAAGCACGGCAATCTAGAAAAGTTAAATTACGATAATTTATGAAGGTTGTCATTATTAATTATGGCATGGGAAACCTGAATTCGGTGCGCCGAGCTTTTGAGGATACTGGTGCCAACACAGTCATAGCTAAACATCCGGACATCCTTTATGAAGCAACACATATTGTTCTCCCAGGCGTAGGGTCGTTTGCAGATGGTATGACTTATTTGAGGAAAGAAGGTTGGGCATCTGTTTTGCAGGAGTTGGTGATTAAACAACAAAGGCCTTTGTTGGGTATTTGTTTAGGAATGCAAATGTTAGCGACTAGCGGTTTTGAAGGAGGTGAGTCAGCAGGGTTGGGCTTTATTTCTGGGCAAGTAAAAAAACTCGATAGCCTTGGTTGTAAATTGTGTATTCCTCACATCGGATGGAATGAAGTAGTATATCAACGTCCAGAACCTATATTTGAAAAAATCCCAAATGCGTCGGATTTTTACTTTGTCCACAGCTACGCATTTGTACCTGAGAAGGCTGAGCATGTGATTGCTACAGTGCCTTACGGTTTAGATGTCGTTGCAGTTGTTCGAAAAGAGCATATTTTTGGATGTCAGTTTCACCCTGAAAAAAGTTCAAAGGCCGGACGGCAGTTGTTGAAAAATTTCATGAGTTATTCCACATGTTGAAAGTGAGAGTGATTCCTACATTGCTCTGGAAAGATTTAGGTCTAGTCAAGGGCGTGGGGTTTAACAGTTGGCGTCGAGTGGGGCCAGTGCTTCCTGTCATTAAGGTATATAATTCTCGTGATGTCGATGAGTTGATTCTGGTTGACATTGTCGCATCCAAAGAAGCTTCTGTTCCCGATTATGACTCAGTCAGAGACTTTTCTGAAGAATGCACTGTGCCGCTTACCGTAGGCGGTGGCATCTCGAGTATTGATCATATACTCTCCCTGCTTCATGCTGGAGCAGACAAAATTACCGTTAACTCCATCGCTTATAATAATCCACGGCTTATTGATGCCGCTGCACGTCGTTATGGCGCTCAGTGTGTGGTTGCAAGTATTGATGTCCGCCAATTAGAGCCACGAGATTATCGCTGTTTTAGTCATGCTGGCAGCATTAATACTGGTAAGGAACCTGTTTCCTGGGCTAAAGAGCTTGTAGATCGGGGGGCCGGTGAAATATTACTGACTTCTATTGACCGTGATGGCTCGATGAAAGGTTATGATTTGGGATTAGTTGAACGTGTGGTTAATGCCGTAGATGTTCCAGTAATTGCTTCTGGTGGCGCTGGCTGCTATCAGCACATGATTGATGCAGTGAAGCAGTCTGGGGCCTCGGCTGTTGCAGCAGCTAGCTTATTTCACTTTACTGAGCAAACACCTAGTGGCGCCAAGAAGGCCATGCAAGCGGCAGGAATTCCAGTTCGACGCAATTTCGTTTTGGAAGAGCTTTGATGAATATTGCTTTTCGAGTTGATGCTTCAACTCAAATTGGCACCGGACACTTCATGCGTTGTTTGACATTGGCCAATGCTTTGCAGCAACAACGAGGCATCCGTATTCGATTTATTTGTCAGCATTTGCCTGAATATTTGTGTGATATTCTGACTGCTAAAAACTATGAATTGGTGCTGTTAGGAAGCGAAGCAAAACATTTAGCAACCGATGCCAACAGTATGAAGGCAGGAGCTATACCCTCTAAGATACATGGAACAGCTACCAAGCTAGCCCACGCTTCCTGGCTTGGCGTAAGTCAAGCACTGGATGCCTCAGATTCTATTCAAGCGCTGGCTGACTTACACTGGGATTGGATTGTTGTAGACCACTATGCACTTGATGAGCGTTGGGAATCAGTGCTTCGTCAAACAGCCAGGAAAATTCTTGTCATTGACGACATTGCCGACCGTCACCATGATTGTGATGTACTGCTTGATCAGAACTTCTATTTGGACATGAACAGCCGATATGTGGGTAAAGTTCCTAACCATTGCCAACTGCTACTGGGGCCGCGTTATGCATTACTTCGTAAAGAATTTCAACAAGTTCGCCCACAGGTCAAGCCTCGTAAGGGAGTAGTTAAGCGAGTCTTGATATTTTTTGGGGGTATAGACGCCGATAACCACACTGGACGTGCTATCCAGGCGCTGATTGATATTGGAGTTTCCGATATTAACGTGGACGTGGTGATTGGGGAACAGCATCCTTGCCGTGAAGCAATCGAGGCTGTATGTCTTAGTCATAATTTTACTTGTCATGTGCAAACAGATCGAATGGCTGAGTTGATGTCTGTGGCTGACTTATCAATTGGGGCTGGTGGGTCGACGACTTGGGAACGTTGTTGTCTGGGATTGCCCACAATAACTATCTGTACAGCGGACAATCAGCGCAACCAGATTGCTGATGCAGCGTCAGAAGGCTTAGTATATGCTTTCGATATAAATTATGAGTTTGATCTCGTAATTAAGTGCCAAGTTAAATCCCTCATTGAAAATACTTGCTTGAGACAACTCATTTCACGAAATGGTATGCAGCGTGTGGATGGTCGAGGAGTACTTCGTGTCATTGATAATATTAGTCTCAACTGTATTGATATTCGAATTGCAAAACAGGACGATTCAGAGCGTCTGCTGGTATGGCGGAATCATCCAGCTATCAGAGAAGTTTCGCGAAATGCTGACGTTATCAATAGTGATGAGCACTATCGCTGGTTTAATGCGTTGTTGAATGATCCGAACAAAGTGCTGCTAATTGGTCAGCTTCATGGAGTTCCGGTTGGTGTTATAAGGTTTGATATCCATGATGATCAGGCAGAAATTTCCATTTATCTTGTGCCTGATGCTAAAGGTTCATGTCGTGGACGTGATCTATTACAAAGTGCAGAAATGTGGTTTGCTCAAAATTACAAGGGAGTTAACATGCTTCATGCACATGTGTTAGGGGCTAATGAACGTTCACATCAACTATTTCTAGCCGTTGGGTATGATGTCGAATCGATTTTTTATATTAAGAAACTTCAATAAATATGAATAACATATTCAAGATTGCTGATAGATCAATAGGGAAAGACTATGCTCCCTTTATCATTGCAGAAATGTCCGGCAATCATAACCAATCATTGCAACGAGCTCTGGATATTGTCGAGAGCGCTGCCAAAGCAGGAGCGCACGCCTTAAAGATACAAACCTATACGCCCGACACCATGACGTTAGACTTGGACGAGCGCGAGTTTCATATCGCTGACCCTAACAGTCTATGGGCAGGAACTTCGCTTTATAAACTCTACGGCGAGGCTTACACACCATGGGAATGGCATCAGCCAATTTTTGATCGAGCGCGTGCACTTGGACTTATCATCTTTAGCACTCCGTTTGATGAGACGGCGGTGGATTTTCTCGAAACTTTGAATGCGCCGTGTTATAAAATTGCTTCTTTTGAAAACACAGATTTGCCGCTGATCCGTAAAGCGGCGGCTACTGGAAAGCCGCTAATTATTTCTACGGGCATGGCTACTGTTGCAGAACTGGACGAAACTGTACGTGCTGCAAGAGCGGCCGGATGTAAGGATTTAGTCTTGCTTAAATGCACCAGTACCTATCCTGCAACGCCCGAAAATACCAATCTTTTGACCATTCCGCATCTTAGAGAGCTGTTTGGCTGCGAAGTAGGATTGTCCGATCACACCATGGGCATCGCAGTATCAGTGGCCAGTATTGCACTGGGTGCCACTGTTATCGAGAAACACTACACCCTCAGCCGTGCTGACGGCGGTGTAGACAGTGCTTTTTCTATAGAAACTGCTGAGTTGGAACAGCTAGTAACCGAAAGCCAACGTGCCTGGCAAGCGTTGGGCAAAGTGAGCTATGGCCCGACCGAATCCGAGAAAAAATCCAATCAATATCGCCGTTCACTTTATGTGGTTCAGGATATAAAGGCAGGTGACGCGTTAACCCGTGACAATGTCCGGGCTATCCGGCCTGGATTGGGTTTGCCGCCCAAGTATCTGGAACTAATGCTGGGTAGGACGGTAAATTGTGATATTAAGCGCGGCACAGCCTTGACTTGGGAATGCTTAAGATGAGTTTTGAGTTGCTAGTAACTTTTCTGAAATAATAATTAAAGTACTACGTAAGTATGCCGATAACCATTATGAGTTCAATAGGGGGCAGTTTTTTAAGGAACTGAATTTCGAATATTTTTTGAGGATAAGAACATGACATTGGTAATCAATACAAACGTTGCCGCACTCAACAGCCAACGTAAATTAAATCAAACCAGCAACATGCTTTCGACTTCGATGGAACGCTTGTCGTCCGGTTTACGGGTTAACTCTGCCAAAGACGACGCGGCCGGCTTGGCCATTAGTAACCGAATGACTTCGCAAATACGCGGCATGACGGTTGCGGTCAGGAATGCGAATGACGGCATCTCGTTGGCGCAAACCGCAGAATCGGCATTGGGCACACTCACTGAAACCATGCAACGTATGCGCGATTTAGCCGTGCAATCGGCAAATGATGCCGGAGTGACATCCGCTGATAGGCAGAAACTGCAGACCGAATTCAAACAGCTGAATGACGAGCTGAGCCGGGTTATTGCCAATACCGAATTCAATGGTAAAAAAATTATTAACGGCTCTTTGTCCGATGGTATAGC
>Ga0208882_1000860_pt1 | contig 12664 bp, 8 predicted proteins | sample LakWasMet14_LOW5_2_FD_183862 | JGI IMG/M metagenome (GOLD analysis project Ga0208882, IMG submission 183862) | Freshwater sediment methanotrophic microbial communities from Lake Washington under simulated oxygen tension - Sediment Metagenome... | ecosystem: Environmental > Aquatic > Freshwater >...
GAAATCCGCAGATCGACTTTGCGTCCGTCATCCAGAATGAAGCTGGTACGTCCGTCTTGCGGACGCCGATGTTCCGCCAGGTTCATCACGCCGAGCACCTTGATTCGGCTGACGATGGCGGTCTGCAACACGCGCATGAATTGACGCACGGACACCAGTTCGTCGTCGATCCGGAAGAGCGCTTCCAGTCCGCTGACGCCTGGGCGCAGATGGATGTCGGAAGCCCGGCGGGCCACCGCCTCGGAGATCAGATCAGAGACAATCCTGACGATGGGTTTTTCCCGCGACAGTTTTTCGATGTCCAGTTCGCTGTGCTGCAACTGGAGGTTGGGGTCGAGACCCAACTGTCGCGACACCAGCAGATCTTCTTCGCGATCGTAATATTTTCCGATGGCGGCACGCATGACGCGCGGTGTTACCAATACCGGCATGACGCGGTCTTTCAGCAGAAAGTTCAGCGTGGCAAGCGTCTCGTCGCTGCCGGCATTTTCCATCGCGACGGCGATGCGGCCTTTTTCCACCATCAGCGGAATGGCCCGCAAGCGCCTGGCTTCGTGCGAACCGAGCAAGGTCATCACCATGGGATCGATATTCAGGACATCCAGATCGATCAGGGGGACATCGTAGTCCAGCGCCTGCTGGAAAGTCTTCGGGTCTGCATCGGAGTCTTCGTCCAGCCAGTCGTCCCAGCTAAGCAAGGTTTGTACGGAGTTAGCGGCGTCCATTTGAAGATAAAGCTGCAGCGACTTTTCATCCTTGATCATCAAGGCCGTACTTTTTGCTTTCAGCTCAGGCGCTATGAGTTTTGTCACGTGCAGACTCCGCTGTGTTTTCACCAGTATGACGCCCTGATTTTCCTCAGTACTTGTTTCAAGTCAAATGATTGCCGGCTTTAAATGTGAAAGTTTGTAAACTCTTGAACCCGTTCCACGCTGGTATTTTGCTAACATCTTCTCATTCGCATATCTGCCGGGAAATACGCAATGACTATCGCGCCATCACACGATGTGGTTATCGCCCGATTCAACCCCCTCATCCGCCCGTATCTGGTCCTGCAAGTCGGGTTTGTGCTGGTGGTGACGGTTATCGGGATTCCCCTGGCCTTGATCTGGTTTCTTGGGGCTGGCCAATGGTGGGCACGGCATTATTTCGACAAATTGCATTGCGAAATCAGCGATATCGAAATCCGTTTTCGCAAAGGCATTCTGTTCCAGATCGAGAAAACCATTCCGCTGGAAAATATCCAGGATGTCACCTTCATCGAAGGCCCGTTGCTGAAGTATTTCCATCTCAGCATTCTGAAATTCGAGACCGCCGGGCAAAGTCTGCACCAGGCCAATGACATGCAGTTTGTCGGCATCATCGACGCTCACGATTTTCGGCAACTGATTCTGCAACGGCGGCAAGCGGTGCGAAACCGGATGCAGCCGCAGAAATCCGAGCCAGTCGCCGGTTCTGGCGATGAACAACTGGCCGTATTGCGGGGAATCCAAAAACAACTGGAAACGATGACGGAACTACTACGTCAAAAAGAATGATCGGGATGAAACGCATTCTGGTGATTGGCTCTGGCGGCGCCGGAAAATCACGATTGGCGCTTCAACTGGCGCAGCTTACCGGGCTACCGCTTTTGCATCTTGATGCCCTGTATTGGCGGCCCGGCTGGGTTGAACCGACAAAAGACGAGTGGAACACGACAATCGACCGGCTGCTGGCCGGGGACAGCTGGATTATGGACGGTAATTTCGGCGGCACGTTGGAGCGCCGGATAGAAGCTTGCGATACGGTCATTTTTCTCGACGTTTCGCGATGGGTTTGCCTGTGGCGGGTGATTGCGAGGCGTATTCGGCATCACGGTCGTGCGCGCCCCGACATGACCCCAGGTTGCCCCGAAAAACTGGATTGGCCATTCCTGGGGTGGATTCTGAGCTACCCGGAACAACGCGGGCGATGGGTGGCAAGCCGCCTGAAAAAACTGCGTCCGGACCAGCAAGCGCTGGTGTTCAAGACCACACGGGATATTGAGCATTTTTTGCAATCGGTTTCTGCCACACAGCGGGCATGAGCCGGCGTTAGGTGGGCTGCAAGGCGGCTGCAAAGGCCTCCAATGTGAGCAAAAATCATGCAATGCAGCACACAAAACGTGTCGCAATGCACAATCGAAATGTGTTGACGATCACATACTTATCAGTATGCTGGCCCCACCATACGCTTGCGAAGGGAGAGCGCAAGCGAATATCGGGCGGATTCCAGGAGGGATGAACCGCGCGAAAAGTGTGTCTGGGGGGATCAACGTGCGTTATTTATTACTTGCTGCTTTGGCGGCCTTATCAAGTGTGTGCTCAGCGAATACCGGCGTGGCTTTTGTCCACGGTACCGGCAATCAAACCGACGCCTACAACGCCTATTGGCAACCAACGATGGTCAATAACGTGCGTGGTGGTCTGGTGAATCCTGCCAACTACGTCGTGATCAACTGCAATTTCGACCAATACATGTGGGATAGCCGCGCATCGGGTTGCCTGGCCGGCCAGCTGACCAATTTCATCAGCGCCAAGGGGATTACGCGCCTGATCGTCATCACTCACTCGAACGGCGGCAATGTCATGCGCTGGATCATGTCGAACCCGACTTATGACAGCCGTTATCCGAACATCATTTCCAAAATCGTGCGGGTGAATGCACTGGCACCTTCATCGGCAGGAACGCCTCTGGCCGATGCCGTGATCAGCGGCAACATCTTCGAGTCGTCGCTGGGCTGGCTGCTCGGCTACAAATCCGATGCGGTAAGACAGCAGCAAACCAGCTGGATGGCGCAATACAACGCGAACAATCTGTATGGCACCAGCGGTCGCCCCGCTCTGCCGAAATTATTCCGCAGCGTGGTGGGCACCGATGTCGATTCGGCCATTTGGGATAGCGACAGCTATTGCGGTGGTTACGCGGAAAATGTCGGCCTGGAAACCACGCAATGGTGGTTGAACAGTTGCTCCGACGGCTTTCTCAATTGCACCAGCCAATCGGCTGCCGGCAGCGTGTGGTTCAACGACAAAACCCGCATGGCGGGTTCGGAACCGCTGTCGCACAACCAAAGCCGTCGCGCCTGTTTCGGCCTGGACTCCATTCTCCGCACCGACATGAAGAACTAAGGGGCCACACACATGCGTAAATTATTATTAGTGTCATTACTGGCTGCCGCATGCTCCGCCCAGGCCGCCAATGAGCCGCGTCTGATGATGCGCGATCATGACTTGGTCGGTTCGCGTCTGGTCAATATTCCGGTGCCTGCAGGTGAATTCGAACGCAAGGCGGTGTCTTTTTCCTATGCGCTCAATCCACAGAATGAAGTGCGCGCCAGCACACCGTTCACCGCTGAAAGCCGTGAGTTCTGGATGCAGGTTGATGGTGGTCAATTAAGCAAAGGCCTGATGATCGACACCACCGCTCCGGGTGCCTTGGTGCGGATCAGCCCTGCCGGCGCTGCCGCGGCAATCGTTCCGGGTGATTTGAAATTGCTCCGCAACGGCAAAGCCATTGATGGCAAAAAAGCGTTTTCACAACAGGCCAATACCGAGCAATTACAAAAAGCCGGCATGGATGTCAGCCGCGGCACGGCAGTCGTAAAAATTGCCGACGAGCAGGGAAAAGGCCGCTTTCAATTGATGCTGCCGAAGGCAACGGGGCGCTATCTGGTACACGTATTCGAACCCAACAGCGATGTCACCCTGCAAGCCAAAGCCGATCGCCAAAACTATCTTGCCGGTGATCAGCTGGTAGTGAATGCCATGCTGGGCAGAAACGAACAAGCCTTTGCCGGTACCGAAGTGAGTGGATTGCTAGTATCGCCTTCAGGCAAAAGCTATGACATCACCTTCAAAAATGACAAAGGCAGCTTGCGTGCGGTGAGCAAATTACCGAACGAAGTCACGCAGCAGCCAGGTCTTTGGGAAGTGCAGGTATTGGCAGGCGCCAGCGAGGGCGGCATTCAAATTCAGCGCGATGCCCGCACGGTGATTTCGATTGCACAACCGACGGCAAAATTGAACGGTGAATTCCGTTTCAACGCACAGGCCTTGTCATTCAGTATGCCGATTCAGGTAGGTTCTCCGGGTCGTTATGAACTCAGCGGCACCTTGTTTGCCACCGGTCGCGATGGCGTCAGCCGTCCGGTTGCACAGGCCGCCATGGCCAACTGGTTCAAGCAGGGAAAAGCCAATCTGAGCCTGAATTTCAACCGTGCCAATGTGCCTGCAGGTTATGGCGCTCCGTATGAATTGAAATTCGTCGAACTGAAAGACCAGACGCGCATGACGCAACTGGAATCGCGCGAAATGGCGGCACGCGTGGGTTCGCAACGATAAGTTTTATCCAACGCTAGACTTTACGGCCAGCCTTGCTGGCCGTTTTTTTTTGCGCTATTTGCCTCTACCCACCATGATCGGCAACCCGACTCCCACCATGAAAAAATAAAAAATCGTCATCCCCGAATGCTGTCGTCGGGGATCCGGTGACTCCATGCATCAAAGCAACGGCGCTGGGTCCCCGCCTGCGCGGGGAAGACGATCTTCTACCGGAGAAACACGATCGCAAATTGAGCCATGTTAAAATTGCGGCATGCAAAACAAGCTCCGATATTTCTCGCTGTTCTATTTTTTCTACTATGGGGCACTCGGGGCGTACACACCCTACATCGGGCGCTGGGTAGACTCGCTTGGTTTCAGCGGTTACGTCGTCGGCACCATGCTCGGGCTTTGGTACGGCACGCGAATCATCGGGCCGCCGCTGTGGAATAGCTGGATCGAAAGATCGAAAAATCCGGGCAACTGGTTCGTCGTCGGCACTTTGTTGACGCTGCTGTGTTTTGCCGGTTTCACGCTCACGAAAACGACCACGCAATTGTTCATCGTGATGGCGCTGTTCGGATTTTTCTATAACGCCGTCATGCCGCAGTTCGAAGCCATGACCTTGACGGCACTAGGAAAAGACACGCATCAATACGGACGCATTCGCGTCTGGGGCTCAGTCGGGTTTTTACTGGTCGCCGCCAGTTACGGAAAATTGCTTGACCATTTCGGCAATGCGACGTTTCCCTGGCTAAGCTTGCCCTTGTTTGTCGCCACAGTGCTGGCCGCCTGGCCGCATCGTTTCGACCCCGCCCCCGCCATTGAAAAAGCCGGCGTTAAATTCATCGAATTATGGCGCCGTGCCGGCGTGCCGCATTTCCTGTTTGTGGTGTTGCTGGCACAAGTCAGCTTCGGCGCATTCTATGTTTTCTATACCCTGCACTTGCAGGCACACGGCCACGATGGCGGCCATATCGGCATATTGTGGGGCACCGGCGTGCTGATTGAAATTGCGATGTTCTGGCAGGCGCCGAAACTGATTTCGCGTTTTGGCGCACATCGCCTGATGATCTTCTGCCTGCTGATTACGGCAGTCCGCTGGACGGTGACCGCGTTTTATGCCGACAACTTCAGCATCATGTTGCTGGCCCAGACAACGCATGCATTCGGCTTCGCGATATTCCATGCCTGCTGCATGCACTCGATGGGCAAACTATTTCCCGGCCACATGCTCAAGGCTGGCCAAAGCCTGATGTATGGATTCAGCTCCGGCATCGGTGGCGTCGTGGGTGCGGTGCTGGCCTCCTGGATGTGGGACATCAACAAAGGCCAGGCGGCATTTCTGGCAAGTGCCTTTGTATCGCTGGCAGCCTGCATTCTGTTTGTCTCGCGGAAAGAAAAATAAACATCCCGACTTGCCGATGCGGGAAGGACGTTGCGTTTTCAATACTTCAGGGATTTTTTACTGGCGTGGCTTGCTCGGAAGAATTACCTGCCGACCCGCCTTCCAAAGCGCCGATAAGCGGTAAATTCCTCCGCTGATCGCAAGCATCGTCGCCGAGGGACTCATTGCCGACACAGGCCGCAGGCACCACGGGGATCGTGCCGAGGGCTGCCGCAATGTCACCCTGCACTTTCGGCGACAAGGTCCATTCGATCCACGCATAAGCGCAATTGGGGTTATTGGCCTTTGCCAGCAGGTGGGTGCTTTCCACTTCGGCAATGGACTCCGTCGCAGGCGCCACCGGCGGGATCATTCGCCATTGGAACGGCAATGACAGCGGCTTGCGTGGGTCAACGGAGGCTGAAAAACGCCGGTCCAATTGTTTGAAGGCGCGCAAGCGCGAAGTATCGATGGGACTTAATTTATCGGACGGCAAGGTCATGTCGGCCGCTATCACCAGATCGAAATCATCGCTGCCAAGACTGGCATCGATCAATTCCCGGCTTTCCAGCAGCGTTGCCTTCACCACGCAACCGGTGGCATTTTCAAATGGCGTTACCCAATCGACGGCCTGATTGTTTTTTCCCGATTCAATCCTGCCATTCAAGGCCAGAATCTTCAGTTCCGTTTCCATCGACAATGAGTCAGGCTTGTTCCCGGCATCGGCCACTTCCGCCTGCCTGTCTTTTTTGCAGGCCAATAAAACTGCGCATGCCAGGCACACGACCAAGGCTTTGGATAATTTACTTTGCGTCATTGCTGACTCCATGCGGTACATGGCCGGTGGCGACATGCAGTCGTGCACTTTCGACATTGTGATGCGAATCATCGAAAAAAATATCGGCACCGAAGGCTTGCAGGAACGGTCCTTTATCGCGACCACCGAGAAACAGGGCTTCGTCCAGACGCACGCCCCACTGCCGCAACGTAAGAATGACGCGCTTGTGCGCAGGCGCGGAACGGGCGGTCACCAATGCGGTACGGATCGGTGATTGTTCGGGTGGAAACGCGGACTGGATTTCATGCAAGGCTGAAAGAAAAGCGCGGAACGGCCCGCCACTCAAAGGCGTCAGGGCTTGTTCGCGTTCGTTCTTCGCGAAAGCTTCCATGCCCTGTTCCTGCGAAATCCGTTCGGATTCGTCACCGAAAATCACCGCATCGCCATCGAAGGCAATGCGTAGCTGATCATGCGTAATATCTGCCGCTTTTGAAGGCAGAATGGTCGCGGCGGCAACGCCTGCGGACAATGCATTCCTGACGTCTTCGACATGCGTGGACAAAAACAGCTGGGCACCGAATGGCTGGATATAGGGAAACGGCGGCGTACCATTGGTAAACGCTGCCCGGATAATTTCCAGACCGTAACGTTCGATCGAATTGAAAATACGCAGACCGGTGTCCGAAGAATTTCGCGACAACAGGATGACTTCGATTTTGGGCAGCTTGGGATTGCCGTGCTTGTTCAATGCGAGCAGTTTTTGCACCAAAGGAAACGCGATGCCCGGTTCCAGCGGCTCGTCTTCGCGATCACGCTGGTATTGCTGATAGACCTGCAGGCCTTCGCGTTCGAACAAGGCGTGGCTTTCTTCCAGATCAAACAATGCCCGGGAAGAGATGGCAACAACGAGTTTGTCGCTTGAATTGGCTGGTGATTCACTCATGGCGACAGCTTAACGGATTTTATTCTCACCGGCTGCGACGGCAGCGATCAGGTAACGAATTGCTCGTTCAAAATCCGCTCTTCCAGATTGTGTTCAGGATCAAACAGCAATGTGACGGTGCGGCTACGCGACTCGCTGATGGTGACTTCGATGACATCGCGAATTTCGTGCGAATCGGCCGTCACGCTGACCGGTCTTTTGTAGGCATCGAGCACTTCGAGCTTGATCTTGGTCTCGGCACTCAGGATGGCACCGCGCCAGCGCCGTGGTCGGAAAGCGGCAATCGGCGTCAGTGCAATGACCGAGGAGCCCAAAGGCAGAATCGGTCCGTGCGCCGAATAATTATAGGCCGTGCTTCCAGCCGGGGTTGCCACCAATGCGCCATCGCAGACCAGTTCGTCCAGGCGTACCTGACCATTCAAATGAATGCGTAAATGTGCGGTCTGCCGCGTCTGTCGCAACAGGGAAACTTCATTGTAGGCCAGCGATTCAAAAACACCGCCGGCCTCGGTAGTCGCCGTCATTTCAAGCGGGCGCAATACGGCAGGCTCTGCGGCATGAAGCCTTGCCAATAATTCCGAAGGATTGTGTTGGTTCATCAGGAAACCGACGGTTCCGAGCTTCATTCCAAACACCGGCAAGCCTCGGGCACCGTGTTTATGCAAGGTCTGCAACATGAAACCATCGCCACCGAGTGCACAAATCACGTCGGCATCTTCGGGCGCGTGTTGTTGATGCTTTGCCAACAGCTGCGAAAGCGCCGCCTGCGCATCAGGTGTGGGGCTGGCAAGAAAAGCGATGCGGGGATGGGCAGGTATTGGCATGTGGCGTAGCTTACACCGTTAGCTTTGCAGTTCGGGGGTTCAATCCCGAACTGCCTGAAACAATCGGGACTGAAGTCCCTCTTGCGATTTGTTATGCCGTTCGCGAACTCGCCGAGGCAATTTGCGCCAGGCGGCGCACGGCCACCGACAGTGTCGCAAAATCCATACTGCGAAGATTGCGCATATCGGCAAACATGCTCAGCGTGTATTTCAGCGTAGCGTCATCGCGTGACAGCCATTCATTGACGAGTGCTTCGGCCGATTTATTGTTCGATGCCTGCGACAACACAATGCCTACCAATGCCCGTTGCTGCGCCTGCAGCTCATCGCGCAACACGCCGCGTGCCTGTGCGTGCCAACGGCCTTCGACCGGCAGGATTTCGACGTTGTCCATCAGCCATTTGGTGTGCAGCGCATCGGACAAGGCGAAATAGGCTTCGCCGACGAGGGCAACATCGGATTTGCGCTCGAGCGCCACTTCGATGATGTCGAGTGCATAGGTCAGATACGGCAGCTTGGCGAAATCGGAAGCCATGTCGGAAGAGAAACCCTGTTGCATCCAGGCTTTTCTGTCGGCTTCGAGACTTGCACGGCTTTCAGCAGGCAGGATGCCGGGCAGCGCCGCTTTTAAAACCCGCATGGGTGCCGCATAACGCTCTACCTGGGCCGCAATGTTCAGTGTCTCGCCCGGCTTGTTCAACAACCAGCGGGTCATATTGCGCTGCAGATGCCAGATGTCGGTCAATGCCGAAATCTGTGCGCTTTCCGAGGCTTTCAGATCCATATTGTCGATGCCAACCCACCAATCGCGTGATTCAAGCACTTCGCGGCTGATGGTAAAGGCCTTCGCAATCTGTGCCGGTGTTTCGCCGGTATCTTCCTGCATGCGCAGAAGGAAAGTCGAACCCATGCGATTGACCATGGAATTGGTGACCATGGTCGCGATGATTTCACGGCGCAGACGATGCTGCTGCATGTCGGCGGCGTATTTTTCCTGCAAAGGTTTAGGGAAATAACGCTGCAGTTCTTTCGATAGATACGGATCTTCCGGCACATCCGAATCGAGCAATTGATTGAAGATGACGATCTTGTCGTAACTCAACAACACCGAGAGTTCCGGACGCGTCAAGCCCTGGCCGCGCGATTTGCGATCACTGAGTTCGGCATCGGTGGGCAGGAATTCAATGCCGCGATCGAGCAAGCCCTGAGATTCCAGTGTGCGGATGAAATGCCCGAACGACCCCAGACGCGACGTACTCATCGCTTCCATCACGCTGATGGCCTGGTTCTGACGATAGTTATCCATCAAGACCAGATCGCCGACTTCATCGGTCATGCTGGCCAGCAAGGTATTGCGTTCCGGCAGGGTCATGTCGCCACGTTGCACGACGGCACCGAGCAGGATCTTGATATTCACTTCGTGATCGGAGGTATCGACACCGGCCGAGTTGTCGATGAAGTCGGTATTGAGCAACACGCCTTCTTGTGCCGCTTCGATACGACCGCGCTGTGTCATGCCGAGATTGCCGCCTTCCCCCACCATCTTGCATCGCAGTTCGCTGCCGTCGACGCGCAGTCCGTTATTGGCACGATCACCGCATTCGGCATGGCTTTCCGAAGTCGCCTTGACATAAGTGCCGATACCACCGTTCCACAGCAGATCGACCGGGGCTTTCAAAATGGCATTCATCAAATCGGCGGGGGTCATCGACTCCACATCGGTCTGGATATCGAGCGCCCTCTTGACTTCAGGCGTCAGCGGGATGGTTTTTGCACTGCGTGCATAAACGCCGCCGCCAGCCGAGATCAGGCTCTTGTCGTAATCGTCCCAGCTTGAGCGCGGAAGCTTGAACATGCGATCGCGTTCCTTGAACGAAATCGCGGAATCCGGATTCGGGTCGAGAAAAATATGGCGGTGGTCAAACGCGGCCAGCAAACGGATTTTTTCCGAGAGCAGCATGCCGTTGCCGAACACGTCGCCGGACATATCGCCGACGCCGACACAGGTGAAATCCTGCGTTTGGCAATCACGGCCCAGTGCACGGAAATGGCGTTTGACCGACTCCCAGCCACCTTTCGCGGTGATGCCCATGCCCTTGTGGTCATACCCGACCGAACCGCCGGAGGCGAACGCATCGTCAAGCCAGAAACCGTGTTCGGCAGAAATGCCGTTGGCAATATCCGAGAATGTTGCAGTGCCTTTATCGGCGGCAACAACCAGATACGGATCATCATTGTCGTGGCGAACCACATCCACCGGAGGCACGATTTTGCCGTCGACGATATTGTCGGTAATGTCGAGCAAGCCGTTGATGAAACGTTTGTAGCAGGCAATGCCCTCTGCCAACACGGCATCGCGATCACCACCGATGGGCGAGCGTTTGGCAAAGAAGCCGCCTTTCGAACCGACCGGCACGATGACGGTATTTTTCACCATCTGCGCCTTGACCAGACCCAGTACTTCGGTACGGAAATCTTCGCGACGATCCGACCAGCGCAAGCCACCGCGTGCGACCGGACCAAAACGCAAATGCACGCCCTCTACCCAGGGCGAGTAGACGAATATTTCACGATAAGGGCGCGGTTTGGGCAAATCCGGCAGTTTGGCGGGATCGAATTTGAAACTGATGTAATCGCGGTGCTTGCCGTTCTTGATTTGATAGAAACTGGTACGCAAGGTCGCCTTGATCACCTTGATGAAGCTGCGCAGGATGCGATCCTCATCGAGACTGGCGACTTGTTCCAGGAAGATGGCCAATGCATCGTCGCAGGCGTCGAATTGGGCCTCGCGATCAAGTGCACGATCGGCGGCGACTTCTTCGAGAATGGTCGCGATTTTTTCGCGATCGGCGACCGGCACGATATTGATCAGATTCCTGTGCAGACTGTTGCAAGTCGCACTGTCGGCCTTGTCGTCTCGGCAAGGTTCGAAGCGCGCAGCAAATAACTCCACCAGCAAGCGGGCAATCAATGGATAGCGGGCCAGCGTTTCTTCCATATAGGTTTGCGAAAACGGCACGCCGGTTTGCAACTGGTATTTGCAATAGCCACGCAATACGGCCACTTCACGCCAACTCAGGCCCGCTGCCAGCACCAGACGATTGAAGCCGTCGCTCTCGGCTTCACCGGACCAAACGGCGCCGAAAGCCTGCTCGAAACGGGCACGCGAGCTATCGACATCGATGTTACCCGCCGTGGGTTCGACTTCAAAATCCTGGATGACGATGCGGCCGTCGTCGAGATTCAATTCATAGGGATGCTCGCTGTTGATGCGAAGGCCGAGGTTTTCCAGCATCGGCAACGCATCGGACAAGGCAATTTCCTTGTGCAGTCGCACCAGTTTGAAACGCAGGCCTTTGTCTTCCGGGTCACGGTACAAATTCAGGCGGAGCTGATCGTCACTCTCGAGATAATCGGCTTGCTGCAAATCTTCCGCAGCGATTACCGGAGAGACGGATTCCACATACGCGGCCGGCAAGGCGCGACCAAATCGGTTGAACAGCTTAAGACCCTTTTCTTCCCCGGAACGCTGCACCAAGGCGTCACGCAGTTCGTCCTGGAAGTTGCGGACGATGCGCAGCAGCTCGGCTTCCAGCATGGCGGTATCGGCAGCCGCCTTTTCACCACTTTTGGGACGAATGATCAAATGCAATTGCGCCAGGGCCGATTCACCGATTTGAATATTGGTGTCGAGACGCTCGCCTTTGAGTTCACGCATGAACAAGGCTTCGATTTTTTCACGCACATCGGTGCTGAAACGATCACGCGGAATATAAACCAGCGCCGAATAGAAACGGCCAAACGGGTCACGACGCAGGAATAATTTCGGACGTACGCGTTCCTGCAGTGCCAGGATTCCCATGCAAGTGCGGGTCAATTCTTCATTGCTTGCCTGGAACAGTTCGTCACGCGGCAGGGTTTCCAGAATATGACGCAGGGCTTTGCCGCTGTGGCTGCCCTCGCCCAGACCGGACGCTTCCATCACGGCTTCATGACGTTGGCGCACCAGCGGAATTTCCCATGGACGGCGTTTGTAGGCACTGGAGGTGTACAAACCAAGGAAGCGTTGCTCGCGAATGGCTTTGCCGCTTTCGTCAAACACGAGAATACCGATGTAGTCCATGTAGCCGGAACGATGCACGGTGGAACGCGCATTGGTCTTGGTCAGGATCAGAGGCTCCATCGTGGCGCCGGCAGGAAGATCGGCCGCAGCCAAACCCGCCAATGGACGTGGGCGGACATCTTCATCCTTGCCCCGCATCAAGCCCAGACCGCTGCCCTTGATGGCGGCGAGCATTCGCTTGTTGTCGATATTCGAAACTTCGTATTCGCGATAACCAAGGAAGGTGAAATGATCGTCGGCAGCCCAGCGCAGGAAGTCCTGCGCTTCGG
>Ga0208882_1000865_pt1 | contig 12637 bp, 9 predicted proteins | sample LakWasMet14_LOW5_2_FD_183862 | JGI IMG/M metagenome (GOLD analysis project Ga0208882, IMG submission 183862) | Freshwater sediment methanotrophic microbial communities from Lake Washington under simulated oxygen tension - Sediment Metagenome... | ecosystem: Environmental > Aquatic > Freshwater >...
GTTTGCGCGCAACCTGCAAGGATTTTTCGGCGATATATTTTGATTGTCCGCTTTTAATGCCGGGGCGCATTTCAATAATACGCGAGAATGCCTTAATGGAATCGATATATTGTTTTTCTAAATTCTTGTTGGCCCGATCAAGATGACGCATTGCATTGCTCAGCTGTTCGGTACGTTGTTCGACTTTTTCCTCCAGGTGTTCATTGAGCGCTTTTAATTCTTTATTTTGCTTACAGACAACAACTGATAAACGATCCCGTTCTTCGCGCAGCCGTTTTTGTTCCAGGGCATTGCGCACCAGTAATTTAAGTTCCTCATCATTCCAGGGTTTATTGCAATAATTGTAAATATGGCCTTTATTGACGGCATCAATCGTTGATTGAAAATCGGCATAGCCGGTCAGTAAAATGCGGATCGTTTCGGGCCATTGCATGAAAGCTTGCGTTAAAAATTCAGCCCCACTCATTTCCGGCATGCGCATATCGGAAATAACCAGGTCAACGGCATGTTGCTGCAATATTTTCAGACCTTCCGCACCGCTTGAAGCAAAGTAGGTGACATAGGTTTCATTATGAAATAAGCGGCGTAAGGCTTTGAGCACATTCGCTTCATCATCGACAAACAATATCGAGGCAGGTTGGATATTATCAACGGCTGGAAGAGGAGTCAGCATAACCGCTCCCGCTTTACTTCAATCATCAAGACTGCCATTTTATGCATTTTCAATAACCGCACCGCGAATAGGTAAGACAATTCTAAAGGTTGTTCCTTGGTCTAATTGGCTGTTCAGTTGAATTTCACCTTGATGTCTTTGGATAATACTGTAAGAAATCGATAGCCCTAAGCCTGTTCCTTTACCAACCGGTTTAGTCGTGAAGAAAGGATCAAAAATTTTACTCTGATGCTCAGGAGCAATGCCTTTGCCGGTATCACTGATTTCTATCCACACTTGATCGTTTTCCGTTCCTGTGCGCAAGGTGATAATGCCTTCATTTTCAATGGCGTGTGCCGCATTGACCAGTAAATTCATAAATACCTGGTTAAGCTGTTGGGGCAGGCATTTTATTTCAGGCAGGTCGCCAAATTCTTTGACAACTTTTGCCTTGTATTTGATTTCATTGTTAACAATATTAAGCGTAGTTTCAAGCCCAACATGCAAGTCAGCCCATTGCCAATCGTCATCACTGCCAAGATGAGAGAAATCTTTAAGGTTCTGAACAATTTGCTTCACCCGTGTCGTGCCTTCCTGTGATTCTTGCAATAAATCGAGCACATCGGTCTTAAGGAACTCTATATCTATTTTTTGTTTAAAACTCTTAATTTGCGAGAGTTGTTCGGTATCGGAGTTGGTTGCTTCAGCTTTTTCGTAAATAGCCACTAGCGCCAGCAAATTATCAATATAATTCTTTAATGAAGCCAGGTTGGAGTTGATATAACCAATTGGGTTATTAATTTCATGCGCTACGCCGGCAGCCAATTGACCGATAGACGCCATTTTCTCCGATTGTACTAAGAACGCTTGCGTTTCTTTTAACTGATGGTTAAGCAACAATTGCTGATTTTTTTCAAACTCCAAAGTGCGGTTAATTTCTACCAGTTGTTGAGTTCGCTTTTCAACGTCTTCTTCTAATTGAGCATTGCTGCGAGTCAGCACGGTTTCTGCTTGTTTTTGCGAGGTAATGTCCATGCCACAACCCATCAGGCCGGCAAAGCTGCCATTTTTTCGTACTCTAGGCACGGCTGTTTCATAGATCCAGGTGATTTTGCCATCGGCGTTCAGCACGCGGTACTGGATTTTGATTTTGCTGAGTTCTTCAGCCGCGCGAATATAGGTTTGGGCTACATTATCGCGATCTTCAGGATGTATGGCGTTCAGCCATTGCTCACGGGTGAGCGTGTCGGGCTGTAGGCAAAACGTGGTAAACCAAAAGTGATTGCAAAAAATCGGCACATGATTAGCATTGGTGATCCAGATTAATGCGGAGACATTTTCGGCGAGTTCCTTAAAGCGGTTTTCACTTTCGCGTAAGGCTGAGTACAAATTACTCTGCATGATTTCATGGTGTTCATCTTTATCGATATGAATTTGCTCTGCATCGACGCCACTAATAAGACTGAGCGCCATCTGTTTATCGGTACTGAGGATATGGTGGCAAAGCCAGTTGACCAGGTAGTCCATCAGGTCTTTCGAGAGGGCGCTAATATCGGCCTCGACTTCGCTCTGGATGGTCAGCATTTTTTCTACAAATTCTTTATGTTCCGCTTCATGTACAGCATATACCGTTGGGTTAAACTTTGATCCCGACATGAGTTGTTCTTCATCCTGAAAGTGGTACACCGTATAGTCAATTAAACTGTTTACAATTTTGATGAGTGTATCGCGGTCAGTACCGAGGGCTACGGCTTCGTCCAATTGATTGGCTAAATCGATAAGATGTTTATGTTGTTCGTCAACGGAGTCTATACCAAGCACCAGCTGATTATTCCAATTTAGAATGGCCATGTCGTTTGCAAGAAATTAAAGAAAAATATTGTGGCTATTATGGCTCAATTCTTCAATGGTGTATTTTTCTGATTAAGATAGAGCAAGAATCTGGTCGGCAAACTGCTGCCCGCTATTACCGCAATAGGCCGCTTGGTCGTTTGAAACGTTAAGTATCGCAAGCGCTTCCTCCAAAATCCATGGGTCGGATTGTTCAGTCTTGAGGATCAATAAATTGGCGGTATAGACCAGTAAGCTAAGCGACTTGCCGGTAATAGGGGTAGGCGGTGTTTCGTGTTGCTCAATAGCTTCTTGGATAACCACTGGAAGATTCCAATATTGTGCGGCTTTACTGCCTAGGGTCATATGGTCCAAGCCTAACAGCTTTTGTTCTGCTTCGATCCCAAATGTTGTGGAGGTTTTAATAAGCTGGCTGAATTTGTCCGGAAAAAAAATAGCAATGATCAAATTCCCGATGTCATGTAACAGTCCAGCTGTAAACGCAAGATCAGGACTGGTGCCCGTACAGTTTGCAAGCTGTCGGGTACATTCGGCAACCGCCATACTACGGTGCCAGAATAGGCTGTAATTAAAGTCTTTATGGCCTGTAGACAGCATTTTTGAAAAGCAGATACTGATTAATAGGTCTCTTATTCGGTTAAGTCCCAGTAATACAATGGCTTCGCGTAAAGAACCTATTTCTCTGGACATGCCGTAAAAAGGCGAATTCGCAATGCGCAGAATGCGTATTGCCATAGACGGATCCAAGTTGATTTGATCGGCCAGTGTCGGCAAATCCCGTTTGCCGTTAATCTGCCGTAATGCTTCCATAAGCAATGCCGGCATTGGCGGCAAATCCACTAAACATGCAAACTTATTATTTAAAGTGAGCATTTTCAGCTATCCCTTAACGGTGACAATACAATAATGGTTCCTTTCGATTGACTGAGATCTCCCATAGTGTTCATCAGCACATGGACGGAAACGCCTTCATTGAGCGTGATAATTCCGCCATCAATCTGTACAAGATCACTAGGGTAGAGTTTTTGTAATAATTGTAAAAGCACTTCGGGTAAAGCATCGCCCGCCATAAGACCCAGCAGGCAGGTACCCATAGGCTGGCAAAATATTTCTTCGGCGCGGCGGTTGGAGGCTACGATCATATGCTGTTCGTCAATGCCGATTATGCCTATCGGTAAATGCTCAAGAATTTCCTGTGAAATTTGTAATAAATTAATGCTGTGTAAAATTTCACGGGTTTTTTCGGCTACTTTTTGCTCAAGAGTCTGGTTGAGCATGGAAAGCTTGTCATTGGCGGATTGAAGTTCGCTGAGCAAACGGGCGTTTTCCCGCTCCATCTCATAGCACTGAAACGCCTCTCGAATATTATTCCGAAGCAAGTCGTCATCCCAAGGTTTAGTTAAAAATTTACAAACTGCGCCTTCGTTAATGATGCTGGTGACGGAATCAAGCTCGGTATAGCCGGATAAAACAATTCGCAATGTCTTGGGGTAAAGTACTTTAACTTGGCGTAGAAACTCTATGCCGGTCATATGCGGCATACGTTGATCGGAAATGATGACGCCTACTTCATGCTGTGCCAATAAGACAAGACCCTCTTCACCGCTATTGGCGGTCAGAATGATATAACCTTCCGGTCGTAAAGTACGCTTAAGGGCATTGAGGATATTAGTTTCATCATCGACCAGAAGGAGAGTGCGAGAGTTCTTTGATGGTTGCGTCATAAGTGGATTTTATGAGTGTATTTCTAATTCTACGGAGCAGTGGATAAGGAATTTATAACACATAAATCTCGATAAGCCTGATGATCTTATATTCACAGATTCAGGCATATTTTCAAAAAATTAAGTTAAAAGCCTGGAGTCGGCAGTAACGGTCGTAATCCTTTAATTAGCAATAATTAATCCATGTACGAATATTGCTTTGGCAATGTCGAGTTCTTCTGTCTCAGAAGCTTAAGAATATTATGAGTATATCATTTTTTTCTTTGAGCCAAAGCGGCCTGTGAGGGCACAGCAAGAGGGATAAAGCTATTTAAAAATCTCCTGATGTTCAACGAGAGATGAAGAATAAGTTTGTTCTACATGCCGTCGAAAAACTTGGCATTTTGGCGATGAAAAAGAGCAAATGGCGCTATTGCAGGGATTACTTGATTGGTCAACGCAGGTATGTAACGGATTTGGCGTCGGTATTGGATGGGGCTGTGAGTCACGAAAAATTGAAGCGAGATTCTACCTCGAAAAATTGGTGGCGCGAAGTCAAACCGGCAATGCAAATTGAACGGGAAGAGGGTGGCCTGGTTTTTGCCGACAAGGGGTACAGCACCAGCTTACTGAATTTGGTGTGCAGTGACATGGTCTCCGATAGCCGATAAGTTACACGTCTGGTCAAAGCAGTGGAAAGCGGGAAGGTTACGGGATTGGCGAACGCCACAAACTGCACGGGTAACCGTACAGGATGACCCTGTTTTAGGGCAATCTATACCGTACATCAGTTAATAAGATCAATGCAGGGACTTGTTTTTATTTCTTTTAATAATTACGATGAACCAGTGAACAGTAAAACCCGGCACAGTTGGATAATGCTTAGACAGCGATTTTTATTATTGGCAATACTCATGATGGTCATTACGCCGATTTCGTCCGCGCTTGGCTATTATTCGAGTTCGCTGCCTGCGGAACTGTCTTTTAAACAAGGCAGCACGGTCAGTGAAGCCGATAGTCCCGATCACTGCCGGCATCAGGATGAATTTAAAACAGACTGCCATGCAAGCGGGAGTTGTGCCTTTCATATTTGCGGCGATGGAGGAATCGCCGTAGCTTTTGTGTTCGATCAAGTCTACAGCCCTCATCACTATGGGCATTTTAAAAAGTCCGCTCTCCGTTCTCTCTCATTCTCCCCGGAAATAAGACCGCCTATTCATAGCCTCTAGCCGTAGGGTAGGCATATTCTCTTGCCAACACCTTGCGCGACTCAACACAGCACATCCGTTTTGCGGATTTTTAACGAGTATAGGAGGACCTATGTGGTCACAAATTATTTGCAGATGCTTTGGCTTGATTCTGCCGATGCTTTTTTCCTGCGCATTGGCTGCTGAAGAGCCGGCGACCGGGCAAGTATTAACATTAAAAGCGGCAACCGAGCAGGCCGTGCGGGACAATCCGGACTTGGCGCAGATGCAGGCCAGGGCACAAGCAATGGCCGCAATCCCTTCGCAAATGGGCGCTTTGCCCGACCCTGAAATCAGTTTTAATGCGATGAGCCTGCCGGTGGATACCTTTAGTACCCGGCAGGAAGACATGACGCAATTGGGCGCAGGCATCTCGATGGCCATCCCTTTTCCCGGCAAACTGGCCTTGCGCGAGCAAGCCGCAACTTTTGAAGCCGAGGCCGCAACGCAAAATACCAATGAAGTCCGCTTGCGATTGCTGAGCGAGGTTAAATCGACTTGGTGGCTGATCTTCTACCTTGACAGGGCGCTCGGCATTGTCGACAGCAATTATGCGCTGTTACGGCAATTTGTTGATATTGCCAGGACTAAATATGAAGTCGGCGAAGGCTTGCAGCAGGATGTCTTGCTGGCCCAACTGGAATTATCCAAATTGCTCGATCAGCAATTGATGCTGAAAGCCTCGCGCCGCAATGCCGCCGCCAGCCTGAATGCGTTGCTGGATAAACCGGCCAATGAAGAGGTGCGGTTACCGGACAAGGTTGGCCCCCAATTGCCAGCGGTAATGCAGGAAAATCTGCTTTATCAACAGGCAGAAGCGTCGAGAGCCGTGCTGGAAGGCAACCGGCAGGGGATTAATGCGGCGCAATCCCGCTTGGAACTGGCTAAAAAAGACGTGCTGCCTGATTTTAATGTCGGCGCTTCGTACGGCGCCAGAGACGATATGCCTTCCGGCGCCAGAAGGGCGGACCTGCTAAGTTTGAACCTGAGTATGAATGTGCCGATCTTTGCCGCCCAAAAACAGGCCAAGGCGGTTGACCAGCGTACCAGCGAATTAATGCAGGAAAAATACGCCCTGCAGGATCAATGGAACAAAGTCCGATCGCAAATCTCGCAAGCTTACAACGATTACCGGCGCGCCAAAGACCAAGTGGTGCTATTTGAGACCGGTATTGTGCCGCAAGCAAGGCAAACCGTTGCTTCCATGTTGGCCGGCTATCAGGTCAACAAGGTCGATTTCCTGAATTTGGTGCGCAGCCAGATTACTTTGTTTGAGTACGAAACCCAGTATTGGAAAGCCTTCACCGAAGCCAATCAAGCATTGGCTCAGTTAAGTTCGGCTGTCGGTAAGGAGGAAATTTATGAATAAGCAGTTAATTATTACCGCACTATTGATGCTGGCTTTGGGGGTCGGCGTGGGCTATTGGGTTGCGAGCCAACCGACTAAGGAACAGACGCCTATCGCTTTATCGGACGACAAAAAGCCGTTGTTTTATCGCAGCCCGATGAATCCGGCCGTGACTTCGCCGGTTCCTGCCAAAGATGCGATGGGCATGGATTATGTGCCTGTATTTGCAGAAGAGAATCATGCAGAGCAAGGCGAAATCCTGTTTTACCGTCATCCGATGAATCCAGAGGTAACCTCGCCCGTCCCGGCCAAAGATTCGATGGGCATGGATTATATCCCGGTTTATAAAAACGGTTATGAGAGAACGGATGAACCGAAGGGCAGCGTTAGAATCGATGCCGTGACCGTGCAAAACATGGGCGTTCGCACCGCCACGGCAAAAAGAAGCATACTTTCCCATACCGTTCGAGCCGTCGGCCGTGTGGCTTATGATGAAGAACGCATCGTGCGTTTGCATCCCAAAACCGAAGGTTGGATTGAGACGTTGCGCGTCAATAAAACCGGGCAATGGGTCAAGAGGGATGAGGATTTACTGAGCATTTATTCTCCCCATCACGTCGCCAGCCTACAGGAGTATTTGTTGGCGGTAGAGGGTTTAAAGATATTGCGGGACAGTCCGATTGAAGACATACGCCGCGGCGCTGAAGAACTCGTTAAAAGCTCCCGCGAACGCCTGCATTTGTTGGATATCCCTTCGCACCAACTGCATGACTTGAGTAACATCGATAGCCTCAAGAAGGGCCTGCATATTCATTCGCCAACAGACGGAATCGTGATCAATATAGGTGCTCGCGAAGGCCAATATGTGACGTCGGAAACCGAACTGTACATGATCGCCGATTTATCCAAAGTTTGGGTTTATGCCGATATTTACGAATACGAGTTACCTTGGGTCAAAGCGGGTGATCCGGTTGAAATGCAATTGGCTGGGGTTCCGGGGCGCGTTTTTAACGGGCATCTGGCATTCATTTATCCCTATGCCGAAGCCAAAACCCGGACCATCAAAGTGCGGCTGGTATTTGATAACGCTGAATTATTATTAAAGCCCGAACTGTTCGCCGAAGTAACCATCTATGCCGGTAAACAAGCCGATGCGCTAGTGATTCCGTCCGAAGCGGTGATTCGTTCCGGGGCGAAAAACCAGGTCTTTGTGGTGCGCGGTGGGGGTAAATTCGAACCCCGCCAGATTACCACGGGCTTATTGTCCAATAACGAGATTGCGGTGCTGGACGGACTGAAAGAAGGTGAAGAAGTCGTCACTTCAGCGCAATTTTTGATCGATTCCGAATCGAAGTTGCGCGAAGCCACGGAAAAAATGATGGAGCCTTCCACGCTGCAGCAGCCGGAGCCGAACCGCTTGATCATGGAACAGGGAGCGCATCAACATGATTAGTTTGTTGTATCGTTCTCGTACTTTGCGTGGAAGCGATGCGCTTCCGTCGCAAGTTAAGTTATTTAGGGGATTTTAATATGGCTTCGTGTTGCGACAATAATTGCGCAATTGAAAAATTGCGCGAAAGACAGCGCGGAACGCTTAAAGCGGTTCTTGCCGTCAATACTGTGATGTTCATTGTTATTGCGGGAGCGGCGTTTTACGGGCGCTCAACCGCTCTGCTCTCGGATAGCTTAGACAATCTTGGCGACGCGTTAACCTATGGCTTGAGCTTGTACGCCGTCTCTCAAGGCGCGGCGGCTAAGGCGAAAGTGGCTTTGTTTAAGGGCGGGTTGATATTCATCGGGGCTTGTGTGGTCTTGGGACAGATAATTCAACGGCTTATTATCCCTGCGTTGCCTTCTTACGAAATCATGGGTATTTTCAGTTTGGCAGGTTTGCTTGCAAATTCGCTGTGTTTGTTTCTTTTATGGAAGCACAGGAACGAAGACATCAACATGAGTTCGGTCTGGGAATGTTCAAGAAACGATATAGCATCAAACCTATCTGTATTCATTGCAGCAGGTGCTGTTTGGTTCTTTGAATCAGGATGGGCGGATATTGTTGTCGCATCCTGTCTGGTCATGTTGCTATTCAATTCTTCTTTCCGCGTTATCCGTTCCGCGCTTAAGGAATTGAAGGGAAGTTTGTCATGATCGATTTCATTATCAATAGCGCATTGAAAGACCGTTTTATGGTGCTGCTCGGTGCGATTATCCTGGCTCTGGCCGGGCTTTGGGCTTTTAAAAACATGCCGCTGGATGCGATACCGGATTTGTCCGATGTGCAGGTCATCGTGTTCACCGATTATGCCGACCAGTCGCCGCAGGTGGTAGAAAACCAGATCACCTATCCGTTAACCACTGCAATGCTCGCCGTGCCTCATGCCAAAGTGGTGCGCGGTTACTCGTTCTTCGGACTATCTTTTGTGTACGTGATTTTTGAAGACGGCACCGATATGTACTGGGCCAGATCGCGTGTTCTTGAATATCTGAACTACGTTAAAGGCCGGCTTCCGCAAGGCGTCACGCCGACTTTGGGTCCCGATGCGACCGGCGTAGGCTGGATTTACGAATACGCGCTAGTCGATAAAAGCGGCAAGCACGATCTGGCGCAATTGCGTTCGATTCAGGACTGGTATTTGCGCTATCCGCTACAGACCGTTTCCGGCGTGTCCGAAGTCGCTTCCGTGGGCGGCTACGTCAAGCAATACCAAGTCGAAGTCGATCCGAATGTGCTGCAAGCGTATCAAATCCCGTTGTCTACCGTGATCAACGCGATCAAACGATCCAACAACGATGTCGGCGGCCGTCTGTTTGAAATGGGCGAAACCGAATACATGGTCAGGGGCTTGGGCTATATCAAATCCATCGCCGACCTGAAAACCATCCCGGTCGGTGTGGATATGAATGGCACGCCGATACGTTTGCAGGATGTCGCGCATATCCAGATTGGACCCGAACTGCGCCGAGGCGTAGCGGAGTTGAATGGCGAAGGCGAGGTGGCTGGGGGCGTGGTGATTATGCGCTTTGGCGAAAATGCCCAAGAAACGATTCAGGATGTGCGGAAAAAACTGGATGAACTCAAAAAAGGTTTGCCGGAAGGCGTGGAGATCGTCACCGTTTATGACCGGGGCAGCTTGATTGAACGCGCGGTGGACACGCTCAATTCCGCGCTGATTCAGGAACTGATTATAGTTTGTGCGTTGGTTGCCTTGTTTCTGCTGCATTTGCGCTCGTCTATGGTGATTATTATCACCTTGCCGCTGGGCGTTTTAATGGCTTTTATGGTCATGAAATGGCAAGGCATCAATGCCAATATTATGTCGTTGGGCGGCATCGCGCTGGCGATTGGCGATATGGTCGACGGGGCCGTGGTGATGGTTGAGAATGCCCATAAGCATTTGGCTGAAGCGGCTGAGAAAAAGCGCAAGAGCATCATGGACGGCTTAAAACCCTCTCCAGAGGGAGAGGGTTGGGTGACGACTGCAAGGATGCAGGAGGTAGAGCAACGCAGGGAGCAGTTGCCGAGGGGAAAATTAAATAAGGAAGAAAGCTTGTTTAACTCCCCTCATCCCAGCCTTCTCCCTGAGGGAGAAGGAGCTTCCGTGGAGCTAACTGCAAAAGAACGCTGGCAAGCGATAGGCAATGCCTCCCGGGAAGTCGGCTCCGGCCTGTTTTTTTCGCTGCTGGTCATCACCGTTTCATTCCTGCCGATCATCACGATGGAAGCACAGGAAGGCCGTCTGTTCAGTCCGCTGGCGTTCACTAAATCCTACGCGATGGCTGCGGCGGCGATATTAACGATCACGTTGGTGCCGGTGTTGATGGGTTATTTTATCCGCGGCAAAATCATTCCCGAGCACCAAAACCCGATCAACCGTTTTTTGCATTTTATCCACGCGCCGGTTCTAAAATTGGCGATGCGCTGGCGAGCATTAACGGTCATATTGGCCGCGCTGTTGATGGCATCAACTCTATACCCGCTGTCCAAAATCGGCAGTGAATTCATGCCGCCTTTATATGAAGGCGATATTTTATATATGCCGACCACTTTTCCCGGCATATCGATCACCAAAGCCAAAGAGGTGTTACAGCAAACCGACAAGATGCTGAAAACTTTCCCAGAAGTGCAGCAGGTGTTCGGCAAGATCGGCCGGGCGGAAACGGCAACCGACGCAGCACCGTTAATGATGGTGGAAACGACCGTACAACTCAAACCCCAGGACCAGTGGCCCGATCCCGAAAAAACTACCCGGCAATTGATGGATGAAATGGACAAAGCCATTCATTTTCCGGGCTTGGCTAATAGCTGGACTATGCCGATCAAAAACCGTATCGATATGCTCTCTACCGGCATCAAAACGCCGGTCGGCATCAAGGTTTCCGGACCTGACCTGAACGTCTTGCAATCGTTGGCGTTGCAAATCGAGCAGTCCATGAAAACGTTGCCGGAAACACTGTCGGCCTACGGTGACCGGGTGGTCGGCGGCTATTTCCTGGATTTCGACATTAATCGCGAAGCGGCGGCGCGTTACGGCTTGACCACCGGCGATGTGCAGGATGTTATTCAAAGCGCTATCGGCGGCATGAATATTACTGAAACCGTTGAAGGGCTGGAGCGCTATCCGGTCAACCTGCGCTATCCTCGCGATTTGCGCGATAATTTGGAGGCATTGCGCCGGGTATTAATCCCGACGCCGACCGGTAGCCAAATACCGTTGACGCTGGTTGCCGACATTAAATTCACACGCGGCACGGATGTGATTAAAACCGAAGATGCAAGGCCCAATGCCTGGGTTTATGTCGATATTAACACTTCGGATATCGGCGGCTTTGTCACGCTGGCGAAGCAAAGGTTGGCCCAACAAGTCAACATTCCAGCAGGCTACACCGTGTCCTGGTCGGGACAGTTCGAATACATGGAACGGGCGGCGGAAAGGCTGAGATTGGTCGTTCCGGTCACGCTAGTGCTGATTTTTGTCTTGCTGTATTGTGCATTCCGCAATATCACCGAACCGGCCATCGTCATGCTGACCATCCCGTTTAGCCTGATTGGCGGCATTTGGCTGGTGTACTGGATGGGGTTTAATTTGTCGGTTGCGGTCTATGTCGGCTTTATCGCGCTTGCCGGTACCGCTGCCGAAACCGGCGTTATGGTGCTGAGCTTTATCGATATTGAAATCGAAAAGTTGCGGGAGCAAAAACAAGCGCCTTTGACCGCTGCTGAAATCAAGGCCGCCAGCGAGGCCGCTACATCCTTGCGAGTGCGGCCTGTAGCCATTACCGCGCTTGCCAACATCGTGGGTTTGATTCCGATCATGTGGGCTACCGGCTCCGGCGCCGACGTTACGCAACGTATTGCAGCTCCTGCATTGGGCGGGATGCTGACAGTGCTGATATTGAGTCTGCTGGTCTTTCCGGTGATTTACAGTTTAGCTTTGCAGTTTCAGGAAAGGTGCGGCGTTAGACATTATTGAAATATCCTTAAATGGTGCGCTCATTAAGTCTTTATGCACTTTTATAGTGCAAATAAGCTAAAACGAAAGATAAAAAATACCTAACTTGTTGATCGATAATAAATGGCACTGTTTGTGCTTTATCGAGTAGTTACGCAGATTCGGCTGTCGCCTCTGTTTGCTTATCAATCCATAAATTTTCAAGAGGTAAAAATATCAATAACAACCTAACGAACTGAAAATAATATTTTTTTAAATTTTAAATTGTTCTGGAGAATGACTATGAAAACTAACCTAATGATTACCATGCTTTTGGCTCTTGGTTTGCTGAGCGCTTGTGCCGAGATGGATCCGCACCCGATGGATATGACTCAAGCCGTGCAAAA
>Ga0208882_1000868_pt1 | contig 12614 bp, 10 predicted proteins | sample LakWasMet14_LOW5_2_FD_183862 | JGI IMG/M metagenome (GOLD analysis project Ga0208882, IMG submission 183862) | Freshwater sediment methanotrophic microbial communities from Lake Washington under simulated oxygen tension - Sediment Metagenome... | ecosystem: Environmental > Aquatic > Freshwater >...
GGGTTAAGGTGACTGGAGCAACCTGTAGAAACACCCCCACGGGCGTGGGGAAGACTGGTTAAGCTAACTTTAAGTCGTGGTAAACTCGGAAACACCCCCACGGGCGTGGGGAAGACAGACCTGACGGCCCGACTTAAGCGCCGGTATTAGAAACACCCCCACGGGCGTGGGGAAGACTGTTATAGCCCCACTTTGCAACACCTGGACCCAGAAACACCCCCACGGGCGTGGGGAAGACCCCTCAGCTTTTAGCTTCTGAGCCACCCTAATAGAAACACCCCCACGGGCGTGGGGAAGACAATCAATCCCAACCGATAAACAACCGGCGCTGAGAAACACCCCCACGGGCGTGGGGAAGACAATCCAACGGCACTAATGTGTCAGATGAACTGGGAAACACCCCCACGGGCGTGGGGAAGACGCACTGTTGCTGGTACGGATAGAGCGGCTACTGGAAACACCCCCACGGGCGTGGGGAAGACTAGCGAGCGTAGGAGTAACATTGATAACCCACAGAAACACCCCCACGGGCGTGGGGAAGACGATATGCGGGACAATCATCTTGTCATCAAACAGGAAACACCCCCACGGGCGTGGGGAAGACTAATGCCCGTACCAGTCACCATAAAGTCAGTGCGAAACACCCCCACGGGCGTGGGGAAGACCCTTGCGCAGTTGTAGCAATCACCTGAATGGTAGAAACACCCCCACGGGCGTGGGGAAGACAACACCAGCTGGGTTTTCATTTCCATGCTGTAGGAAACACCCCCACGGGCGTGGGGAAGACGTTATAACGCCCGTAGCCCGATCAACGCGATCAGAAACACCCCCACGGGCGTGGGGAAGACTAAATTGACGTTTAAAGGTAGGAAAACACCTGAGAAACACCCCCACGGGCGTGGGGAAGACTAGCCAGCCGCACATGCAGCCGCTACGTAATAAGAAACACCCCCACGGGCGTGGGGAAGACAGCTCAAGTGTGCTAAAGTCCGATACAAACACGGAAACACCCCCACGGGCGTGGGGAAGACAAGCCAACAGCGCCCCGGCCATAGTCGTTGACGGAAACACCCCCACGGGCGTGGGGAAGACGCATTGGCGGTGATTTGGTGTGTACCGGCTATAGAAACACCCCCACGGGCGTGGGGAAGACGCGGCTGAAATGCTGGGGTTTAACCCAGACATAGAAACACCCCCACGGGCGTGGGGAAGACTGAATATGAATTTACAAAGACCTCGATAGGTTAGAAACACCCCCACGGGCGTGGGGAAGACGACGTGAGGCTGCAAACTGATAATCCGCAATGAGAAACACCCCCACGGGCGTGGGGAAGACACTTAATCGGCTTCCCTGATTCTGATAAAAAGAGAAACACCCCCACGGGCGTGGGGAAGACGACCAGGGATATATCACCGACCAAGCTACCCTAGAAACACCCCCACGGGCGTGGGGAAGACTGCGCTTTAAGTTTGCCAGAGTTGGTAGCGATAGAAACACCCCCACGGGCGTGGGGAAGACCCGGAAGCCGCCAACAAAAAACCGGTAACGCTGGAAACACCCCCACGGGCGTGGGGAAGACATGATGAAGCCGACCGGTGGTCGGTAACGCTTAGAAACACCCCCACGGGCGTGGGGAAGACCTGTGCTGACTGATGGATACGCGCAGTGAGCAAGAAACACCCCCACGGGCGTGGGGAAGACGCTTTGATGAGCGCCTCATTTTCTGGCCACACCGAAACACCCCCACGGGCGTGGGGAAGACTACAACGGGCCAGCATTACCCAGGGCAAGCGCGGAAACACCCCCACGGGCGTGGGGAAGACTGCCCAATAGCGGCTCAATCACCGGTAGATTGAGAAACACCCCCACGGGCGTGGGGAAGACCCTTTTCCATCTTTTCCCCACCACAAGACATCGGAAACACCCCCACGGGCGTGGGGAAGACTCGCGGGCTTTGCCAAAGCAGGCAAGTTTAAAGGGAAACACCCCCACGGGCGTGGGGAAGACTGCATAGGGCAAAGCAATACTTGCCAGCCAAAAGAAACACCCCCACGGGCGTGGGGAAGACCGTGAACAAAACCGAGTGAGCGGCAAAGATTCAGAAACACCCCCACGGGCGTGGGGAAGACCTGGTAGGGATGGAATAGCCGATGCTATGGGGGGAAACACCCCCACGGGCGTGGGGAAGACGAAATGAAAAACAAAAGCGCGTTATTGGCAGCAGAAACACCCCCACGGGCGTGGGGAAGACCAGTCAAAAAAAACCACTGAGCGAGATGAACTAGAAACACCCCCACGGGCGTGGGGAAGACGTGATGTTCCAGGCGTAGCTTTGAAAGGTGAAGGAAACACCCCCACGGGCGTGGGGAAGACTCCGTAAAACCGCGTGGAAACAACGTTAAATAAGAAACACCCCCACGGGCGTGGGGAAGACCAATTTAAAAAGTGCAAAATACAGCAAAAGAGAGAAACACCCCCACGGGCGTGGGGAAGACGATAAACCCAAGCAGCAAGCATCCTTAGCGGAAGAAACACCCCCACGGGCGTGGGGAAGACGCAGCGTCTCCCGCTACCTTGTAAATGTAATTAGAAACACCCCCACGGGCGTGGGGAAGACTTCACGGCGTTAGCGCTGTGGCGGTACGTGGCAGAAACACCCCCACGGGCGTGGGGAAGACTCCCCCACACCTTCATACTACTGGGCCCAAAAGGAAACACCCCCACGGGCGTGGGGAAGACTACAACATCAAGGACCAGCAGCAAACCCACACAGAAACACCCCCACGGGCGTGGGGAAGACCAGTTTTAATTCGGCACAGGCGGAACGGTAGTGGAAACACCCCCACGGGCGTGGGGAAGACTTTGTCGCCGTTTGGATTCCAGTACTTGCCTTGGAAACACCCCCACGGGCGTGGGGAAGACTGTACTGGCTAACGATGAACGTGCAGGTGTCGGGAAACACCCCCACGGGCGTGGGGAAGACCCTGGGTTGCCGGGGGCAATATGGTATCACCCAGAAACACCCCCACGGGCGTGGGGAAGACTATGTCCAGCCCTATTGACCCGGCAGCCATTGCGAAACACCCCCACGGGCGTGGGGAAGACAAAGCCGCTATGCAAAAAGCCCCCGGTGCGCAAGAAACACCCCCACGGGCGTGGGGAAGACTCGCTGAATGAAGACCACCCCATCGTTCAGCAGGAAACACCCCCACGGGCGTGGGGAAGACCCCAACAAATTGTGGCGCAGAATTATTTAATCACAAGATACGGTATTTTAGGTATTTTGATTTTCTGTACTGCTCTCTTTCTCAAGTACCAGTTGTAAACCGGAGATTTCGCAAATACTGCGTTTGGTATCGCCGATCCCCCGAATTTCGTAACCCGGCGTGTTATTGATTCGACGAAACACCATTAAACCGCTTTCCGGTGGACAATGTTCATAGAGATAGTCCACCACTTTTGTGGCCACCGAATCTTTGACGCCGGAGACAAAAACATTAGGTCTAGGTTCAACAAACCACAATTTCATCCGCCCGCGCACTGCTGGCGGTAGATCATTAGCTATTACGACGAGCACGTTTACCTCCAAAAATTTCTTCAATATCGTCGGCAATCTGCACTAACAAATCCATTTCAATAACACGCTTGCGAAAACCTTCGGAAACTTTGTGCTTGTTGTATCGTCCGGCCATATCAAGCGTTAAGCTAAAAGCCAGGTCAATACAGAGTTTTTCTTTATACAAATCGGCCAGATCGTAAATAAACGGTAACGGACTGCCGGAATGAATAAAACCAATATGCGGCGAGTAACCCAGGCTATGTACCGCAGAACTTAAAATGCCATAGAGCGCAGCATTGGCAGAGGTCAAAATCTGGTTGGTCATATCGCCCAGCTCAAATTTGCCGGGCACATAAGACCTGCCTTTCCAGCCGGTTTTATACTCCTGGCCTTTTTGTTCATACAATTGCCGTACCCGATAGCCTTCCATGCCCATCATTTCCTTCAGATTTTTTCCGGCCAGTTCGGCATCGGGAAAGCGCCGGGCGTACATGCGCCTGGCAACTTCCAGCGATTTGTTTTCATCGGCAGACAATAACATTTGCCGACGAAAGTTGTGGGTGTTTGCCGTCGGGGTTTGACCTACAGCATAAAAGAGCAAGCTATCCTCGCCTACCCAACAAACGCTGCAATTAGCGGCTGAGATGACTTTGACAGATTCGTGAGTGATACTGGTGCCGGGGCCTAACAACAGGCAATTCAGTGTTGCAATGGGCAGGCGCACCACATTATTTTCGTAATCTATCCATTTGACACTGCTGTCGTCAATTTCCAACCGCCCCCGTTCCAGGTAAATAAAAGGATATTTACTGCTGACTTGCGGTAGCGTGTCGCGGGTTACTTTTATCAGTAAGCGTGTTGATCCATTTTCGGTAGCCATATAAATACTCCCTCTATCCCCGTGCCAACTCACTGACCACCGGGAATCATCCAAATTGTTAAATAGCAACGCCCGGTTGCCGGACTAGGTGGTTAGCACGGTCACCCGGCGATCGCCATACCGTTTGCGTTCGCCGAACTGGATAGGTACATCCATTAACGTCAGCGCCTCGCCTTCATGCTCTCCGTCTAGTACCCGGAAATCCTCCAGCAACACTTTGTCGCGGGCAATCGCCTGGGCTTGAGCCATTGCTTCGGACTCGTCTGCGTAACATCCGCGAAAGATGAAATCAGTCGGCACGCAGTTTTTTCGGCCCAAGTAAACATCCCAAACCGGGTTTTGCAACGCTTCGGCAATGGGCTGGGCTTTATCGCCCGGCACTTGCAGCAGCACAGCAAAATAAGCGTCTTGCAAGTAATAGCGGTAGGTCATTTTTGCCCCGCCGCCCACGGCTTTTTTACCGTCACTGGTTTTAGGGATTAACAGGCTGGCCCACGGATCTTTGTCATCGTAGCCGCTGCCGACCATGTGGAAATCCCGCAGCAACGGCTCCCGATCTATTTTGATCGGTTCGCCGTGATGGTCGCGACTACGCACAAAAGACAAGACGGTTTGATTTAAAGAAGCAAACTCGGCGAGTAATTCGCATTGCTCGCCGCCTGTACCCAAGGCGCTGCACACCAGCCCCAGCACCCCGGACTTGGTCGGAAAGTTAAGGGTATCGCGGCGGCCGAATTTGGAATCATGCCCCCAGGATTGCAGCGGCGCTTCAAGCCATAGCAACAGGTAGGGATTAGTCATTAACTTCTACCGTAGCATGTTGTTTTAGCGCGGCAATCAGGTTGTCGATATTAAAGCTTTCGTCTTCGCCAAAGGTATATTCATTGATTTTTCCGAATAACGAACCAGCCAGTTTTTCTTTTTTGACTAGGTAGTCGGTCAATGCATTAATGCTGGGTTGTAGAAAACCGCCGTCTTTGGCTTTAATCGCCGTTTCAAACGGCACTTGCAGTCGCTGGCCTTTTCTAACCAGCACTTTGGCAAATTCCCACGGCGAAGCGCCGGATTGGGTGGTTTGTCGGGCTGCCGGAACGGCGACAAACAGGGCTTTGGTAAACGCCTCTATCGCTTCCGGCAGGTTTTGCCCGGCCAGGGTTTGGTGTAATTGCCCCAAGTCCAGGCTGATGTAGCGGTAATAAGTCGCGGAGTTAAATTCCAAACTGCCCATATGCGCAGCACCGGGATCGGTTTGCAGATCGTCTAACGCGATAAAAAACTCGACTTCGTTACTGACTTTGTGGGTGGAAATAGCATGGGAAAACGATGCAGCCGCTTCCACATTAAGTTCGGCAGCTTGTGCGACCATGCGGCCAAACAAGGCGATGTCGAGACCATCAATCGCCGGGTTAAAAGTTTTTTTAGCGAGTTTTTGAATGTCTTTGTCTTTAATTTTACTGCTATCAAATCCCTGTTCTTGAGCGAATACGGCAAAAGCCTGGGCTTCGGTTTCGGTAAAAAAGTGCAGTGTATCTTTGCTAAGCGACGCGGCAATTACCTCACCACAAGCTTTGGCCTGCTCTTCATTTGCTCCCAGTTTGGTACACGCTTGGGCAACATAGTCGGCAACATGTTTACTGCGAATAGCCAGTTTGGCACCGAAGTCATGCAATGCCATTCGCACTGGTCGTTTCCAGGCTTGCGAACTGACGCGCGCCCGAGTGCTGCCGCCAACTTGAGCAGTTTTTGGCGCGCCAACATCATCGCGATTGAGGCAGGTCACCGGAAAAGATTGCAGGACATGGAATTCGATGCGGGTGTTTTTAAGTGGGTTGTTGATCATGGGGTTGATTCCTTTATGGTTAAGCGAAAGTGGATGAAAGCGGTACGATTTGCAGCAGGCCAAAGCCGAAAGCCCTGCCTCGGCCGATACCTTGCCGAAAACTTTGGTTGAATTGTTCGCGGTCGGTAACCAGCAATTCACCTTTTAAAGTAGCGCTGCCGTGGGTGACGGTTTGGCCGTCTTTTTTAAAGGTTTGCACGGACATTTTTTCAATCTGTAGATTGTTGGGGTTGATCTTAAAGCCCCAGGATTTTTCGCCGCGTTCGATAAACCACTCGGCAATCGCTTCACGTCCGCGCACGGCAACGATTTTGCCGCTTTGATTGTCGCGTTTGCCGGGATTGACGGTCACTTCGAAGGCGTAGCGGTTGTGTTGCAAAAAACCTTCGCCGATGATTTTGCTTTCAACCTCTCCGTATGCAGGCGCCGGATTGGGCGGACGATCGGCAAGCATCAGAATCAGGCGATTATTAAAATCACCGCCTTTATCCGCATATAAAATGCCGCTGGTGACGCTGGACTGCTTTTGCTGCTCACTACGAACATCGTCGAATAAATCGTAAACGACTCGATGCAGAGAATAGGCATCGGTGATTTTCAGGGCTTTGACATCACCGCGAGACAAGCGCAATACGCTGGCATGCATAGAAACTGAGTCATCACTCATGCTTCCTCCTTCTGATCTAAGCGGCTATAAAAGTCTTGCGCCCAACGGGTTTTGACGCGTTGATTGTCCCAATGGAATTTGAGTAAATCAGATAACAGCTGTGCATAGTTCAAAGTTACCCTTGCTTTACTGTCGATCAAGCTAAACAGCGGCCGTAAAATCCGGCAGGCTTCGTCGACCGATTCACAAGCCAGTAAACGCCGCAGTTTGGCTTTGGCCTGATCGCTGTTATTGCCGTCCTCGTAACACAGGGCAATAGCACGGCCAATGCCGACGTTGCCGTTATGCGCCGCTTTAGCCTTGGCAATTGCAGCGGCAATGGTGGCATAGGGTAAGCGCTCATAATCTTTTTCCAGGTCGATATGAAAGGCCGCCAGATGTTCCCAGCATTGGTATTCAGTCGCCGGGTTGTCGGCACGTTTTAATGCGGCGGCAAGGCCGTTGTTGTGTTGGCATTGCTCAACGGTAAACGTTACAAAAGCCTCGCTTTTGCTGGGTTTGCTTACTTCACTACTCATGCAGGAGCCTCTTCAGTTTTGGTTTGATCTTTCAGGTATTTGCCCAGATTAGGCCGATTTTTAGCCCAGGCATCCAGTTGCCGGGCGGTGTCTTTCGCGCAAAAACGGTCATAGGCTTGGTTGGCAAAACCGGCGAAGTTTTTGCGCAGGGCTTGGGCTTGGTTGAAGTCATCGCAGGCATTAACCAAATCTTGAAACCTGCGCTCACAGAGTTGCCAAAACAGATTGCTGGCTAAACCGGCCTGAGCTTTGCCTTCCATATTTTGATTTTTGAAGAAGTTAAGTGTGGCGCTGTAGACGATTTTGGAAAGCTGCTCCAACTCAGTCATTTCCTGTTGTAAGTTGGTAAACCACAGCGTTCCAAAAATATCTTGCGGCAGCATAATGACTGATTCGACGAAGTCGTCGGTACCAGAAACGTATTGTTCACCGGCGTTGCTGCTGACTCGAAGGCCTCCCGACCAAATACCCAGTGTCTCGACCTGTGATCTGGCGCGCTGCAAGCCAAATCGTAATTGGTAGCAATCAAAACCTGAACTGCCGGTTTGCGCCAGAAACCCTAATAATGCGGTCAAAAAGCGCCAAGGTCTTTTTTCAGGATCAACCCAAATCACTTTCGGGTCTTTGCCGGAATAATCGACGGACACACTGGGATCGACCATGCCTTCTTTGTAGCCTTGGTGGGCGATTCCTTCCGAATAATGCAGCCCCGTCTCTGTCAATAAACAAAAGCGCGATAACGGCAATAATCGCCCCATCAAACTGGTTTGCAAGGCGTTGGCCGTCTCGCAAGCTTCGCCTGTCGGCATAACTTCCCACGGCGCCGTCCCTAATCCGCTGCTGTAAATGCGCATTTTTTGAATTTGTTCGGCGGTCAGCAGATTTAGCCAGAGTGTTTCTGCAACGGATTGGCCGATTAGAAAGTTGTGCATGACTCCCATAAAACCGACGGCAGGCCCCGGTTTGCCGGTAGCAGGCTTGCCTTTGTCATTGGCCTTTCCTGTGTAACCTTGCGACAGCACCACGCTGTTGTCGGTTTTCTTGCCGCCTAAACCGAATCCCATCAATGACACGATCAGTAAGGCTTTATCCGCATCGGATAAGCTTTTTTCAGTTTGTGTTTGCGTCAATACCGTCGTATTGCCGGTAGCGATTTCTGCCAGAACAGCGCCAAAGCTTTGGATACTGGCAGCCTGAATCGCCGACATCTGCAAAAAGGGCCTTTCTCCATAGAGCCAAAACCGGTCATGCCATTTATCTAAATACGCCAGACATTTTGCAGCCAAGCCTTCTGCACCCAGCTCAGCCCAAGCATCATCATCCTCCGGTGTGACAGCGGCTTGGGCAATCGCCAACAGTAATTTAGTTAACGCAATTTTTTGTACCGGGTTGCCGCCTAATGCGCGGTAGTCGCGTCGGCTAAAAATATCTTTTAAGCTGACCCGGCCGACATCAACGATCGGTATCCAGGGTTCGTCGATCAGGTTAAAGCAGTTTTCAATGGGCATTTATCCTCCTTGGGGTTATTTGTCGGCTTGGTAGCCGAGGTATTGATCGTATTGAATCGAGTATTTTTCTAAGGAATCGCCACCATCCAGGCTGACAACTGCGCCACTGTCGAGTACTTTGGCAACGCGTAGCCTGCTTTCTCCGCTCTCGGCCTTGCCCAGATAGATATACTCTTGCAGCCAATCCAGGCCATTACCGACGATGGGGTTAGGCGCCAAATACTCGGCAACCCGCACAGTATTTTGCAGCAGTTTTGCCGCCAGCTGTCGACGTTGTTCAGGAAGTAAGCCTTTGCCCTTATCGGGCAGCAAGACACTTTTATCGCTTAAAAATCTCACCAGAACGCCGCCTTGTTGTTTATCTGTCTGGTAGTTTTTAATCAGTAACACGTCGACGGAATCCTGCTCACTGTAACGAGTACCGGCTTTTTCTTCGGGCAGTGTTTTACCCGCCTTGGATAATCCGAATAGAGCCATGCGTTGTAGCTCTTCCCGCTTCTTTTCAAGCGCGTTGAAGTAATTGAGCATGGCACCGGTTTCCTCCCTATCGGCATAAGTGGCTTCAATGATCTCCCTAATTTGACTGGGTATAGTGATCTGTTGCCGGTCTTGCCAAACTTGCAGGCTGCGGCACAGCACATAAGGGCTATAAACTTTAGCTGTTTTGCCGAAAAACTTTTCCGGATTTCCGATGGCGTTAGCCAGTTCAGGGGTAAGCAACCAAACTTCGCGTTTTGCACCAGAGGGACGCAAGGTATTGTCATGTCGCCATAAACGACCAATGCGTTGCAGCAACATATCGCTGGGCGCAAAGCGACTGATCAAAAAATCGGCATCAATATCCAGCGATTGCTCCAGAACCTGAGTGCCGACCAATATGCGCCCACATTGAGTTCGCTCGGTGCTGCCGTCTTTACCGTATAAACTGGTCCAGTAATTTTCGTTACGTTCTCGATCGGTTTTTAAGAAGCGGGAATGCAGTAAGCCACATTCAATTTTTGGCGAGCAATCTCTGCCAGCTAACAACGTATAGATTTGCTGAGCTTCGGCGACTGTATTTTCCACCCACAATACTTGCTGGCCTTGTTCTGCACGCTTTAAAGCCTCTTCAATCGCAGTACTATCATCCCGACATTGCTCGACTATCACGTTAACATCTAAACAATCTGGCACTGTTTGCTCAATCAATCCGCCGTTTTTCGGCACGGCGGAAATCAACGGATAACTTTTATTTGTCGATGCGCTATTTAACAAAATACTGCGTCGCTGCTCTGTCAGGGTGGCACTGAGAATAATCACCGTGCAATGCAGTTGTCGAAGGGCTTTGACTAGCTCATCGAGAATCGTCCCTGTGTAACTGTCGTAGGAGTGAACTTCATCCAATATAACCACTTTGCCAGCCAAGCCGAAAGTCCGTACAAAGCCATGTTTGACATTCATCACCGCCATCAAAGCTTGGTCGATGGTGCCGACCGCGAACGGTGCCAGAATGCCGCGTTTGGAGGCTTGAAACCAGGAGCCGCCGGGATTGCCTTCTTTACCTAATTCGGTTTTTAACCAGGCGTTACTGTGCAGTAACAAAGGTTGCTGGTGTGAGCTGTCGCTATCAAGAATTTGCTTGAGAAATTCGCTGACTCGGTCATGGATTTTGTCGGACGTTAGCTGCGTGGGCAGCGCAAAATAAATGCCGGTGGCTTGGTCGGTGGCTAACATACGGTAAGCTGAATACAATGCGGCTTCAGTCTTGCCCAAGCCCATGGGTGCTTCCAGCACATAGACGCCGGGTTGAGTTACCTGTTCAATAAAACGTTGCTGGACGTCGCGAGGTTGAAAGCCAAAAATTTCGGCGAAACTTAAATCATGTTTTAGTGTAGGTTGTATAAAGCCCGCAGTATCTAGCGCTTGTTTGATGTGTGGTTGCCAATCTCCGGTTGGCACATCAAATAGAGAGCCCGAGCCAACCCAGTCAGATACGGTAGTGAAACCTGCCAGTACGCGCGCCTGTAATTCGTTGGTAACCACCGGAAACTCGGCCTGCAATGCAGCCTTTAAGCCTGCGACCAATTCTTCCCGGCGTTGCTGCCAGGCTGGGCCGCCAAAGACTTCATCTGTGGCAAGGTTAGTCACGTTAGGCGAGTAACCGTGATGCTGTCCGAGAATTTCGGGAATGTATTTCCCTAGCTTTAAATATTGAGCCGCTGCTTGGCTGACACCCGCATGACCGCCCCATTGTCTTTCTGACTCGGGATTAAATTTCTCCAGCCCAGACTTAGTATTGTTACGGTACCCATCTGTACCGCGATAGAGTTTTTCTTGAAAAGTGGGACTGACCTTACCAATATCATGAGATGCAGCAATCAACTCCGAACCATCGGGAAATAATTCTGCCGTTAACCAATCCGGCATTCGCTTAAGCAACTCGCGAGCTACTTCACCGACAATCTGGCAATGATTTAATACCTGTCGACCAGCTAGTTTTTCTCCCGAGATGGTTTTATAGGTTTTGGCTAAACAGTCATTTAACTGGAGCGCATTGGAGCAGGTATTACTTTTGACACGACGTCCTATCACAGATATTCACCCATTGAATTGTTGCACGACCCAAACTAACGAAAACACCGAAACAGTCTAGCAACGATTCTGGCCTGACGAAGTAATGCATTATAAATAAAGATTTTCGGTTAAGTAGCGACCAATCAGCGTTTACAGTCTCAACCAAGTATCCGAATGTTCTTAAAGAAGAGATCATTGTGAACTCATAGGCTGATGGGCCAGAATTGTGACCAAGTGTTTTTTGTAGTGCAGGATTGAAGGTACAGATGAAATAGCACCAGCTATTCAACTATTTCAAACTTAAAAAACCATACTTATTATCTTGAGATTACTATAATGATTGGCTACTCGATATAGATACGGAGAGCGGCATGGCAGACAAAAACAACAATCATAATGAAAGTAATAGCAATGCCAACAAAGTTCAAATCTGGGTAAAAAAAGACAGTCTGGAGTATGAAGAAGAACTGCGCAGGCTTCAGGTCGAGCTGTTGAAATTTCAAAACCATGTCAAAGAAGAAGGCCTACGCGTTTTGATGCTGTTTGAAGGCCGCGATGCCGCGGGCAAAGGCGGAACTATCAAGCGTATTACCGAACATTTAAATCCGCGTGGCGCGAAGGTCGTGGCGCTGGAGAAGCCATCTAATACCGAAAGAACTCAGTGGTATTTTCAACGCTATGTTAATTATCTGCCGTCAGCAGGCGAAATGGTGTTATTTGATCGCTCTTGGTATAACCGCGCCGGTGTTGAGCCGGTGATGGGCTTTTGCAGCGAGGTAGAGCACAAGGAGTTTTTACGCGAAACACCGGAGTTTGAAAAAATGCTGGTAAATTCCGGGATTATTTTTATCAAATTCTACTTTTCAGTCAGTAAAAAGGAACAGGCCAGACGCTTTAACGGGCGCATCAATGATCCGTTAAAACAGTACAAAATTTCCCCCGTCGATATGGAAGCACAAAAGCTGTGGGACAAATACACTATCGCTAAGTATTCCATGCTGCTTTCCACCCACATGCCTTATGCGGAGTGGACGGTAATAAAATCTGACAACAAAAAGAAGGCGAGAATAAACTGCATCAAATATATT
>Ga0208882_1000869_pt1 | contig 12604 bp, 17 predicted proteins | sample LakWasMet14_LOW5_2_FD_183862 | JGI IMG/M metagenome (GOLD analysis project Ga0208882, IMG submission 183862) | Freshwater sediment methanotrophic microbial communities from Lake Washington under simulated oxygen tension - Sediment Metagenome... | ecosystem: Environmental > Aquatic > Freshwater >...
GGCGTGTTTGAACTGGTGGAGGATTGGTACCCGCTGGCGACGCCGATCCACTACAGCATGGAAATGAAAACCAGACTGGTAGTCAAAGCGCTGGACGTGATCGAGAACGGTCGCTTTAAGTACAAAGCCGGCGACCATGAGATTACCCGGGCGTTTTTGATGATCACTAAAACGACGACCGGCAGCGGCTTGATTACCTACGCCAGCAGCCGAAGCGTGGAATCCGGCCATGCCGATATTGCCTGGGCAATCATGCACGCGCTGATTTACGAGCCGATTAACAACGACGGTCGGAAGACGACTGTGACTTTTAGTAACTAAGGATTGCTTATGAAAGAATTTTTTACCGGGATCGTCCAGCGTTTGGCCGGAGCGCAGCCGCCACAGGGCGGAAAATCGATGCTGTTATCCTTCGGCGATCCGGAGCCGGCGCTCAGCAACCGCATGACCGACTACCTGGGCACCTTCCTGGACATCAGTGGCGATTATTACCGGCCGCCGGTCGATTTAACCGGGCTGGCCAACTTGATGAATGCCAATGCCTACCACGGGCCTATCCTGCATTTTAAAAAAGACCGGATCGTGCAATGGTTTATCCCGTCCAAGCTATTGTCGTCGGACGAGTTGGCCAAAGCCGCGCTGGATTATTTTGTGCTGTCCAATGCTTATTTCCAGAAATTCACTGACCGCTTCGGCAATGTGCTGCGCCTGACACGGTTGCCTGGCATTGCCATGCGGGCCGGTAAAAAACCGGATGTGTTTTTTAAACTGAACAGCGACGGTACAAAAATCGAGTTCAAGCCTGGCGAAGTACTGCACATCAAAGAGCACGATGTTAAACAGGGCATTTATGGCGTGCCGCAATATTTCGGCGGCATTCAATCGGTGCTGCTCAGCGAGGATGCAACGCTATTTAGGCGCAAATACTACGTCAACGGCGCGCACATGGGCTATATCCTGGTCACTACCGATGCCAATCTGGACGATACTACTGCCAAAAAGATTGAGGACCAGGTCAAGCAATCGAAAGGGCCGGGGAACTTTCGCAGCCTGTACATGAACATCCCTCGCAGTAGCAATAAAGAACCGGTACAGATCATCCCTGTCGGTAACATCGGCAGCAAGGACGAGTTTCAGGCGATTAAGGAAATCGCGGAAATGGACATGCTAGCGATGCACCGGGTTTATCCGGGGCTGGTGGCGATCATGCCGGCCAATATCGGCGGCTTCGGCGACCTGCAAAAAAGTATGGAGGTTTACCACGAGCTGGAAGTTACGGCGATGCAGCGGGTGTTTTTGGGGATAAACGAGCAGTTCGGCCGCAATGCGGTGGCGTTTAGGGAGCCGGATTGGAAGAAGGGTTTGGCAACGAAATAGTATTCGTAACCAAATCGCGTAGGTTACGCAGCGAGTACCATTATTAAAAGTTTGGTTAAGGTGCGCGGTGCGCATCCTACATGGCTTACAGATCATGAAGATCGTAAGGCCCTGGAGAAATCACTGACTGTTTTCCTTCTTTATGGGCTGACAGATGAAATACGGATTTCTCGCCTTCACCTTCTATTGACCGAGCGCCATCAAGGACAGCTAGAACCCCGAATAAAGTGTAATCCGCGGCATCAGCCATGGCACGGATAACCATTTCACGATCATGCGCCGATAAGGCAATGAACCACTGCGAAAGCTCAACCAGCGATTGAGCCGGCTTGCGACCTGGGGGTGAAATGTAGCTCTCCACGCAGCCCTGAACCGCAGCATCTCTGCACTCGGTTTTCAGCGCTTCTACAAATTTCTTCGCTTCCATTGCCCGTGCTCTAACGTAAAAGTAACCGGCCTGCGCGGCTTTATCGCGCCTGTCCAGGTTGAATGATGGGTTGGTCATTGCTAACAAATTGAGTTAGCAATCGGGGAAGCTGCAACATATTGTCAAATGGCACTTCATCCCCAATCCGGCATGACGACGTTTCACCATTTCGCACGTACCGGAATGCTTTCATTCCTGCCGCTGTGGCCGCCTCAATCCCAACTTCACTATCTTCCACAACCACACATTGGTTGGGCATAAACCCCATCGCATGTGCTGCATATTGGAATAGACCAGGCTCCGGCTTCCAAGAGCCAACTTCATATGAGCTGAAGATATTGTCATCAAAGAAAGGTGCGAGGCCGCTAACTTGCAGCGCCTGACGGATTTTTAAAGGAGGCCCGCTTGAGGCAATGCACTTGGGAAAGTTCGTGGTTTCGAGCATTTCAAGAACGCCGGGCATAGGTTTCAGCTCACTAGAGAAGAGTTCCGCGACACGCTGGCGATAATGCTGTTCAAACGAATCTGGCAGCTTCTTGCAAAGGCGGCTCTCCAGGTCGGCAAGGATTGGAGCCAGTTTTTTGCCACGATACCGCTGGATCAATGATTCCACCGTATCACTTAGTTGCGGAAGCAGATCGAGAAAGGCTTGATTGCAAAGCCCCTCGCTGTCCACGAGCGTACCGTCCAAATCAAAAATTACACAGATACTGTTCATTTATCGAAATGCCCAGCGTGGAGCTAAGGGGCGCGCCGCTTTTGGCGCGTCCCGCTTGAGCGCAGGGTTAGAATGCCTCAACATTCTCCAAGCCTCTGAGACATGCAGGGTATCTTGGATAGTGTAGCTCCATTTCCATTATCTGGTTTTTTTACGCCAGTTTGTTTGTTTGTTGAAGGCGGCATATTGGAAATCATAGCCTGTGATTGTGCGATTCCGTCTAAATCGCTAGGCTTTATCGTGATGCCATTGATAAGGCTAAATATAAGAACTCCAGCACCGAATAGTGCAAAAAGAACACCTGGTGCGACATCGCTTAGACTGAGTTCGTAGTTCTGGCCTGTCTTGATTTTGAAATCACCTTGTTTTGTTTTAACTACATAGAAGAGTCTGTAGCCAAAATATATACACGAAATGCCACCGACAACGATCAGCATTCGATAAATCATAAAAAGCAATACAGGATCCATAACAATTTCCGATTTATAGGGTTCTAACGTGGAGCTAAGGGGCAGCGCGCTTTTGCGCAGTCCCGCTTGAGCGTAGGGTTAGCACTTTTTTCACTCGACCCTTCTTTGCTTAAGTAATTTGTTAATTTCATGTACTGCATTCTGCTCTTCCACTTGAAAAGCATTTGGCTCAACTGTGAGCCTTAATGTGTGAAAGCCGAGAAATAAGGATGCTCCTCCCATAAGAATGGTCACGAAGTCGGTTTTCCCATTGAAGGCCATCCATATTGCAGCCGTAACAAACAGTAATAGGCTAAGCGCATAGAATGGTTTTAATCGCTGAACCTTTCGAGCTTGTTCAAGCCTGATATTTTCTTGCCTCAATGGGCGCTCTTGCAAAAGCGTTTCGCTGGTGCAGTGAATTAAAAGTTTATGTTCGTTGTGGGAGTTGTCGGTGACATTGAAATCGCCGTGGACATTTATATCACCGTCGTTATTAAAATCGCGCAATCAAAATCTCCTGTGTTGTCATATTTTCATGCTGCCATTCTGAAGTGCTAACACAAAGCTAAGCGGGCTGCGCGCTTTTTGCGCAGCTCCGCTTGAGCGTTGAGTTAGACCGATTTGTTAAAAAATGCGGTTTACACTTTTTAGTTAATCACGATCAGTTCTTAAATAGTGTGGGCATGTATTTTGACCTGGTGGCAACTTTTCATATGACCGAAATGGTTCTTCGAGATAGTCTTGCCGAAATGCCCTACAATACGATCTGTCACCGTGATGTTTATTCCTAATGTCAAATTGATGACAAGTCGCACAGTGTTTTTCCCATTCATAACCTCCTCTGTCAACATAGGTTGTACTCATTACATTTTCTCCATAACGCTTACGAAAATAAGTTAAGTTTGTTGTTAGAACTTACTGGTACTTGTTAAAAATAAAAGTTAAACACAGCTACTATTTCCCCTTTTGTGCATTATGTACTTTGTCTTTTGTTTCTGAGACAACTTTTTCCACAGGTGTTTGGGGTTTTTTACCAACTGCTTCTTCTCTTTTGTTGCTTCCATCGTTTTTGCTATTAATACTCATAAATTTCTCCAAAAATGTTGTCTAACGTAAAGCTAAGGGGCGCGCCTTCCACGGAAGATGAGCGAAGCCACCCAAGCCAGAAAAATAACAAACCTTCAAAACCGCCACGAAAAGGCGCGTCCCGCTTGAGCGCAATGTTAGGCCAAACACATGACAGATAACACGCGAACAACTATGACGCTTCGCCTCAGATAAACTTGACCTCTAGTCTTGGATAAGGGCAATTCTGAAGGATGAGAATTTCTTGTTCAAAATTTTGGATATAACCCAAATGGAAGCAAGAATCCCGACTACTGCACCCAAAAGTAAGTTAAATGGGAGTAATCGTTGAGGATCGAAACCAAGGACGGCACAAATAAGACCGACAACGACTCCAATTATCGCACCAGACAAAAGAGCATACAGCATAGCCCTCCAAGTAAACGCCCACCAAACTTGTGAGGCACGACCAAATGTAACTTCAAGTTCTTGCATTTTACATCTCCGGTGATATTGTCAAAACGCCTAACGTAAAGCTAACCGGGCGCGGCCCGGAAAGCTGAATAAACGAAACCGCATTGTAACCGCGCTCCGGTTGAGCGCCATGTTAGAGAGCGGCTTTTCATGCAAAGGAGCTAAAGTAATGTTGTGTTACTCCTGCTACCAAAATGGCAAAAGCCACTATGGCGACAAACTCGCGGTTGTGTGGCTGTGATTGGGGCGGTGGATAGCGTCCCAATGTAAGTGAGCGAAGAACAACCCAGCCCGGCCAATAGAAAACACCAACAAACAAGACCTCGACGACAAACTGCGCAATGGCACGAACAACAAATTCAGCGATTGCATCAAATGCCATGGATTCAGTTCTCTAACGTTAAGTAGACACCTAAATAGGTGTCTATCTCAATAAACACCCCTCTAAATTTTAATAAAGGATGAGAAGCGTACGTTGCGTGGTCATCCTGCTCAGACATGCACCGCGTCGATTACAGTTACAGTTTGTCTAAGTGCAAAAAAAGGTTTCTTTATACGCCTAAAAATCGCCGCCGTATGTCGGCTAAGGCTGAAAATTATGTACGCTTTGGCCTACATATTTAGTGAGGGCAGGATGAGAAAAGACGACTAAGTTTCAACCGCGGTTTGGATGAGTCGGGGCGGAATGGCTCCGCCCCGGAGACACAAAAGAGAAGATTACGATTCTTCTCTTAGCTCAGCCAGACTTGCAGTAAGCGCACTACTAACCAACTCCAGCATGCAGTAAATTTGCATCGGCGTGATGGTGCTGTGGGTTTCCAGGGCGGCGGTAATGCCGTGGTTGATGCCGTCCAGGGCGTGGATGGCGTATTGCAGTTTGTTTAGGCCGCCTTCGGGTGCGCTATTCATGATCGGCACCTGCGAATAAGTCTAGCTGGTCGATTTGCTGGCTGATCAGGGTAATGTCGGGCATCGGGTGACCGGCCATGTTGCACAGGTTGCGTAGCGGTTTTATCAGCAGTTGATGGGTAAAGGCGTTTTTGGTGTCGGTGAGCTGGTCGGTTAATTGGGAAATCTGCTTAACCACTGCGATGTAGTCTTTAGCGGGTAGGGCGCCGTAAAAGCCGTGTTTGCGGATGGTCGGCAGCACTTCTTCATAAACCCAGTCTGTGAACTGTTCCGCTTTGGGTTTGTTAGAGCGAAAGATCAGCCGATAAAGGCCGGCTTCGTTAATGAAATTGGTGTCCTTTTCGCCGAAGCTGGTGTGGAGTTTTAACATAAGCTTGCACTTTTCCGGCATGTTTTCGAGGGTCGGACCGCCCCAGGTAATGTCTAAAATTTCGCAGACATCCTTGGCGCAAAACCATACCTCGTTATGTTCATCAATAGCGGTGCGAACGTCGAGGTCGGCAAATTGGAAGGGGTTGGCGAGGGTTTTTAATGAATTGTTCATGCAGGTGTCTCCTAACAGGTTATAAACCCGTCACCAACGACGCCAATCATTGGGTGACGGACTGAACGAAGTTGGCGTACCGGTACCTGCGCCCGGCCAGCCTTTCGGCTGCTCCGCCCAGCCCGCCATAATAGACAGCTGAACGCTAGGCACAAAAAAACCGCAAGAATGCGGCTGTGCCGCAGATATTCAGGACGCCAATCCCGGCACTGGATTTTGCCAGTGCGGGGGCAGATTAGCTTGCGGGGTGGGGTTTGTCAATGGGTAGAAGGAGGATAGTATAGAATACAGGTATACAGTGAACCGCACTAATGAAGTTTAGCTCGTAGGTTAGGCTGAGGTCCGAAGCCCAACCCTATCCGGTCCGATCTGTTGGGCCTCCTTGCGTCAGCCCAACCTACCGCACTACCGCCAAAAAGATTGAGGACCAGGTCAATCAATCGAAAGGGCCGGGCAATTTTCGCAGCTTGTATATGAACATCCCGCGCAGTAGCAACAAAGAACCGGTACAGATCATCCCGGTCGGCAACATCGACAGCAAAGACGAGTTTCAGGCGATTAAGGAAATTGCGGAAATGGACATGCTGGCGATGCACCGGGTTTATCCGGGGCTAGTGGCGATCATGCCAGCCAATATCGGTGGTTTTGGCGACCTGCAAAAGAGCATGGAGGTTTATCACGAGTTGGAAGTGTCGGCCATGCAGCGGGTGTTTTTGGGGATAAACGAACAGATCGGCCGCAATGCGGTAGCGTTTAGGGAGCCGGATTGGAAGAAGGATCTGGCGACGAAATAGCGTTCGTCGCCGAATCGTGTAAGGTGCAGGGTGCGCACCTATATAGCTTTATATATTATTTGCTAAGGTTTTTTCTGTTCAGGAGCGGGCTTAAACTTCTTTGAAAAAGGTACATTTGGCGTAACCATTTTTTTGCCATCAGAGTCCACAACTTCGGTTGTGTAGAACGGCCCCCCTTTTATAAAGCCCAAAACCTTTTCCATATCATCAACGCTTTTCACATAGTCTTCGAACATTATATTTTTAAATGTGATGGTCAATGTATTTGCCTTATTGTCTTCCTTTTTCCATGTACCACCCGCAGATAAAGAACCATTCACAGGAGCACCAGTTGGCGGGCTTACTGAGATTTCAGCATGATTGTCATCAGTTTTCTTCACGCTTACATCAAGGGTCATAGTTAACTCGGAGGGTAATAGGCCAGTTCTAGTGCCCTGTTCTTTTTCTTGCATATTATGCAAGCCCTCACCAACCTGTCCCAGAAATACTTGAATAGGCACCGCCTCAAGTGCCGGCTTATTTTCAGGGCAGCATCCAACTAATGCCACGGCTAATAAAAGTAGTAATTTATTATTATTTTTCAAAGCTATCACCTTATTTTTTAGTTATTTTATTGCACACCAAAATATAATTGGTTTAACGTCGTGGAATACATAAACCTGTAATGTGGATCCGATCTACAGAACATAAGTTTTACTTTAAATCGACATTCCCTTATACCCCTAAAAAATGTCTGAGTATATCAGTCGAAGCTTACACGATTGTCATTAAAAACATGCGCTTGTAATCATTTGCTTATATGCGTAACTAAAGCGCGTAAGTTGGGTTGAGGTACGAAGCCCAACACTATCCGGTCCGATCTGTTGGGCTTCCTTGCATCAGCCCAACCTACGGTACTGGAAGTGACGGCCATGCAGCGGGTGTTTTTGGGAATAAACGAACAGATCGGCCGCAATGCGGTAGTGTTTAGGGATCCGGATTGGAAGAAGGGTTTGGCAACGAAATAGTATTCGTTACCCAATCGCGTAGGGTACGCAGCGCGTACCATTATTAAAAGTTTGGTTAAGGTGCGTGGTGGGCACCCTATGTGGCTAAGTGTCTTCACGACTGTCTGACCAAAGGCGATAGAAATCGAAATCTACACACAAACCGTAACGGGAAAGGCCCGCGACAAGTTCAGCCTCAAAGTGTAGACCAGGATACGGCTCTTAAAAGTAGCTCACAAGTTGCATGCAGCCCTCAAACTCACGAGATACGGAAATGAATGAGTCGGCATTTTGGTCAAGCTGAGCCAAGACGTCCGCTGCAACGCCTGGTTAGGCAAGCGATCATTTCTTACGCTCAAGAATGACAATCTGGCATTCGGATTTTACTTGGCCACCAAGCTCATTGAATCTGCATTCAGAGGAGGTAGTTACTGAACTAACGCGCCAGCCATCTTTTGATTTGCGGTTTATCGTTTTCTCTATGTCCGAATGTCGCAATGTTAAAACTTTATATTCAATTGATTCTGCCATTGCATATTTTGAAAAAATAGATGCTATAGCAAAGAGAATCAATACTTGAGGAAATAGTCTGATATTCATAGATAGTGACCTCGGATGCATGAAAAATGGCTACTGATGGAAAATAGCCTAACGCAAAGCTCAGCCGCTGTCTGCGAGCTTAGCGAGTAGGCGGTCGGCTGGAGCGCCTCTTTGGGCATCAAACGCCCTCTCCGCTCCATGAGCTAGGCGGTCTGGCTTCCGCGATACCTCGGAACAACTGGTTTTCTGTTATTTTGCCGCTTAACAGTAGTTCCGTTAGCTTATCGACACTGGACAAGTCGTCAGCTTGTAAGGGGCGGGTTTGATCCAAAGTTGGTGGGTTGTTATCAAGCATGGCCTTTGCCTGAAAGAGTGCACCCACAAGCTGAGGTCTTGAACTAATTGCCAATATCTCGTCGCCGCCTCCCGCAGACCCAAGTAGCTCGTTGATGACCTTCTCATTTGCAGAAAGGATCAGGCGCACTCCCGCAATTTGTAAAGTCTTCTGCCCTGGAGTGAGCCAGGCCTCAAGCACCGGCACAGTTGCTTTTACTACGGCCCTTGCAGAAAAAAGGTTCTTCCGAATATCTTCAGGCAACTTGCTACTGTCCGCGGCTGACGCATCGAGTTCATTTGACAGAGCCTGTCCAATTGGGGCGAATTGGCGCACAAAGTCAGCTACTTTCTCGCCATCAGTAGTCTGTGGTGAAAGCCGCTTCTTCGCTGATTCCAAAAGCTGAACTTGCTCGTCTTGTGTTGCACCAAGAATTTGCAGCTTTCTCCGAAGCCCAACCAGTTCCAATGCTGCGTGCGGTTCGACGCCTATTAGCGTGATATTCTGGCTTTGAGGGCGTGCCAACGTATTAATCAGGAAAATACAGCTACCAGAAGAGACAACGAACGCAACGGAGAAGGCGAAAAAACCAACCCCCCAATACTTGATCTTCTGGATGCTCTCGGCGCTCCTGAAGTTTGTTTTTCCAAGAACGAAGCTAGAGACACCAGCGATTAATGCGAAGAGAAGCGGTAGCAGTGTTCCCACTACGGGTGACTGACTTAGGGTGACGAGGTACCCGACCAGTACCCCGAGCGCGCTCAACCCAAGCCAGTACCATCGAAGCGAAGTGTCATTCATTGTTTTTTCTCGAGATGAAAATGCATTACGGAATGCCTAACGTAGAGCTAAGCCGACCGGTGGAGCGTAGCGGAACCGGGTCGGCTTGAGCGCCGAGTTAGACTTGCTTTCCATTACCGATAGGGCCGGCCTTGCTAAAAACAACTTGCCAAAAAAATCCGTTTTGAAATGCGACAAGATTTAAGGCAAAAGCGATTTTCTTGTCAGGCCATAATGAATAGATGCCATAAAATATTATCGGCGAAACCAACAATGGAAGCAGCAGCTCAGGAAGTTTTATATCTGAGAAAGTCTTTCCACTACGAAATAAGTCCCATAAGTAGTTGGCTAACATGCCTAGGACCATCCATACAGCCATATGCAATCCGAAAATTGGCGAAATAAACAAGTTCAATGTTTTTGCCAAAGGGGCATCTGGTAGTGCATCAATGTAAATTATCAGGCCGCCAGTGAGTAAAAACAGGATTACAAATATCCACGAAGCTGTTTTAACTGATGTAGGCATGTTTCCCCCTTTTTTGGTGGTTGAGTCTAACGTAAAGTAGATACCTAAATAGGTGTCTATCTCAATAAACACCCCTCTAAATTTTAATAAAGGATGAGAAAGGACAGCTCAGCGCGCAGGTTGATGATATGGACTCCTCACTCACCCTGGCGCAGATTAAAATGCACCGGCAATTTTTAACTGGCGTAATGAGGAGTCCGGCATGAACAATAGCGTAATTGGTTTAGACATAGCAAAACATATTTTCCACCTGTTTACCCAGAGAACTGATGGAAAAATGATAAAAAAGAAACTCAAACGCAGTGAATTGCTGATGCATTTTGCTAACTATCCAGTCAGTGTTATTGGCATAGAAGCGTGTGGAAGCGCTCATCATTGGGCTAGAGAACTAACCAAGCTTGGCCATGAAGTCATCTTGCTCAATGCACGCTATGTCAAAAGCTTTGTCGTTGGCAATAAGAACGATTTTAACGACGCTGCCGCCATCTATGATGCGGTCACTCGCCCAAATAAACGCGTGGTAGCGATAAAAACCGTTGCCCAGCAAGACATACAACTGATTCATAATATTCGCAAAGAGCTGGTTGATAAACGCACTGCGCTAGTCAACCAAACGCGCGGCTTGTTGAGTGAAAGAGGCATTATTATCAATAAAGGCATTACGCAGGTTAGACAGCAATTACCCTTGATATTGGAAGACGCTGAAAATGGCTTAACGACCTTAAGTCGGGAACTGTTTGCAGAGCAATACGAAAAACTTAAAGCGTTGGATGATGAAATTAAAGCTCAGGATCAGCGGATAAACCGCCTCTGCAACGCTAACGAACTCAGTAAACGTTTTCTCGCAGTGCCAGGCGTTGGACCGGTGACGGCAACGATTGTAGCCGCCGACATTGGCGATAGCGGCAAGGGCTATGAAAGCAGTCGGGATTACGCCGCCAGTTTAGGTGTGGTGCCTCGACAGCACAGTAGCGGCGATAAACAGGTTTATCTGGGCATCAGTAAACGCGGGAACCGCTATATCCGGACCTTACTGATTCACGGTGCGCGATCCGTGTTAAAAAACTGCTCGAAAAAAACCGATAAGCTGAGCTTATGGCTACAATCCTTAGTGGCCCGGCGCGGCTTTAATAAAGCCGCTGTTGCGCTCGCCAATAAAAATGCACGGATCTTATGGGCGATGGCGAACAAAAATAAAGATTATGACGCGTTGGTCGCCTAGGCCAAGCTGAAAACCGGGTTATCCACCCTTTGCCCGCTGACTACGAGCGAGAGAGAAGGGCTCTCCGTCAGCGAACAAAGCGTGGATAACCCTCCACAGACTTTTAAGAGTGAAACCGAGTAAAACAGAATTGCTAAGGCAAGTTAACAGTATTTGATGACAACAACAGGTCAGACCGGTGCTTTCATAACCCGTTCAGCCCAGAGATTCTTTAGAAATCGGTAGATTGGTTGAGGTGAAAGTGCGCGGATAGATTCATCAGGAGTCCTGAGGTAATAAAACCTCTTTCAAGAGACCGGATATATGGCTGCAATCATGATCTCTGTGGGTGACATCAATTTTTGAAAACTTATCTTGCAATAATCGAGGAGTCCATATATGGGCTGACGACAGCATGGTTGTAAGAGGTATGTAGAAAACTGTTTCATGCGTTTTCTACATTGACCTCCAGGGATAGAGGAAATGCCGCATGATTGCTTGGAGCAATTGCGACGTCCTCATCCTTGTGGTTTAGCAACGCAGGAGCAGTTGCCGAAGCAACATAGAAAGCTGTTGCCATATGCAATGAAATCCAACATTTCCCCATTAAACCTATCACTTGATACCATCCCCAACTGTGATTATCCTGACAGCATAATTTACGCCGTGCTTAAAGCTACGTTTGTTATCCGGGAGAATTATCATGGGTCAAGAAGTTCATACCGAGTTTTACCAACCAGCTGATTTCGATCTCTTCCGGCAGCGCTTGGCAATAGAAACCCAGCTGCTGGAGCAATTGATAACGAAAGGCGCATGCTCAGAACACGGCCCCATTGCCGGTTTTGAAATTGAGGCATGGTTACTGGGTGATGACATGCGCCCTGCGCCATGCAATGCAAGCTATCTATCATCCTTCAACAACCCGTTAGCGAGCGCTGAACTGGCCAAATTTAATGTTGAGTTCAATACGCCGCCTATTCCTTTGGCGGGCAATGCGCTGATCCAGCTGAATGATGGTTTGCTCAACACTTGGCAGCAAGCCGAGCAGCACGCCCGAAAAATGCAGCTCCATCTATTGATGATCGGCTCTTTGCCCACGCTTCGGCTGGATGATCTTCATCTGGGCAATATGTCGGATATGAACCGTTACCGGGCACTCAATGAGCAAATCCTGAAAACACGCAACAGACCGATTCATCTGGACATTCAAGGCCACGAGCATCTGAGAGTCGATCATTACGACGTGATGCTGGAAGCGGCGGCAACCTCGTTTCAATTGCATTTGCAATGCCCTTTGAGCCTTGCCCATTTTTATTATAATGCCTCAATCCTCGCTTCCGCACCGATGGTTGCTTTATGCGCCAATGCGCCGTTTGTGTTTGGCAAAGACCTATGGCACGACTCGCGGATTCCGATATTCGAACAGGCGGTTGGCATCGGGGGATTGGGTGGCGTAGCGCAGGGGCCGTTATGGCGA
>Ga0208882_1000872_pt1 | contig 12573 bp, 6 predicted proteins | sample LakWasMet14_LOW5_2_FD_183862 | JGI IMG/M metagenome (GOLD analysis project Ga0208882, IMG submission 183862) | Freshwater sediment methanotrophic microbial communities from Lake Washington under simulated oxygen tension - Sediment Metagenome... | ecosystem: Environmental > Aquatic > Freshwater >...
GAGACGTAGCCCGAAGAGCCAGGCGACGAGGAGCGAGAGGGCGACAAGGACGAGGGCGGTGGCGGTCACGCGGCGAAGCTGAGGACGCCGGCGCGGTCGCGGAAGATGGTCCTGACCGGGTGCTTACACAGCTGTGACGCTTGTGACGGAATCCATCTGGGCGAGGGATGGCACGCTCGGGCCTTGGGTTCGGTCGACGGGGAATGCGGCGCGCCTCCCGTGAACTGTTCGTCCGGATCAAGAAGTTCCCCCACCGGCCGGTTCAGCTCCGCAGCTCCGTCGGCTCAGATAGATCGTTCGCCTCGGCCACATGGGGGCGCGAAGAGCGTCCAGGCGGGATCGGCCACCTTCGTCGCTGACGGGTCAGCCCACCTCGACCGAAACCTCGGTCCGCAATGCCTGGACACCCGCCAATGCTGCGACGGGGGTGTGCAGGTCCGTTTCGCTGCCCGGCGTGTCGATCGACACGAGGAGCGCGTATCGCACTCGCTGGTTCGCATGGGGGTGCTTTGATCGCTCGCGCCACCACCCAATCACCGGGAACACCGCAAGGTGCTTCCGTGCCGCGAGATCGACGGCCTTGCCGTGCCACCTGTCGGCGTGGATCGATCCTCGCGACCGAAGGGGTCCGAGCTCCCAATGCTTCGCGTCGCCGTCACCCTTGTCCCCGTCGTCCGCCTGTGCGTTGACCCGTGCGCGGAACTGCTTGAGCGACTCGACGGGCGTCTGCATCTCGAAGCGCAGCCCGTGTGAGGCGTAGCGGTGGCGGCTCGTCCAGCCGCGGCGCGCGGGGTTGGGTTCGATGAAGTAGGACAGGGTCACTCGCAGCGTCACCGGCGTCTCGCCGAGCGCCTCCAGCTCGCTCACGGGCCACGGCAGCGAGTGGACATGCATCTCCTTGGAGCCGCCGTCCTCGAAGGGTTGGAGATCTTGCTCGATGACGAGCGTGAGTGCGTCGCGCGCGCTCCAGAGAGCGCGGTCGAGGCGAGGTGCGCCGTGTCCGAAGACGCGGAGGCGCGTCTCGACGTCGACGCGCTTTGTGCCGGGGACGCGCCGGAGCATCGCCGCCGTCCAGCTCGCAGAATGCACGAGCAGCGCCCGTACGGTCTCGGGGCGGAGCAACGGGTACTGCGCCCAGAGCTCGGCGGCCATCCTTGAGGCGAGCGCCGAGGACGCGCTCGTGTCGTTGAAGACGTCGACCAGCCGCTCGTGGGGCTTGTGGTGCGTCGTCAGAACGCGCAGGGAATCGGGGTCGCCTAGTTGGCCCGACGGGTCGACCGCGAGGTTGCCACCTTCCATCACGAGGTCGGGTTTGAGGGGCCAGGAGCGATCCCACGAACGCGACGTCGTCGTGGTCGGGCAGAGATCACCGGCAGGCGCGAGCGGTTTCCAGCCCACGAGGTCCTCCTCGGTGATGTGCACCTTCTCTGTGAACCCTCCGATGGTGAGGGCGTTCCATGCCTGGCCGGGGTCATGGATCGGATCGGTGAGGTTCGCGTCAGGATAGTCGCTCGGCAAGGAAGGCCATGGCGCATTGCCCGCGGAGAGCACCACGAGGCGCCCGCCGGACTCGTCGTCGAGGCCGACGCAAAGACGATCGACCTCGGCTGACCAGGACGAGGGTTCGCCCCGGTCGCGCCCGTCGGTGGCGGTGATGCTGGTGCAGAACACCCTCTTTCGGGAAGGCGCCTCGATCTCGGGAAGCGCGACGCAGCCCCGCATGATGGCGCCGTAGAGCTCGGGCGGGTTGGACTCCGTGCTCGACAGCATCTTCGAGGACTCGAGGCGGTGCGTGAGCGGGACTGGCTCCCGGGAGGCGAGGACCTCCGTGAGGTCTCCGAGGAGCGCGACGCCCGCCATGCTCGTGCCGTGGCCGTGGGAGTGGTCGTCGTGCGTGCCCCACCCCTTGCGCCACGCGTGCATGTCGGTCTCCGCGAGCGAGGGTGCCAGGAGCGGGTGGGCGCGGTTGACGCCCGTGTCGAGCAAGCACACGACGGGCGAGTTGGGGGGCGCCGTTGAGGTTCTCGCCACGAGATCCTCCACCCACTCGTCCTGCTCCGAGCGTGCCATGCGGGTGAAGAACTCCGCGCTCTCCTTCGCGATCCGCACCTCCGCGACGAGGGACATCACCTCGCGCGAGGCGACGAGTTGCGCTGTGGTCGCGCGGACGAGCACGACTAGGCGGTCGACGAACTCCTGGTGCGTCGAGGACACGGCGAGTTTTGCTCGAGCCGCCGCTTCCCGGAAGTGCGCGAGTACGACGCTGGGCAAGACACCGTCCGTCAGAATCCAGACCTCCCAACGCGTCGTGGCGTCCAGATCGGAAGGGGGCGGTACCGTGTCGGTCCAACGCGAGTCGAGGGACGCGGGCGCAATGCGTTCGATCGAAGCGATGAGAGGCTGGTTCTGGGGCGCCCCGCTCTTCGTGTCTTTGGTCAGGAAGGCGTCGATGCGTTTGAGGAAGTGCTCGCGCGCCGCTTCGGGCACCGCGACGGTAGCGCGCACCGTCTCGTTTTCTTGGCGAACGGCGAGGAGTTGGATGCGCGCGGGGGCGTTCTCAAGGCTGTCGAGGGGGAGCTCAAACCCGCGGGCCCCCGAAAACTCCAACGCGATGCGGACGGTTGCTCCAGTCGGGCCGGCGAGTGCCCGTGCATCCTCCCAGGCCTTCTCGTATTCCGCGCGCAACCGCTTGCCATGCTGGGCCCGTGATCGCTTGGGAAGTGTGGGCTTGTCCCCTCCGCGTGATCCATGCGCGGTGTAAGGTTCGGACGCTGGCGGCTTCGTTACGAGCAGGTGCGGCAGTCGCTTGTGTTCGCTGGCCAAGGTCCCCTCTTCCGACTCAACGTGCGCGGCGCTTCCTTCGGTCCTCTAGCGCCTGGACGATCTCACGTGTCGAGAGGGATGTCTGTTCGTCGAGCACCGCCGTCTTCGCCACGTCCTCGCAGGCGACGACGATCTCCGCGTAGCTGAGCCCGCTCGTGGCGGCGGCGACCTCCGGCCAGGCGACCTGGGTCGTGTCGAACGACGCGAGGCGCACGCGTACCGTTTGCTCCGCGAGCTCGGCCGAGGGGAGGTCGTACTCGATCACGTCGTTGAACCGGCGGAAGAGCGCTCGGTCGAGGATCTCTGGGTGGTTCGTCGCTGCCACGACCACGCTCTGCGACGACTCCTGCTCCAGGAACTGGAGGAAGGAGTTGAGCACGCGTCGCATCTCTCCCACATCATTCGCCAGAGCGCGGTTGCCGCCGATCGCGTCGAGCTCGTCGAAGAGGTACACGCCGCGCGTGCGGTGGATTGCGTCGAACACGAGACGGAGCTTCGCCGCCGTCTCGCCCATGAACTTCGTGATCAGTCCGTCGAACTGGATCGAGAAGAGCGGCAAGTGCATCTCGCCCGCGAGGACCGAGGCGGTCAGAGTCTTCCCCGAACCGGGGGGGCCAACGAGCAGCACACGGCTGCGGGGACGAAGCCCGTGTTCGCGCAGGCGCGCCTGTTGGTGTTGCTCCCGGAGGATCCGGGTCAGTTGGGCGCGGACGTCCTCCGCGAGGACCATGTCTGAGAGCCGGGCCTTGGGGTAGCTCACCGAGAGCAGCCCAGCGAGTTCGCCGCGGGGCTGTGCCACCGGGATGGGACCGACGAGTTGGCCCTCGGGCTTCGGCGCCGCACGTGCTTCGTCAACGAGGGAGCGCAACTCGCGCGCGAGCGACGAATGCCCCTGCTTCGCCTCGGTCGCCGCGACCTGCAAGGCGACCGAGTAAAAGCGCTCCGTGTCGCCCTCCGTGTGGCTCTTGAGGAGCGCTTTGAGCTGTTCCGCGGTCGCCATCACGTTTCCTTATCAGTGCGCCCATGCGCGGAGCGAACCAACCACATGTCCTACATGTAGGCCACGAACCCACTCATTGAACGTGCGATCAGTGCCTCGGCCCGGAGGGTATCGCACCTGGAGCTCCATACAAGGGTCCTGAAACGTGCCAGCGTGACATAGTTCGGCCCGAGGCAGGTCCGCATCTCACGCGTCGGCGTACGGGTGAACTCAAAGGGTGAACCGAGCCCCCAAGCTCCCCGAACCGGGGGAATGCCGGGCTTTGGGAGCAAGTGATGGGGAACTTGAACCTCCATCACGCCAGGACCCCGTCAGATGGCTACGCCCGTCGCTGCCGCCGCCGCTCCGTCGTAAAGCTTGCGCCGCACGAGGTGCGCCCGCACAGGCAGGACACCCCGCCGACGCTCGCGGATCGGCACCTACTCGATCGTCGGTCGGTAGGGAATCTCCGATGGCGGCCGACCCACTGCATCAGGCAGGCGCATCCCACTACTTGGAAGGCTTCTTGTCCCCCGGGACGTCGACCACGAAGGCCTCCGGCTTCGACTTCACCCGCACCGAGAACGCGATCGGGATCTTGATATCGTTCTCGGGGATGACGAGGGCGAATCCCACGGAGACATCGTCGCTGACGTCCTCCTGTACCGGGTACAGTAGGAGAATCGCCTGTCGCGGAACTCGCAGCTTGGCCGTCTCACCCATCGGGACGCAGGCTCCGTGCGTGGGAAAGTGGGCGAGGTACTTAGCAACCTCGACGTGCTTGGGCTCGGTATAGACGTTGAAACGGCTGTCCGGACCGTCGATTCTCGATCGCATCGCGACGGAGAAGGCGGTGCCCCCGACCTTCCAGGTTGATGCGCTCTTGATCTGAGGCATCACGAGCAGCCAGCGGTCGATCTTCGGATCCCCGAGTCCGTCCTTGTTCAGAAGGAACCGCACGAGGCGCGCTTGCGAGTCATTCGGGCCACTGAACTCGTACTCCCCCAGAAACTTCGCGACGATCGGGGACGCGAGCGGCTTGGCGAAAGCGTTGAACCCCTTGCCATCGACGCCGAGCGCGATCTGCTTCAGGTCGCCCGCCGCCTCGATCAGCGTCTTCGCCCGCTTCTGGTTCCTCGCAGTCTGTGGGGACGCCGCAGCGGGCGCCATCGTCGGCGCGAAGTGCATCGCACCGAAGTTCTGCTTCTCGATGGTGGCGTTGAACATCTTGTTCTTGCTCGTGGGTCGCAGCAGGTGCGACGGAACGAGCGGCGGGATGTCGATGGGCCGGATGTTTCCTTCTCCCAGCGTCGCGTACTTCTTGAGGTCCGCCCGGAAGGCCTCTTCATCCCGACAGATACCCTCGAACAGGCGGTAGAGGTCGACCGTCCGACTGTTGGGGCGCTTGCTGACGGGTTCTGCCCGGCCAAGGAAGATCCTCACGAGATCCTGATAGCCACGTCGGTAGCCGAACCATCGGCCCATCTGCATGAGCGTGTCGGCAGCATCGGACTTCCGCCGATAGTAGCTGATCGTCAGGCCTTCAATCGTGTAGCCCCGCGAGAGCTTGTTCCCTCCGATGATGATCTTCCAGATCCGCTGATGCTCGAAGTCGGGCGTATCCTTCTTGTTTGAGGAGTCGCCGTTTACGAGAAGCGCGACCTTCACGGGATCCTTGGGTTTGTCCCCAGGGGTTTCGATCAAGCTGGTCGCCTTGCCGATGTACGGCTTCAGTTCGTCGAAGGTCTTCGGCAGCGGCAGTCCCGCCCCTCGCACCAGCGCGACGGGCACGAAGTCCTCTTCCCAAAGCTTCCGAAGGCGGGGGTAGGCCTTGGGCTGGTCGTACGTGCCGTCGACGTAGCACTCATGTACTTCGTCCGAGGTGGTGTCCTGCTCGGTATTCCTGACGTTCGTGTGCACCAGCATCGTGTGATGCCGATATCGCTTGGCCAGTTCAGGTGCCTTCGCCTCTCGATAGAGCTTGATCGCTCCGGCGAGGACGAACGCATCGATCGCCCGAGGTAGGTTCTTCTCGTCCGTGTCGGCGCCGACCACGTTTCGGATGAAGGCTCTCTCGTTCGAAGCCATCCCCTCCGGCTGCTCGACGTCAAGGTCATGAAAGTCGCGCACACCCATGTAGTCGGCGGGTCGCGGCAGGCAGAGCAGGTAGTCGCGAGGGAAGAGATCCTCCGCGTCGTCCGGGTCGATGAACACGTTGGCAAACGGAGTCGCCGTGTACCCCACGTACTGGCCACGAGGAAACATGGAGAGCAGTTTGGTGATCGCCCCGTTGACCGCGGTTCTCTCCTGCTTCTGGCCGGGTGTCGGAGCCTTGGTGTTCACACCGGCCTGGTCCGATTCATCGTCGATGAGAAGCATGGGCACGTCGTGAAGAGGGACGACTCCCGCAGCCGTGCGCTCTTCGACCTTCAGCAGATCGTCGATGAGCCGCTTGAGGATGCGGTTGTGCTTCTTGATGACGATGAGCCGTGCGCGTTCGTGCTTGAGGTTCTCCCAGCGCCAGAAGGGCATGGTCGGATTCGATGATCGGAACTCAAGACTCGTGAGCCCCTTCTTCAGACGCTCGTAGTCGCCGTCCGGACTCGTAAGGCGCTGCCAGTCAAAGTATCCGAGCAGGGAAGGCGCCTTGCCGTGACGAAGGAACTTCTTCTGCTCCGACGCGGGCTCCTGATCGTAGTCGCCATCGAGCATCTCCCAGCCGATCATCTCCTTGTCGAGACGTCGCTGCGTCTGTGACCGCAGGATGTCCCAGGTCCCTCCGAGGACGATGATGAGGCGGTATCCCGCGTCGGCCGCCTTCGCGATCACTCCCGTGAAGTTCGCTGTCTTGCCGCTCTGTACGTAACCGACCACGAGCCCCTTGGTCTTGTGAGCCTCAGCGCGGCACGGGTCGGAGAAGCGCTCGACGACCCGCGTCGAGCTGACATCGAGCGACGCGGCGCTGTCGTCATCCCAGCCCTGCGCGCGCAGATGTCCTGAGAGCGCCTTCCAATAGAAGTCACACCGTGCGCGACGGTCGGGCGTGTACCAGATCGCGTGCTTCTCCGCGATCACGACCGCCGGCTCGCCCTTGAAGACCGGGATGTGTCCGTCGCACCAATGGCGCTCGTCGATCTGCAGGTCCAGGAGATCGTATTCGAGCCCACGCCGCTCGCTCGTCAGGCTCGCGGTCGCACTGGTCCAGGGGACGCCTTCGACGGCGTCCCACTCGCGAAGCTTGCGAGCCAGGGCGACGAAGACCGGATGGTTGACGTCCCCCTGCCAGAGCGAGGCGCGGACCTGCTTCTCGTCGATGTCCTGCGTGTCCTCCCAGGCGATCGCCTTCTTGAGAACCTTGGCGAGGTTGATCGGTGCGTCCAGGTTGTTCAGGGTACGGAGAGCGATGGAATCCATGGCCATATCCTTCGGGTCAGTCGATGACGGAGAGGAACCTGGGATTGGGATCCAGCCAGCCCAGACCTTCCAGGTCCACCCGATAGCTGACGTCATCCACGCGAACGGCTAGGGGTCCAAGGGCGAGCGCCAGTTGCGGGGAGGTGAGTCGCGGGCAGTCGTGGTCCACGGGGACGAGGGAAGGAGCCGCACGAAGGCACCATCGGTTGCGGTAGAATGGCTCGTCTTCTTCTCGATATCCCACCGTGGCCAGAAGCTCGTTGAAGCGCCCCAGCTCCGAGCTGGTTCCGAGCACTTGTCGCACTCCGGCCACCGCCTCGGTCAGGCTGCTGCCGGGGGCCCCTCCGGCTGGTTGAATGAGCAGCGACAGGATGAATAGCCGTCGACCGGGTGCGGTCTCCAGCTGTGTGAGACGATTGATGATGTGACATCTCCGGGGAGACGTCGACGTCTTGACCTCCACGTCGACATCGTCCCAGCGGAAGTCGTGTGGCTCCCCGCGAGGGCCGAGCCACGCTTCGGACGCGATCGGACCCCGGTGGTCGAGCAGTCGTCGGAGTAGCCAGAGCTCACCGTAAAGGCCGACCTGCTGCTCGTTCGTGAGGATGCGGCGGAACCGGAGCAGATGCTCCCACTGGGAGATCGCTGCCGCGAGCGCATCACCTGGAGACTGTCCCTGGAGCTGAACGGCGTCTGCCACGTCCAGCGCGAGCGAATAGAACTGTCGATTGAGATCCTGGTTCCGACATGAGAGTTCGAGACAGGGGCCGACCGCGAGCGCCACCAGCCGCAGGTCGAGCGCGGCCACGAGACAGGCCGGCACCTCCACGTCAGGAGCCACCGCGATTCGGATGCCCACCCTGCCGCTCGGGCGGTCCGCGAAGATCCACGTCGCAGGCGTACCTGCGACCGAATGTATTCCCCCGGGTTCGAGTACCGAAACGAGAAAATTTTCCCACGTCTGATGCCTCGTGCTCTGGCTCACTCGTCGACCTCCATGTGTTGCGCGGCCATCGCCAGGAGCTGACTCAATCGTTCCAGTCGATCGGCCTCGGTCTGCCGGATCCGCTGGAGTCGCAGGGAGCCCTCGAGCAGCAGGTACAGCAGCACCTTGGTGACCGAGGCGTCGTTGTCGCGTCCTCGAGCTCGGCCCGTTATGGTGCGGCGCCAGCGCTGATTGAGGACGACTCGCAGCTTGTCGCCGCGGTCGATTCGGAAGAACTCGTTCCTTCCCAGCCGCTCCCACCCGAAGGCCACCTCGTCTGCGTCGTCGTCGGTCGCGTCGAACTCCTCACGCAACGCCTCGCGGAGGTCGTCCGGGAGGCCGTCACCCGGGAGCAGCGGGACTGCCTCTCGGCCCCCTGCCGTGTTGCGGTACGCGCCCTGGGCGTGTTGCAGGTACTCATCGAACATCGTGCCATCTGCGGACTGAGCCTTGCGCAGGGCCTGCTCGAATCCCGGCGGCAGTTTCACGCTCGTCTTCTGCACGTCGAGCTTGAACGCCGAGTCGTAACGTGAGGGAAGCTCGATCATCACCCGGGCCAGCGACATGTGCGCCTCGGCGGTGCGCAGCTGGCACCAGCCTCCCGCCTGGATCAGCCGGTCGTTGCGGTAGAAGTAGAGCCCCTGTCTGGCATTCGCTCCATCGAGCCGATACTGAGGCGTGCGCATGCCCGACGGCCAAATGTGGCACTTGAGGGCAAGGGAGCCGAGGCCCTCGATTCGAAGGCTCACGGTCTTGGGATAGCCGTCGATGCCAGACTGGGTGTACTCGAATGGATCGAGTGCCGTGACAGGGTTCTCGGGGCCGACCTCCCCGCTCGTCCGGTCCAGAATGTCGTAGGCGATCTCGATGCGGTCGGAGCCCAGGAAGCGATGAAAACAGAGTCCGAGATGCACCCGGACGTTCGCGAGCAGGGTCTTGAGCGCCCGATCGAAGTCCTGTGTCGGCAATGTCAGTCGGTCGATGTCGTCCCAGATGATAGCGGTGCCCGACTTGCCGAGCACCAGACCCGTGTTGCCTTCCTGGAGCAGGGTGGCCGCGGCCCGGTCCGCAAGCACGTCCTGATTCCAGCCGTGAACGATGCCCTTTACCGTCCACCGCCGGCCGACGGTGCGGCCGCCCTTGCGCGTCGCCACGGTCAATGACCGACAGGCGCTGAACGACGCGAGTTTCATGCCGAAGCCGAACTTGCCGAGGGAGTCCGTGGCGCGTTCGACGCGGGATCCGAACCGCATGGCTTCGGTGATGATCTTCTCGTCCATGCCGGATCCGTCATCCGTCACGACGATGCGGACGATGCGGCTCTCGTCGCGTTCGATCCGAATGCGAACGCGGCGGGCCTGGGCATTGATGCTGTTGTCGACGAGGTCCGCTAGCGCCGCTCCGAGCCCGTAGCCGATACTTCGCAGCGCGTCGAGCAGTGTCGGCAGGTCGGGTTCGATGACCTCCGCACCGATCGCGTCGACCCCAAGCAGCTGGAGCTGCCGCTCTGTTTCGCCGCGGCCTGGCACCCGCGTCTTGGGGGCATCCTGGCGGTCGCGGGCGGCAGGCTTTCGTTCCCGGTCTCGCGATGCCGGGGCCGGTTCCGCCGCCCTGGTGGTGTCGTGCGGTGCACCGCCGAATGCGAGGAGGTGCGTACGACAGAGGGCGAGCAGGACCTGGGACGTGCGCGGGGTGATGACTCTCATCGAATCACCTCGCAACGCCTCTGAAAACGCGTTCGCGCACTCAACGTCCACGGAACCGTGAACGATGTCCCAGGTGACGACGGCGCCATGATCCTCGACCTCGACGGCCATCACGATGATGTCGCCGTCCTCGCACAGACCGAATCTCCGACCGGTGATTGCGCTGCCGGTCAGTCGCCAGTTCTTCGCCTGCAGGATGATCGGGCGGGAATCCTCTATGAACTCCGTTCCGTCATGCCATTTCGTGAGGACTTCGAAGCGAGCCACACGTCCGGGCCGAAACACCCTGCGAACGATGTCTGCGTCAAGGTTGAGGCCTCGCACGCGAGAGACTTCTCGCCCTTGTACACGACACTCCTGGAACCATCCGAACTCAGACTTTCGAAGTCGTTTGAGGATCAGGATCGTCATGTGGGTCCAAGGAACGCCGCTCGTCCGACCACCGGCATCGCGAGGAGTGCTTCGTGCTCGCTCATCGTCGAGCGTCTCTGGCGAGCACGATGGTCGGACGCACAGCGGGCCATCGACGGACTACCCTCCCCGAGGATCAGCAGTGATCTGCCTCGCACCTACACCATCATAGAGACCCTGGCAATCGATTCCAGAGACCAGACGCGCAGCCGTTCCGGGGGGGCTCGTGATCCCACGAACCTCCGCGGGCTCACGGGCGCCTGTTGCGCACCCTCCTCACGGTTGCACGGGACGAGCGTGTTTCGCGGGGCCTGTCACGGCTGCGCGGGTCACCCACGCCGGGTCGTGGTGCCTCGAAGCAGCCTCAGGCGGGGGAAGACGTCGAAGAGGAACCATCCACCAGCACCGCCCCTGCGATGGCGCGATCCTCGACGCTCACTTTGCGACAACCTCGGAGAACACGGAGACGCCGGCGGGAGGGTTCCCCCGACCGCTGCTCGCGTCCGCGTGGCCGGCGCGGAGGCAGGCGACGAGAGGCAGAGCGAGCGCGTGATAGGCGAGGAGAGGGGGTACGGCGTTCCCGATCTGGCGAAAGGCGGGGTTCATGGTGCCCGAAAAGCGGAATCCATCGGGGAAGGACTGAAGACGCGCCGCCTCGCGCACGGAGATGACCCGAGCCTGCGCCGAGTCGTAATGGATGTGCGAGTAGGTATCTTTGCCGAGGTGCGCCATGAGGGTGCGCGCAGGCTGATCGGGCTCCATTTTGCGCCACTTGTTGGGGAACTTGTGCGGGTCGTAGGGCGGCACATGAGCGGCACGGAGCTTCTTCCACGCCGTCGACCCCTCGATGAGCGCCTTTCCGTCACGCCGAGCCCTGCGGAGGGCCTTCTCGAAGAGTCGCTCGGCTGTGGCATGGGCTCGGGGATAGTCGTCGCCCGGCTCCATGGCGCGGAAAAGCTCGAAGTCCCGGAGGCCAAGGGAGCGGATGACGTGATCGCGAAGTGCGTGGCCCTCGAACCCTGGCCAGGCGCGCATCTCGCGGGCGTAGCTCGACGCCTTCACCCGTGGCGTGTACTCGATCGGGTCGTCGAAGCGCCGTACACCTCGCTTGATCGAACCATCGAGGTGTCCGGTGATCGCGGGGAGGTCGCCTATCGCCTCCGAGACCGTGACAGGACCGCGCGGGCGGGGGACGGTTCCGGGGGTGTCGACGAAGCGGAAGCGCTCGAAGAGGTCGAGCCCCGTGATGTGCTTGAGCGCGACGTTGCGAGAGCTACGGTAGCCGGGCGGAAAGTCGACCTTGCAGAGCGCGCGCGGGAAGCGGAAGGCCCCACCGAGCGAGCGGTGGAGAGCGACGAGCAAGAAGCGCTCTCGCATCTGGGGAACGCCGTAGTTCGCGGAGTTGAGGAGCGTGTAGACGCATTCGTAGCCGAGCCCCTCCAGGATCTCGCAGACCTCCTCGCCGAGGTTGTGACTGCCCCAGTTCAGGAAGTCCGGGACGTTCTCCATCACCACCGCGAGCGGCGTGAGCGCCTTCACGAAGTGGAGGTAGGGGACGTAGAGTTGCGCCCGCGGGTCGAGGCGGAAGGCGTCGGGATGCTGGGCGATCTCTCGAAGCTTCGCGCGGCCCACGCGCGTGAACGCAGGGCAGGGCGGGCCCCCGACGAGAACGTCGACCGCGCGCTCGGGGCGTGCGTGGCCGAGTGAACGCAGGAGCTCCGTCGGATCGAGCTTCGTGATGTCTCGGGCGACGGCGTGGCGAGGGTCGGGCGTGCCGTCTGGCAGCGGATGGAAGTTCACCGCGTGCGATCGCGCGGCGTCCGGGTCGAGCTCGACGCCGCCGAGGCTCTCGCACCCTGCTCGGTGAAAGCCGAGCGTGAGCCCGCCGCAGCCGGAGAACAAGTCGAGCACCCTGGGGGGCTCGCCCGAAGCGAGGCGTTCGAGCTTGTGGTCGATCGAGGCGGTCATCTCCAACTCTTCTCCCCGACGACCTCCGGGCGGTCGCGGTGGAACGCGGTTCTCGATTCTACGTGCTCGCGGGTTTCCGCGGCCACTTTCCCGTCGTCCGTCGACGAACCTCCACCTGCTGCCGCGAGGCGTCGCGTAGATCCTCAAGGCGACGTCGCTCCGTAAGCACCCGGTCAGGACCATCTTCCGCGACCGCGCCGGCGTCCTCAGCTTCGCCGCGTGACCGCCACCGCCCTCGTCCTTGTCGCCCTCTCGCTCCTCGTCGCCTGGCTCTTCGGGCTACGTCT
>Ga0208882_1000875_pt1 | contig 12493 bp, 8 predicted proteins | sample LakWasMet14_LOW5_2_FD_183862 | JGI IMG/M metagenome (GOLD analysis project Ga0208882, IMG submission 183862) | Freshwater sediment methanotrophic microbial communities from Lake Washington under simulated oxygen tension - Sediment Metagenome... | ecosystem: Environmental > Aquatic > Freshwater >...
CGTATGCCGAAAGTGCAGGAAATGGTAAAAGCCATTTTCGGCAAAGAACCGCGTAAAGACGTTAACCCTGATGAAGCGGTGGCTTTAGGCGCGGCGATCCAGGCGGGTGTTTTGGCGGGCGACGTTAAAGATGTGTTGTTGCTGGATGTTATCCCGTTATCGCTGGGTATCGAGACCATGGGCGGTATCATGACTAAACTGATCGAGAAAAACACCACGATCCCGACCAATGCATCGCAAGTTTTCTCTACCGCGGACGACAATCAGACGGCAGTGACCGTTCATGTATTGCAAGGCGAGCGCGAAAAAGCGGCGGCGAATAAATCGCTGGGACGTTTTGATTTGGCCGATATTCCGCCGGCGCCACGCGGCATTCCACAAATTGAAGTTGCGTTCGACATCGATGCCAACGGTATTTTGAACGTGTCGGCCAAAGACAAGGCGACCGGCAAAAAACAATCGATTGTTATCAAAGCCTCCAGCGGTTTATCGGATGATGAAGTTGAACGCATGATTAAAGATGCCGAAGCACATGCTGATGAAGATCGTAAACTGACAGAATTGGTTCACGCGCGCAATCATGCGGACGGCATGATTCACGCGACTGAAAAATCACTGAAAGAACTGGGCGATCAAGTCGGCGCTGAGGAAAAAACCAGCATTGAGCATGCGATTGAAGCACTGAAAGCCGCGGTTAAAGGTGATGATAAAGCGGAAATTGAAGCCAAAACGAATGACTTAACCGAGTTGTCCGGTAAACTGGCCGAACGCGTTTACGCACAAAAATCGGCGTCTGAAGGTGAAGCGTCCGGCGCTCATGCTTCTTCAGAGCATCATGCTGCGGCGGATGACGGTGTTGTCGATGCCGAGTTTGAAGAAGTTAAAGATGACGATAAGAAGTAAAATGTAGGTCGGGGGTAGCTTACCCCCTATGCATTAACTTAAGGCATAAAACCACGAAGAACACGAAGCTCGCGAAGAAAAAACTTCGTGTCCCTTCGTGTTCTTTTTGCGGTTTAATAACCCGTCTCTTATCCTCTTTACGAGTATCTCGGACAAAATCAGAAAATCCAACAATAGACTATTGAACCATGGCAAAAGAAGATTTTTACAAGCTTCTCGGTGTAGACAGAAACGCCAGTGATGCAGAAATTAAGAAAAGCTATCGCAGCAAGGCGATGAAGCATCATCCGGACAGGAATAAAGACAATCCGGTGGAAGCTGAGGCCAAGTTTAAGCAGATTAAAGAAGCTTACGAAGTTTTATCAGATCCTAAAAAGCGTTCCGCTTATGACCAGTTCGGCCATGCCGGAATTGATCCTTCGATGGGCGGTGGACGTTCCAGCGGTTTCGGCGGCGGTGAAAGTTTCAGCGATATTTTTGGCGATATTTTTGGCGGAGGAAGACAACAACAGCGAAGCAACGTTCAGCGCGGCTCGGACCTGCGTTACAATCTGGAATTAACGCTCGAAGAAGCCGTATTCGGTACCGATGCCAAAATCCGCGTGCCGGTGCTGGTTGCCTGCGGCGAGTGTAGCGGTTCCGGCGCCAAAAAAGGTTCCAGTCCCGTTATCTGTTCAACGTGTCACGGTCACGGCCAAGTCAGGATGCAACAGGGATTCTTTTCGGTTCAACAAACCTGTCCAACCTGCCGGGGTACCGGCAAACAGATCAAAGACCCTTGCGGTGCGTGTTACGGTCAAGGGCGAGTCCAGGAAAATAAAACCCTATCCGCAAAAATCCCGGCGGGTGTCGATACCGGCGATCGCATACGTCTGGCTGGAGAAGGCGAAGCCGGAGAGTTTGGCGGCCCGGCAGGCGATCTTTACGTTCAGGTTCAGGTAAAAGATCATCAGATTTTTACCCGCGACGGCGCGAATTTATATTGCGAAGTGCCGATCAGTTTTCCTACCGCCTGCTTGGGCGGCGAGTTGGAAGTGCCGACCTTGAATGGCAAAGTGCTGTTGAAAATCCCTGCCGAAACACAAACCGGGAAATTATTCAGGCTACGCGGCAAAGGCGTAAAGCCGGTCAGAGGCGGTCCGGTTGGCGATTTACTGTGCAAAGTACAGGTTGAAACACCCGTGCATCTGACCAAAGAACAAAAAGCCTTGGTTGAGCAGCTCAGCGAATCCTTATCCGGCGGCGGTAAACATCACAGTCCGCAAGAGTCTTCATGGACTGACGGCGTAAAAAGCTTTTTCGATAAACTAACAGGATAAGTCATGATGCGTATTGCTGTAGTAGGTGCGTCCGGCCGCATGGGCCTTTGCTTGATTAAAGCGGCGGCGTTGGCTAAACATGCCGAATTGGCCGTTGCCGTTTCCCGTCCCGAGAGTCTTGCCATAGGCCGGGACGCGGGTGAATTGGCTGGCATCAGCGTGGTCGGCGTTAAAGTCGTCGATGACTTGGCGTCCGTTGTCGATCAATTCGACGTGTTGATCGATTTTACCCGCCCCGATGCCTCAATGGCCTTTATCGAGACCTGTCGGCAGGCCGGAAAAAAGCTGGTCATCGGCACCACCGGTTACAGCGATGCGCAAAAAGCCCTTATTTCTGAGGCGGCTAAAGACGTGGCGATAGTGATGGCTCCCAACATGAGCGTCGGCGTCAACCTGTCGCTTAAATTGCTTGAAATGACTGCTAAAGTCATGGGCGACTACACCGATATTGAAGTGATCGAAGCCCATCACCGGCATAAAGTCGATGCGCCATCCGGCACCGCATTACGCATGGGCGAAGTGATAGCCGATGCCTTAGGCCGGGATTTAAAAGACTGTGCGATTTACGGCAGGGAAGGCAATACCGGGGAGCGGGACCGGAAAACCATCGGTTTTTCAACCATTAGAGCCGGTGACATCGTCGGCGAGCATACCGTCATGTTTGCCGATGATGGCGAGCGGGTGGAAATCACCCATAAAGCCACCAGCCGCATGACCTTTGCCAATGGCGCGGTCAGGGCGGCGGTTTGGTTGGCCGATAAGGATAGCGGTTTGTACGATATGCAGGATGTTCTGGGGATTTCTTAAAGGTCGGTCGTAGTCGTAGGTCGGGTTAGCGTAGCGTAACCCGACATAACGAAGTGACAAATGTTGGGCATAAATAGCATGCCCACCTACATGGTTATCGTTAGAGAAACAGCACATTGGTTAGATGTATAACAATTCCTTTATGAATCAAAATAGTTTTCTGGTTCTTGACACGAATATATGGGTATATAAAACCCGACTATTAAGTACTTCATTGGGAGCAGCGGTTATTTATTCCCTTAACCAATCTAAAAGAAAACTAGTCTTACCGGAAGTTATTGAGGAAGAAATTAGAAAACACACGCAAAAAACAGGCAATGAAGCAGTAAAGAAAATTCAGGAAAGTTACCGGTTAATTGAACAACTGATGGGGGCGCGAGATGATTTTATAGTTCCATCAAACGATCAATTTATTGCTCGTGTTGATTTGCGCTTGAGTGAGTTAGCTCAATTTATTCTCAAAATAGAATTTAAACTAAATCATGCTAAATCGGCTTTACGACGCGTATTAGAAGAATCGCCTCCGAATAGCTACCATAATCAGCAATTTAAGGATTCTGCGATATGGGAAGCAGTACTTGAGCTAGCAAAAGATGGAGACGTTGATTTTGTAACTGAAGACAAAGCTTTTTTTCAAGACTCAAAACCGTCTCTCGGTTTGGCTAGCAATCTACTAGAAGACTGTAAAGACGTTCCAAATAAGATACGGGTATTTTACGAACTGCCAAGTTACCTAAAAGCCATAAAGGAAGAGCTTCCGCCTTTTGATAAAGAAAAAATTATTGAGAAAATTAACAAATCGATAATAGCTGAGCTATCAGAAAGGGCTGTAGACAAAGGTTATAAGTTGGGTGATATTAGCAAAAGCGATGTGCTAGCGTTCTTAACCGAAAAGCCCGAGTTTATTGCTATCGAATTTGAAATAAATTATTTTGCATCCGAGGAGTTAATTCCTAGATCAGGAATTTTAACAGAGGCGAATTTAGTTGTGAAAGGCAGTTGTAGTTGCAATATTGCGACTTACGAAATTGTAGATGTACAATTCGACAGTATCATTATGTTATCAAAAGAAGGAGAAAACATTTATGGAGATACTTTTCTTCGTGGTGAATGCCATTTGGGCAGAAGGACAATTTCTTATCGATTGAAAGAGCCATCGGATCTTATCGATTGAAAGGGCCGTAGGATCTGCTGAACGCAGTGAAGTGCATCAAGCGTGAACGATACGGTTCCTAGCGTCACTGCACCCTATCGGCCACCTAACTTGGGTGTTTTTTTTTAACCGACACACAAATCAATCTAAGGATTTCTTTATATGAACGCATCATCAATCGTTAATCAAATGTTCAGCCAAATAATAAGCGCCTACTGGTGGGTGATTCCACTGCTTTTCCTGATTGCTTTTCTGAAATCGCCTTTCATGAAAGGCATGTTTGGTGAGTTTCAGGTTAACTTGGCAGCAAAGTTCTTTCTGGATAAGAAAATCTACACGTTGTTTAAGAACGTAACATTGCCAACAGAGGACGGAAGCACCCAAATCGACCACGTTATTGTGTCGCGGTATGGTGTCTTTGTGATCGAGACCAAGAACATGAAGGGCTGGATATTCGGCGGTACTCAACAAAAAATATGGACTCAGAAGATATACCGGCACACGAGCAAATTCCAAAATCCGCTACATCAGAACTACAAACACACCGAGACACTGCGGTCTGCGCTCGGACTCGAACCGGATAAGGTGTTTTCGGTTGTTGTCTTTGTCGGCGACAGCACGTTCAAAACCGCAATGCCGGACAATGTCGTTTATATGGGCGGTTATATCCGCTTTATAAAAAGCAAAATGCAGATCATGCTAAGTGAGAGCGATGTTCTGTCCATTTGCGCCAAGATTCAGTCCGGCCGGTTAAAACCGTCGATCAGAACCCATGTCGATCATGTCAGGCACGTCAAAACACTGGTCGAGGAAAAACAGCGGCAAGATGATAACTCATGCCCAAAATGCGGCATGCCAATGACATTGCGAACTGCGCGGCAAGGCGCCAATCAAGGCAAACAGTTCTGGGGATGTACCGGTTATCCCAGATGCAAAACGGTTAGACAATTAGCATAAACGAACGCCCATCGTTCACCTGAAATATCCCTCGCTGAGCAACCGCTTTCACCCCCATTCGTAACGTCTGATCGGAACTGCAAAACCGATTTTGAACGGACAACGCAAGCTTTGTACTCCGAAAATCACTGATGCCGGAGTTCAAAGCTTGCTTTGCAGCTTAAATAACCGGCCATCGTCGAGGTTTCTCACGATAAGGCTTCCCGAACATCGAGCAATTTTGCCGGTTAAAAAGATTGATCCGCTACAGACAGCTTTTCTTTGTTATATTGCTTACCATTAAACCCTTTAAAACAGGCAACCAATGTTAAGACTATTTCACACCGCAGACTGGCATCTCGGACATCATCTGCATGGCGTTTCGAGACAACTGGAACATCAGCAGTTTCTGGACTGGTTGTTGGATGAATTGCAAACCAAACAGGCCGATGCGTTGATTGTTGCCGGTGATATTTTCGATTCGGCAAATCCATCCTCCGCCGCGCAATCTCAGCTTTATGACTTTCTGGTCAAAGCCAGAACCCGGCTGCCGAATTTGAATATTATTTTAATAGGCGGCAATCACGATTCCGCTTCACGGTTGGATGCGCCATCGCCCATTCTCAATGCGCTGGGGGTTACCGTCGTCGGCGGCTTGTCGCGCGGCGAACTGGGCAATATCGATTGGGAGCGCTTGCTGGTTCCGCTGACCAATGCGGCGGGCGTGATTAAAGCTTGGTGCGGAGCCATGCCGTTTATACGCAATGCCGATTTACCGACTGCTAGGGATGGCGGGAGTGTCGCAAGCGGTATGGAACCTATGCGACCCGGCGTGCAAGACACCGATCCGTTAATATCCGGTATGAAATCGCTGTATGCCGAACTGTTCGCGCAGTTGCAACAAAAGGCGAGCAATGCCGAAAGCCTGATCCTGACCGGGCATTGTTATATGGTCAATGGTGCAGTGTCCGAATTAAGCGAGCGCAAAATACTGGGCGGCAACCAGCATGCGCTGCCGGTTGAATTATTTCCCGATGATATTGCTTATGTGGCATTAGGCCATCTCCACTTGGCACAAAAAGTCGGCGCGAACGAGCATATTCGTTACAGCGGTTCGCCGATTCCGCTGTCGTTTGATGAAACCGATTATTTGCATCAGGTCGTCCAAGTCGATGTTCGGGCAGGGCAGCCGGTTGAAACCGTCGCCGTTAAAATCCCCCGTAGCGTTCAATTATTAAGGATTCCCAACGGCAAAGATTTTGCCGTATTGTCGGATTTGATCGGACACTTGGAAAACCTGATTCTCGACGATTTGCCGATTGAACAAAGACCGCTGCTTGAATTGCGTATCAGGCTGGAAAAACCCGAGCCCGGATTGCGCCAGCAGATTGAAGAAGTCATCGCCAAACTACCGGTGCGCTTATTGAAAATATCCACTGCTTACAGCGGCGGCGAGAAAAGCCTGGCGGATCTGAAAATCGAAGAACGCCTGGAGGAATTGCAACCGCTGGATGTTTTCCAGCGCTGCTATCAAAACAAATATGACCAGGATGCGCCCGAAGCCATGAGTGCATTGTTTAATGAGTTGGTTGAAAGCCTGCAAGGAAGCGAATAATGCGCATTTTAGCGATACGCGGAAAAAACCTTGCCAGCCTTGCCGAGCCGTTTGAGATTTTGCTGAATTCAGGTCCCTTGGAGCAAGCCGGATTATTCGCCATTACCGGACAAACCGGCGCCGGTAAAAGCACAATTTTGGATGCCTTGTGTCTGGCACTTTATGACAAAATCCCGCGCCTGCCGGATGGTCACGGTTTTGCGGTCGGCCATAAAGACGAGGATGAAAACCTGCGCGTGGTCAGCACTGACGTGCGCTCGATTTTACGCCGGGGCACCAGCAACGCTTACGCCGAAGTGGATTTTATCGGCAAGGACAAGCATCACTACCGCGCGCGCTGGGAAGTCAGCAAAGCCCGAGGCAAAGCAGACGGCCGCTTGCAAGCGCAGGAAGTCACGTTAAGCAAAATTGACGACGGCCAGCGCATCGGGCAAGGCAAGAAAAATACGCTGGAAATGATCAGCGAGCTGATCGATCTTAATTTCGACCAGTTCCGCCGCTCGGTGTTATTGGCTCAGGGCGATTTTGCCGCGTTTTTAAAAGCCAAAAAAGACGAGCGTTCCAGTTTGCTGGAGCGTATCACCGGTACCGAACTTTATTCTGAACTGTCCATCGCCGCATTCGATCGGGCCAGACAGGAAAAAGACGCGCTAAACCTGATTACAAGCCGAATGCAGGATCAAATCCCGCTGGATGAAGAAGCCCGGCAACTGCTGGAACAGCAACGGGATCAATTCATAGCCCAGTTGGCTGATCTGGATCAACAAATCGCAAGCAACCAAAAAATCATCGATTGGTATGCCGAACTGAAAAAACGGCAAGAAGCCGAGCGAGTTGCCCGTGACGAACTTACAATCAGCCAACAGGCGTGGGATGCGGGAGAAGCCGGACGGCAATTAATACAAAAAGTCGAAGCCGCGCAGCCTTTAAGACCGCTGTTAGCTCAGTACCAAACGGCAAACGCCGAGCACCTTGATGCCCAGCAAAAACTCAAAGACAGCGTCGATCAGCAAGCTGCCGCTGATATAAAACTGCAAACGGCAAAGGAACAGCTCAGCACTCTGGCAGGTGCATTAGCCGAAGCCGAACAGCAACAACAGCAGGCGCAACCCGTATTAATTAAAGCGCGGGCCTTGGATACCCGTATCGATGTTATCCGGAAAGCTGTCGGCACGTTGTCCGCAGAAGAAAATCAATTACTTCAAGCGTTGGACGGCGCCGAAAAAGAACATCAAGCCCTGTTAAATCGGCAGGTCGAACAAACTGCCGCGCTGCAACAGCTTAATCTCTGGCTGGAACAAAATCAGGCGATTAAACCCATCTCAGCCGAATGGAGCCGTTGGGATGCCGAGCTGGAACGCTATCAAACATTGAGCGCCCGGCAAACAGACGCCGAACGCAACGCGGGTGAGTTAAGGCTGGCGGTGACCAAGGATGAGGCCAGTCTGGCAGAGTTAAAGATCGCAATTGGTGACAATCACAAAAAGCTGGAGCTGCATCAACAGACGCTGGTTCAACTGAAAGCACAGGACAGTAAGCAATCTCTTGAAGACCTGCATCGCTCAAAAGATGCGCTTGAAATCAAGCGCGAGCAGGTCACGCGGGCTCTGAATCTGGCGAACGATGCGCAGGAGCTGCAACAGGCTATCAAGCAGGACACGGATCAGCTGGCCGCCACCGAACAGACGCTTAATGAAAACACGCTGCAACTGCAAACCATAAACCGGCAGCAGATGGCTAACGGCATCGCTCTGAGCGAGGCAAAAAAGGCCTTGGAGCTGATACAGGCAACGACGCATAAAAACGCCGAACAGTTCCGCTCTTTGTTGCAGGAGGATCAGCCCTGTCCGGTTTGCGGAGCGCTTGAGCATCCCTGGAAAGATCAGGCAAGCATAGGCAATGAACATGCCGTAGCGCAGTTAGTTCGAGTCGGGGAGCTGGAAAACCTGAATGAAACACTGATTAAAGCTATCGTCGAATTGACCCAAAGCATCAGCCAGGGACAGGAGCAAAAAACAACGCTGACCGAAAAGCTGGCCGATGCGCAGACCAAGCTGGCTCAATGCGGCAATGATTGGGCTGTTTTAGCGATGCACGATAAGGTCGATTTTGCAGTCACCGATAGCCAGCTGTTGCCTGCACTGAAAAGTCACGATGAACAGATAAGTTCAGCGTTGGAGCTAATCAAGCAACAGGAAAAAGCGGCTCTCGAATTACAAAAACAGCTTAAAGCGGCACAGGATTTATTCGATGCGGATCAGCGGAATAAGGAAAAACTGTCTGCCGAATACGCCACGATGGATAAGCAGTACGCCAAAAATAAAGCCGACCTGGAATATGTCACCGCCGGAATTCAGGAGCAGGAACAACAACTGCAAGCGATTGTCGATTTGTTGGCGACACCGTTCAGGCCGTTGGAAAACTGGCCATCTCGTTTGCAGGATTCCACCGCAGCATTCAGGCAAGATTGCGCCGTAAAAGCGCAGCAATTTCAGGGTACCGAACAGCAGATTGAAACCGCTGCCAAAGCCTTGGAAAAAATCAACCATGATGAAAAGCTCGCCGAGCAGGCGCTGAAACAATGTCAGCAACAACACCGGATTAAACAGGCAGAGTTAAAGACCCAGACCGAAGAACAGCAAAAACTGTCAGTCGAACGCAACGCAGTGTTGCCAAGGATTACCGCCGACAGTTATGAGCAAACCGTTAACCAAAGTCTACAGGCCGCAAGAGCCGCTCACCAGCAGGCCGGTCATACCGTCAGTCAGGCGGAAACGGAGCTGGCGACCCATAAACAGAATCAGCAGCACTGGCAAACCGAGACCGGCAGACGCTACGACAATCTGGAAAAAGCCCTAAGCGCACTGAACCAGTCGCTGGAAAAGCAAGCCATTAATCTTGAGCAGTTAAGCCGGTTACTGGAAAAAGACGAGCACTGGCTGGCTGCACAGAAAGCCCAAATGGCTACACTGGAACGCGCCCTGCAAGAGTCCGCGGCCTTGTTAAAAGTTAAGGCTGACGATTGTTTGAAACAACAAAGCCATCCTGTCGAAATAGCCGAGGAAGACGCCCATAAACTGTCAGCCGAATTACAGCAGCAAAGACAGGGCATCCATACCCAAAAAGAAGAGCAGGTCATCCTGCTGCGGGAGGACGATAAAAAAATCGAAACCGGGCGCGCTTTGAAAGCGGAATTGGACAGCCAACGAGATCGCTGGGATCAATGGGAAAGTCTGAATGAATTAATCGGTTCGAAAAGCGGCGCAAAGTTTCGCACTTTTGCCCAAAGTCTGACTTTGGAAGCATTGCTGGCGCACAGCAATCAGCATCTTGAAGACTTCGCCAAACGCTACGCCCTGCAGCGCGTACCGGGCAGCGACCTGGAGCTGCAAATCATCGACCGCGACATGGCCGACGACGTGCGCAGCGTGCACAGCCTGTCCGGCGGCGAAAGCTTTCTGGTGTCGCTGGCGCTGGCTTTGGGCTTGGCGTCCTTGTCATCCAACAAAACCCAGGTCGAATCGCTGTTTATCGACGAAGGCTTCGGCAGCCTGGATCCGGAAACGCTGGACATTGCCATCGCCAGTTTGGACACCCTGCAAGCCTTGGGCAGAAAAGTCGGCGTTATCTCGCATGTGCCTATTTTGGTCGAACGGATTGGGGCTAAGGTGGTGGTTGAAAAACAGGGCGGGGGGCGTAGTAGCGTCGTGATTGTTGGGGGATATTAAACCAATTCAGGGTACGTTCTGGCTAAACGTACAATTTGATGTGAAAATTGTTTTATCCACTCATTGTCAGAAGACTTTCCTAATCAACCAATGCCCGATATTTCCCAACATGGCCATAGCACCAACTTAATCGGTTTGGCGACGGCTTGCATGGCCAGCCATGCCTTTAACGAAAATCCCAAACCCTTGCATATTGCAGGCACCCGCGAATCGGCTTCAGGTCTGTTTGAGCAATTGCTCAGGCAGCCGACACGCGATGACTGCGGCCGGATATTTCAAGACTATATGTGCGTTGTTTTCGGCTTCGAAACAGAGCAAAGACTGAACAACGATCATTCGGGAAGGAGACGTTACCGTAACAGTTATCTTCGGTTAATCCAGGACTGGGGGCTGGATTCAAACAACGCCCAGGGCGCAGTTTTTAAAGGCTGGGTCGAAAGCCGCTTCGGACTGTTTCCCACTTATCATAAACAGCGCATAGCCAGTTTCATCAGCAAAGACTGGGTCATGTATATCGAAGAAAAGATGAACAGCCGGTATCACAACAACTGTATTTACATGCAGCTGGATCTTCTTTACGAATATTGCCAGTGGGTTATCGAACGTTTTCAGTTTCCGGCGGCGACGCATAAAACCCTTTATCGCGGCGTCAATTCACTGGACGATGATTGGCTGGTTCTGGATGAGGATAAAACCCATAAAATCGTGCGATTCAATAATATTGTTTCCTTTACCGACCGCCGCAGCATTGCCAGCGAATTCGGCGCTTATATTCTGGAAGTTGAAGTGCCGATGGTTAAGCTGATTTTTTTTAATGAACTGTTGCCGCATCATGCTTTGCACGGCGAAGCGGAATACTTGGTGATTGGCGGCGATTATCGAGTCAAAGTGCAGCGTTAAGGGGGAGAAATATGTCGACAGAGCAAGTATTGAACAGGGCGTTGGGAGCCTATCTAGGCTTCGCCTGCGGCGATGCACTCGGGGCAACCGTAGAGTTTATGTCGCCGAAACAAATCCAGAAATGCTACGGCGTGCATCGGGATATGATCGGTGGCGGCTGGCTGGGCCTGGAAGCGGGTCAAATCACTGACGACACGCAAATGTCGCTCGCCGTAGGGCAAGCCATTATCGATCATCAGGGTTGGAACATTCAGGCCGTCGCCGATAATTTTGTCGCGTGGATGGAAAGCGATCCGCCGGATATAGGCAATACCTGTCGGCGCGGCATCATGCGCTATCGGGATAGCGGCGAACTATACGGTTTGCCTCGCGATGACGATGCGGGAAACGGCGCGTGCATGCGTAACCTGCCGGTAGTGCTGTCGACCTTAAACCGGCCGGACTATTTTAGCGTATGGAGTTTGCAACAAAGCCATATTACCCATAACCACCCGTTGTCCAACGCAGCCACCTTAACCCTGGGACGGATCGTCAATCACCTGATTAACGGGCTGGATACGGACGCTTGCAGACAGGAAGCCGAACGCTTGATCGATCAACACGGCGAATTCGCCTATAGCCCTTATTCGGGCAAAGCCTCGGCGTATGTTGTCGATACCGTGCAGACGGTTTTGCATTATTTTTTCAGTACGGACAGTTTTGAAGCCTGCCTGATTGCCACTGTTAACCAGGGCGGCGATGCCGACACCACAGGCGCGTTGGTCGGTATGCTGGCAGGTGCCAAATACGGCGTTGGACAGATTCCGGAGCGCTGGTTAAAGCAATTGGATCAGCAGGTGGCCGAGCAAATACGACAACAAACGACTGAACTTATCCGGCTGGCGGAGTCTCTGTAAAACGCATAAAGAAACGCGGTAAGGCGTAATTTGCAGGGGCTTGTATTACCGGGCATAAAAACTGCGACAAATCACAGCGCTTTGATAGAATTACCTTAATTTCAATTGTCCTGATTCTTATCGTCAGCCCAACTACTGCGCTAAGCCATTATTCTGACATGCAAAAAGAACCAGCCGCCAAATATTACAATAGCCATCAAGCTGTGCTTGATCTTTTGCAAAAGCACAAGCTTATC
>Ga0208882_1000882_pt1 | contig 12477 bp, 11 predicted proteins | sample LakWasMet14_LOW5_2_FD_183862 | JGI IMG/M metagenome (GOLD analysis project Ga0208882, IMG submission 183862) | Freshwater sediment methanotrophic microbial communities from Lake Washington under simulated oxygen tension - Sediment Metagenome... | ecosystem: Environmental > Aquatic > Freshwater >...
GTTGTTGCGGATCGCCTCATGCAGCGCAACCAGTGCACTTCTTTTCTTTGCCAGCATCAGCACACCTGAAGTTTCACGATCCAGGCGATGTACCAGTTCCAGAAACTTCGCTTTCGGGCGCTCAATACGCAATTGCTCAATCACACCGCGGCTCACGCCGCTGCCGCCATGTACGGCAAAACCAGCGGCCTTATCAATAACCAGCATCGCGTCATCTTCGTAAATGATCGCGTTCTCAAATTTTGAAACAGCCGGTACGGCACCTTCCGGTTTTTCGGTGATGGTTGCCCGAATAGGCGGTACCCGTACAACATCTCCCAAACTTAAACGGAAGTCTGCATCGATACGTTTTTTATTCACACGCACTTCACCGCTGCGCAAAATTCGGTAAACGTGACTTTTAGGCACGCCTTTTAATGTTTTGGTCAAAAAGTTATCGACACGCTGACCTTCACTTGCCTCGTCAACCGTCAGGAATGCCGCAGCCAGTTCACCGACTTTGGAATTGTTAGTACTTTGATTTTCTGTAATTAAATTGTTCATGCTTTGCTTAAATGGTTGATGTAGCTTATACTGCGATGATTCTTGTGGTTTAACAATTAAATTTAATGTTAAATTCTTGATAAGAATACACTTAATATCAGTAAATACATCGCAACAGGACATTTAATTGTCGCTGGTGTGTTTATAAAATAGTGACAACAAATTACTTGGTTAACGCCGCTCGCCATATTATAAAGTAGCGGTAAGTAAAATTAGCGCTCAAGCCGCCGCAGACAAATAAAGATAAAGCGCGACTTAAAGTGATAGTCAAATTTGGCATATTTGGTTAACCAGCTCATAAGCGGTTAACCGATTTAACAAATTGGAATTTACTAAAGATAGAATTTTAACGAATTTAAGCTACAGCTGGCAGGTCACCTGACCGCATTTAAGCATAAATTTAGCAATTAGTTTGCTTTAACGAACAAATATACCTGTTTCAACATGAGCCACTCTGTTTAAACAATATAATTTAGATCATTTACACAGACTCGGTCCAGCTGACCGACTCAACCAATCTAAATGTAAAGCGGTTATCCGCAGTATTTCGTTAAAATCGCGCAATTGCTACATTCACAATCGTTGAAATTCAACAGGCTCATGTCACCACAAAAACATGATGCTTCTACAGTGGTTCCGCCGCAGTTTGGCACTTTCACCTTATTATTCGAAGCTTACATTTAAGCAATAAGTCTGCTCGCGCAACGAAGCGCAGGAGCAAACAATGAAACGCATGTTATTTAATGCAACGCAGTCAGAAGAATTACGCGTTGCGATTGTAGATGGTCAAAAACTCATCGATCTTGATATTGAACACGCTGGAAAAGAACAGCGCAAAAGCAATATCTACAAAGGTGTTATCACCCGTATCGAACCATCATTAGAAGCCGCTTTTGTCGATTATGGACAAGATCGCCACGGTTTTTTACCATTTAAAGAAGTAGCGCGCAGCTACTACAAAGAAGGCGCTGATAGCCGCGCCCGCATCCAGGACGCCTTAAAAGAAGGTCAGGAAATCATCGTTCAAGTGGATAAAGACGAACGCGGCAACAAAGGCGCTGCGCTCACCACCTTTATCTCACTGGCAGGCCGTTATTTAGTGCTGATGCCAAACAACCCACGCGGAGGCGGTGTATCACGCCGTATCGAAGGCGAAGACCGTGACGAACTGCGTGACGTATTAGCCAAGCTTGAAGTACCTAAAGGCATGAGCATCATCGCACGCACTGCCGGTATTGGCCGCAGCGTTGAAGAATTGCAATGGGACCTTAACTACCTGACACAATTATGGACCGCGATTGATGGCGCTTCAGCCATGCAGCCGGGTGCTTATTTGATCTATCAGGAAGGCAGCCTGGTCATTCGCGCGATTCGCGATTACTTCAGCTCAGACATCGGCGAAATTCTGATCGACACACCAGACATTCATGAACAAGCTGTGCAGTTCATGAATCACGTGATGCCAGGCAATGTGGCACGCGTAAAACTGTATCAGGATGAAATCCCGCTGTTCACCCGTTTCCAGATCGAACACCAGATCGAATCTGCTTTCGCACGTGAAGTGCGTTTGCCATCAGGCGGCGCGATTGTGATCGACCATACTGAAGCATTGGTTTCTGTTGACGTAAACTCCGGCCGCGCAACCCGCGGCAGCGACATCGAACAAACCGCATTGAACACCAACCTGGAAGCCGCTGAAGAAGTAGCACGCCAGCTGCGCCTGCGCGACCTGGGCGGCCTGGTTGTCATCGACTTTATCGACATGGAAAGCCAGCGTAACCAGCGCGAAGTTGAAAACGCTTTGCGTGATGCACTGCATTTAGACCGTGCACGTGTACAAACCGGCAAGATCTCACGTTTTGGCCTGCTGGAACTATCACGCCAGCGCCTGCGCCCTAGCCTGGGTGAAACCAACCATATTCCTTGCCCACGCTGTCATGGCACTGGCCATATCCGCGGTATTGAATCAACAGCACTGCACATCCTGCGCATTACGCAAGAAGATGCAATGAAAGAAAACAGCGCGATCATCCAGGTGCAATTGCCGGTTGAAGTGGCAACATTCCTGCTCAATGAAAAACGTGCTGATATTCATAAAATTGAACAGCGCATGGGTGTAGAAGTGGTGTTGATTCCTAACATCCACCTTGAAACACCGAACTACAACATCATGCGTATTAAACATGATGATGTAACCCAGGAAAACAACCGTGCCAGCTACAACATGGTAGAGCTGCCGACTGAAACCACCTATGTGGCACATGCAGCCGAAGAAGCCAAAGCGGCAAAACCTGTAGCGGCTGTGAAAGGCATTACTCCAGCAGCACCGGCACCGATTGTGGCAGAAAAAGTAGAGCCTAAGGTTTCACTGTTTGCCCGCATTAAAAATTTCTTTGCCTCAGTAACCAAGGCTAAAGAAGAAAAATCTGAAGAGAAAACGGCTGAATCACGTCGTGATAACAACCGTAACCGTAATCGCAGCCGTAACCGCAACGAGCGTAACCGTAGTGAACGTGGTGAAAAAAGTGCAGCGCCAGACCGTCCTAACCGCAACCAGGAAGCCAAAGCGCAAGAGCAGCGTCCGACTGAGAATAAAGCACAGGAACAACGTCAGCCTAAACCTCAGCAGCAACGCAATGAGCAGCAGCGCCAGGAACCTCAGCGCAATCAGCCGGCAAACGTAAGTGCAGAAACTGCAGCAAACGAAACCGCTGAACAACGCTCAGAACGCAGCGGCCGTCGTAACCGCAATAATCGCCGCGGTCGTCGTGACCGTGATGAAAATGCAGCACGCGACAGCAATCGTCCTTTTGTGCCAAATGAAGAAATTAACGCAAATCAAGCTAACGTAACTGCCGAGGTTCCAACCCAGGCAGCGGCCAAGGCTGAAAGCGTTACTCAAGCTCCGGCAGAAAAAGTAGTTGCAGCAGAATCACCTGTAGAGGCAAAAGCAGCGGCTGTAAGCAAAGAAGTGACCACTCAGGATGCTACACCTGTAACTGCTCCTACACCGGCAGCCGAGTCCAAAAAAGCCAGGCCAGCAAAAGGTGCTGCTAAAAAAGCGCCGGCAAATAATGCAGCCTCAGATGAAAATGCAGAAGCAAAAGCCGAACCTGCAACCGAAACAGCTGAAATAACTACCGATGCTGTTGAGAAAGCAGCAAAAGGAGATAAGAAGCGCCCTGCCCGCCCACGTAAAGCCAAAGCGGAATCTGCCCCGGTAGACCTGGCTGCAGCAGGCCTGCAGTTAGTGGAAACCAAGGCAGATGCTGCTAAAGCTGCAGCGCCGGTTGCGGAAGAAAAGCCTCGCACTCCTCGCAAAGCCGCTTCATGGCAAAACCAGGCTAAAGAAACAGCTGCGGCTGAACCTTTAGTCATGGTTGAAACGCAAAATAAGTAAGCTGATTTAAATAAAAAAAGCCCGAAATCTTCGGGCTTTTTTTACATCTGCACATTCATAATAAAGGGGATTTAATTAATGAATAAGCTGTTTTTTTATATTTAAATTAGCGCTATTATAGTAGTGTGAATCATTCATAAACGCATGGGAGGGTATATGTCTACACATACTTATAAAGTAATCGAGTTGGTCGGATCTTCACCAGTCAGTTCAGACGACGCAATTCAGACAGCCATCACCAAAGCATCTCTCACATTAAAACACCTGAACTGGTTTGAAGTAGTTGAAACACGCGGCCACATTGTGGATGGAAAAGTCGCCCACTTTCAGGTCACGATTAAAGTAGGCTTTAGAATAGAAGATTAATGTCGTTTTGCTAAATCTATTGCTGTTCACTGGATAGTGAATTCACTTGCCCTTATGCGTGCAAGTAATATCACTAAAAATCGCATATTTATCAGCACATCCCGACGCCAGCACTAGACAGAGAGCCACATTAAGGCCAAATAGTACAAAAGCAATACAGCCTATCAATAAAAAGAGGCACCTTAAGGTGCCTCTGCCGTAATCCTGCCAATGCTGAAAACTAATGTTTGTGTTTATCTTTGTAATGTCCGTAAGCGTGGCCATTACCTTTATGCTTCCTTTTGCCGGACAATGAATCATCATAATACACTGTGCTTCTGGCACCGCCAGACCTTTGCGCTGAAGAAGTACGCCTGCTATCTGGCTCACTGATTTCCTTACCGATAGCCGCACCGCCCGCACCACCAAGGCCTGCACCCACAACAGCACCTGTGTTACCGCCAACTTTCTGCCCAACAACAGCGCCGGTAGCACCGCCAGCAGCACCGCCAATAATTGCACCCGTGCGTGCTTCACCTTTAGTGGTAACAGCACCACCCACGCCTCCACCAACTGCCGCACCTACAATCGCACCGGTATTACCGCCAACAGCCTGACCAACCGCAGTACCAGCCGCAGCACCTACGCCGCCGCCAACCGCTGTTTTAAGAGTGCTATTCTCAGCAATTGCGTGGTTGGCAAACATAAAGCCTGCCAATAATGCTGCATATGCATTCAATTTCATTACATTTTTTCCTTTACAGATTAACTTGCTATTTAATGAGAAATATTCACACCAAATAGTCATTGGAACGCATTTTATATTTAAGCGCAACGAAGATTATAGTGTTTTTTAATGCGATTTAAAAAAGAAGGTTACGGCAAATCTAATACACGTATTCGAGAAGTCAAGGAAACTGGACTGCTTATGTAGATTGTTTCATCAACCACATAAATGGCTTACTTAGCAGCTATGCTGGCGACATTCAAAAGATATTGTTAGCCGCACAATAAAATGGACAAACGGCGAAAACAGACTACTTCTTTTAGATATGGAAATTCCACCGAGGGTGTGACTTTAACCCTATTCTTTTCCAACTTTTAATTCGTAAGGTGAACGGTCTGCTTGCCAAAACGCTTTAATATAAGCAGCTAATATAATGGCTAAAGGCAGATGAAATATTAGCCAGGTTTCATTAGGGTTTTTTAATATGTTGTTTCCATCAAATGACAGGCCTACGACCCCGGCAATAAGCATCCATGCAGCCCAGGGTATCGTTTTTAAACCAAAGTATATGGCCCAGATAACGACTGACAATAATGAGGTCAGCCCTATTAATCCATATTTAAAGAAATGGGCTATAAAAATATTGTGGGCGTGTGATATCGGCAACCCATTTTTAGCAATATATTGAAATGTATGAAGATTGCCACAGCCAACAATGATTCCACAATCATGCGTAGCTAATATATATGCATTCCATATTTCCAGTCTGTAACTATCGCCTCTTTGAATTATCGCAGCGCCAATATTTGTGTTAATCAGGATTAGAGCTGTTATAAATGCTAACAATAGAAGCAAGCCAACCATGGTGTATTTATATTGATGATTAACCACTTTAATATTAAATAGCGTAAGTCCCAGAATTACGATCCATATCGGAATAATGCTTCGCGACTGTAAAATTAACAGGCTGAATAAGAGTACAAGAAAATGGGCAAGTATTAATGTTCTGTATTTTTGAAGTTTCAGACTTAGTGCCGTTATCGTGGCCAACATTATTGCCATAAAGTCAGTTACAAATATCGGATTGCTGATTTTTCCACTCAGGTGAGCAAGGCGCTGGCCTAAACCATATTCATTTATTTGGCTTTTTAATATCATGTTAAATAGAATGTAAGCAAATGCCATTGCCAAAAAAAACCAAGCGACACTCCAGACGTTTTTTAGATTAGAAACATCCAGCCTACTTACCGAAAAATAAAACAAGATAATTATCACTATATGCTTAATTTGTTTTATTAAATCATGATGTAACGAACTGGCTAGCAAGACCACGATCATTAAAGGTAATAATAGTTTCTTTGCGTTGATGTGTTGATATTTAGATATTTTTACTTGGCTTATTAAAAAGAGTGATGGAAGCGCAATCAGGGAATAAAACAGAATGCCCACCGATGCTGAATTGGGTAATATAAAAAAACTGCTAATCCAAATTACAAAAATACCATTCCAGTATTTTTTGTCTTTAATTAAATGAATAACGCCTTTTCCAAATTCATTCACTGAGATTACTTTCAATCAATCTTAAAAAATCTTGGCGATATTGACTAATTGTATGATTCTGTAATACATAGCTAAGACAATGACTTCCCTTCAGCGTTAATTCAGATTCGTTTAAATCTAAATACTGGCTGATTGCTACAGCTAATGACTTAATGTCTTTAGGTGACACTGCAATTCCACCTGAACCGGTTATAAGTGGTCGCATTGCAGGAATGTCAGACGCGATGACAGGGAGACTGCCGCACATGCCCTCTAGTAAAGCCAAGCCCAAGCCCTCTTGAATAGATGGCATCGCAAAAATATCAAAAGCCTTAATATAATGCGCTGCGTTTTCTTTCGAACCTAATAAATATACCTTGTGATTAATATTCAGATCATTAATTAACCGAGTTAATCTGCATCTTTCGTTACCTTCACCAATGATAACCAGAATGGTATTGGGATATTCTTTTTCAATAGAAGCAAAGGCTTGTATTAAATATTCATGCCCTTTAACGCTAACTAACCTACCGACTGCCCCTATGATTTTCGTATCTAACGGGAGACCTAGTTCACTTCTAGCTTCATTTTTAGTTAGCATGCGTCCAATTAACTTTTGAGTGTCAATCGCATTAGTAATGGCAAATGTATTGTTCGGATTAAAACCACATTTGTAATTAATTAATACATCTTTCACTGCATCTGACACACCTACTAAACGCCATTTACTATCTGCAAAAAGTCGCACTTGATGTCTGCGATAGCTTCTCGCGTACTCATCCATCACATGAGATATTCCTATACATAATGGTATTTTTAATAGCTTATTAAGCTGAAGCATAGGGCTTACAGTCTTAAATCTATTACAAATCACCACATCATATTTGTTGCTTCTGCAATGTTTATATATTTCATACAACAGCCTAATTCTCAATCCCTTAAGATCCTTGCGCTTAAAGTTGAAGTAATGAGAATTTGCTGCACTACTTTTATGTCCAGTAACACCTGGACTGCCATATAAGTATCCTGATGTTACTTCATATTTATCTTTAGGAAAGGCATTGACTATTTGTTCAGCCAAGTCTGAAGTGTCGTCAGATTTAACGTTATAGAATGGCTGTAATTGTAAAATTTTAATTAATTTTTCCATTATTTAAGTCATTAAAATTATTTTCAAATTAATGCGACCCTATTGCAGGATTACATTCACTCACACGATGACTCTGCCGAAACTGTCGGATATTGGCCAATACTGCATCATATACCATTTGGAATTAAAATGGTAAATTATACCATTTAAAATTCATAGTCATTAACGAAATAAATTTAAAATGCTAGTAATAGATGCAGGGGAATTAAAACTAGAAACTGTAAAAGTTAAGATCATGATGCAACATACACATCTAAAATAATTACGTACTGAGAAGATATTTTAAAAAATGTTTCAACCCACATTATCTGTGGATAACCTTGTTAGTCATCTTAGGGTAAGGCGCATAAGTCGCTGTTCGGTTATCAATAATCAGCAATGGTGACTATTTAATCAAGGATGGGAATTGGCAGCATGAGTTACTAAATAGCTACCAACCATTAGCACAAAAAGACTTAATTAGAGGGCATGCAGGAGGCAGACTACATTTTATAGACTCAACATGCCAAAACCCCATCAATGATCGTGGTCTGTACCCTATTATTTTTTTAATTATTGCAGTCTACTTCACTAGGTGGGCTAATTTGGTTAACAGTTATAGGCGTCCCATTCTCCAGAACAACAATTGAGAGTGAACTTGCATATACACCAAAAAGAAATTTATCCTTAAACTCATTTCTTACAAATATTTCATACTTCGCATTAGGTTTTACAAACATTTCCCAAAATATAGCGCCAGCTCTATCTCCAATGTTTTGTCCAATAACAAACAAAATATCTTTACCTGCTGGTATTTTCGCAGATTTTTTAGATTGTCCTAAAGAAACACTAACTACTGGAGTTGCTTTTCTAATTGCATGCTTTTCCCACAAAAATGAATCACATTCAATCGGGCCCGCTAAAGAAAGTCTAGTTTCATCATACCTGTCCATTCTATAGGCATTCAATTCGATAGTCGCTTGAAGTAAGTTATCTGGAATCACCAATCGATCGGATGCACACCCTATTAGCAGGCTAGAAAAAAATATTAAAAAACAAATTCCAAATGTTCTTTTCAAAGCAGTTCCTTGAGTAAGTAATATTGTCTACCATTAAAGGTGTCCGTAAAACACAGGGTAGCGCAGTCTGGCCCCATGAAATAATAGGACAGAATAATAGGAATAATAGGGGACAGACCACGATTTTCATTTAATACGCTCTTCATTTCTCGGCCTCCCTGCCTTTCCCCGCGACACCCGCATTCCTAAAGCGTCTGCAATTTGTTCTGCAAATCTTGTATCTCCAAGCACATAGTTTCCATTTGTTGATTGTCTTAGTTCATCCACCAGTTTTGGGTCTAGCTAATATCTAAACAATTCACGATAAGCCGTCTGTCTAGCTTCTTGATTCAATCCTAACTGTTCATAAATAACATGTGGCTTTATTAGGTCGCTCGGTTCGCCTTGTGCATTACTCCGATAACTACTCCACTGATATTCAGCCGGGTGCTCTACCATATTGGCTCTTATCGGGTTTAGTTCTATATAACGCTGGCAGCTTAGAAGATAGCTTTCAGCTTGCGTGGAACATGATTTATAGCGTCCCTCCCATAAGGTGCCTGTTCTTTTATAGGTGCGGTTAATGTATTGCACATAACGCTGGCCAAGCGCTTTCATCATTACACCTGTAGCCTCTGATTGTTCTGCTGATACTAAAAGGTGTACGTGATTTGTCATCAGTACATAAGCGTGGATATGACAGTTGGTTTTGTCTGCATATTCTTCTAGCCATTCCAAGTATTTTGCACAGTCTTCTTCAGCATAAAAACATACCGCTCGATTATTACCTCTTTGGATAATGTGCTACGGTACATTCGGCAGGCTTATTCTTGGACGTCTTGGCATTAGATATGCTTAAGGTTAATGATCTTGTTGAAAATCATGATTAAATCGTGGTCTGTCCCCTATTGTTTATCGAATATCCATAATTAATCGTGGTCTGTCCCCTATTATTGCCTCCCTATTATTCGCCTATTATTCGATTGACATGTATTTTTAACGTCCCGCCTTAGGTGAGGTATTGCGCAGCAGGCTTTTCATGTCGTGGTTGTTGTCATTTTGTAAGTTTTTCTGAAACCGCTGCTGTTCTAATTCCTTTGTCAGATATTTTTGGCTCTCAGGATCAATAGGCTGATCATTAAAAAAAACGGGGAATAACACTTCTAACAATCTACCATGATCAGAATCAGTGTTATTCATTGTATTTTCTTTAGATACGAGTGGCATATAGTTATCCACACCTACATATTTTTTTTGTGATATGTCTGTTTTGTTATAAGGTTGGCAAAACTTAGCTTTTGGATAGCAATCACATGTCAATGGAAGATTAGACTGATGGCAAATACCCTGCTCAGGGTATTTTTTACAGTGAGATGTGGCTTGTCTTCGTTCAAAGCTTTGGGGTTCGCATTCCATTAAATATGCATGTTCTATGCAATATAAGCTATCAATCCTAGTCGTTGAAGTGCGTAAAGGAATATTGTTCAATTTTTATTGATTATTGATTGCCTATAATGCGCAATTGCTTGAATGCAATTGGATATTGGCCAATACCGCATCATATACGACTTTATATTAAATGGGAAATAAATCCATTTTATGTAAAGTGCACGAGCTAAAAGTTTACGAACTCACGTAAGAACATCAGGGGAATAAAGCGAAAAAACATGCGGTGGAATAAGTCTGACAAAGCCTGTAAAAACGGCATGCCAGCGGTTATTAATCAGTAGTTTTCAAAAATCAGGATTGAACATCAAGGCTGGAAGCGATAAAACTGTATGCAGTCATGTCACCGACTAACAGAAAACATGAATTCACTAAAGAACATAAGCCCACAACCCAGTAGGCCTATTTATTAAGAAATTTACAACCCACATTATCTGTGGATAACCTTGTTAGTCATCTTAGGGTAAGACCCATAAGTTGCTGTTCGGTTATCAATAATCAGTAATGGTGATTATTTAATCAAGGATGGGAATCGGCAGCATGAATTACTAAAAACTGCCAACCACTAGTACGAAAAGGCTTATTTAAAGCGGCGGAACGAGCCGGTCACTACGCCCCAGATTTCAAACTGCATCTCTTCTGTAATTTCAATCGGCGAATACTCACCGCTTGAGTTCGCAGGTAGCAGCCTGGGAGCGCCTGATTTATGACGACTCAGGGTTTTAATCGTGAATTCGCCGTTTAAAACAGCCAGTACAATATCGCCCACTGACGCGAGCTTAGAGCGGTCCACAACGGCTTTGTCACCGGGCAGCAATCCGGCATCGATCATGGAGTAGCCCTGAATCGTGACAAAAAAAGTGGAATCTTTACGGTCAATCAGAAATTCGCTTGGATCCAGACGTTTTTCTACATGCTCATCGGCCGGGCTAGGCAGGCCAGCTGAGACTTTGGAAGAATATAAAGGCAAAGGTATCGGCATCACCTCGATGCTGGGATACTCAAATTCACCGACACTGTCTAAATCTGTTTTCATACGCTTTTGCTGATAGGCTGTTAAAAAGTTTTTAATTGTTGCAGTTTGGCTTAAAGGCACACGCAACACGGATGTCGGCTCACCGAACTTACCGGTACCGGGCTTACGGCCGGCACCTTCGCGCATACCGCCATGCTTACCGTTTTTTTGATAATCAAATTCACTCATTTGATTATTGTAACAATAATAGCCGGGATTGAAAGGCAATCCTGAAGTTTAATTATCAACACCACACAAATCATCCAGCAGGACAACTGGCCGTATCAATTGATCAGAACTTTTACTTTATTTTACGGCCTAATTCGGTATGAGTAATTAATACGCTGGGCAATGTCCATCATTGGCGTGTTCACTTGGGTACATTGCCTTGATATATACAAGGAGGTGTGTCATGACCACTACTTCAGTCGATACCATGCCTGTCAGGTTAGAGTTAAATGCACCTGTACCCGATTTTGATGCGCAGACGACCCATGGCGTGATCCGCCTCTCGGAATGGGAGCAGGGTAAATGGGTGATTCTGTTCTCACATCCGGCGGATTTTACCCCCGTATGCACAACCGAGCTGATGGCATTTGCCACACAGCAGGATGAATTCAAGCGCAAAGGTGTGGCCTTGCTGGGCTGCTCGGTAGACAGTGTGTATAGCCACATTGCCTGGATGCGCAATATTCAGGATAAATTCGGGATTAACATCAAGTTCCCTATCATTGCCGACCTAGATCAGAAAGTAGCCCGTCTTTACGGCATGATCCACGAATTAAGCAGCAATACTTCCACCGTGCGCTGTGTATTTTTCATTGACCCCAAACGCACACTGCGCGCCATGATTTACTACCCGATGAATGTAGGCCGTAATTTTAATGAAATCATGCGCGTGATTGATGCACTGCAGACCGCTGATGCCAATAAGGTGGCATGCCCAGCCAACTGGACCAGCGGTCAGGATGTGATTATCCCCGCGCCGTTAACGTTAGCGGATGCTGAACTGCGTGTGGACAATACGGAATATCAGGTTTCTGACTGGTATTTTGCAATGAAAAAGCTGCCCGGCAATCACTTAGGCAAAGGAGTCCGGCATAGCTGATGCCGCAATCACCATGGCGGAAACATGCTGACAGTATGCAACGCCATGAGAGATTGGGAGAAAGTAACAAAGTACAGATTGCAACAGGATACCCCGCCATGCGGCGTGGGGTATCTTTATCCGGATACATTAGCTGCAACACCTTAATATCAAGGAGACTCAAATGA
>Ga0208882_1000886_pt1 | contig 12454 bp, 10 predicted proteins | sample LakWasMet14_LOW5_2_FD_183862 | JGI IMG/M metagenome (GOLD analysis project Ga0208882, IMG submission 183862) | Freshwater sediment methanotrophic microbial communities from Lake Washington under simulated oxygen tension - Sediment Metagenome... | ecosystem: Environmental > Aquatic > Freshwater >...
TCGATGCAGATGAGCCAGGTAAATCACTCGTGCTGGTTAGAAGCGAGAAAGGCCGTGAAATTGTAAAAGGCGCTATAAAAGCCGGTTATATTCAGCTTACGCCGGTTGAACCGGAAATACTTGAACGCTCCCAAAAAGAATTACTTCGCAAGCGGGGAGCCATATGGGGAAGAGTTACTACGATGAAAACACTAGGTATCCCGGCTCCGCACTTTCAGGGATTTTCTTTATTACAAAATTGGTTAAAACTTTCTAGTGGACAAAAAATACGTTCAATCTTGGGAACAGCGAAACGAGTTATCACACGGAATTACTTCAGGCCACTCTAGGTTAATTATTAAATGCCATGAATTTACCGTTGCTGAAGTCCGACCATGTCTGTCCAGCGTTTGATTATGAATGACGAGTATTGATGGTCGCTGTTGTGACCGATTTATTTTCCAGCCAAATCCTGGCCTGGCCTATTGCTGACCACATGTGGAATGTGCTGTATTTAAATGGCTTTTTAGCGAAGAAAACCGTGAGGGCTTGCCCATCACGCAGACCGTAGCATCCCAGTTATGCAAGCCATGAATCACGCGGAATGAAGATATACAAAAATATGCTCCAAAAAGGATGCTTTTCGGATAATGAGCTAACAAAGTGGTATTTAGAGCCTCAATTATGAACCGCTAAACTACCAATTTTAGACTTTCAATGTCTGCTGCAATTTGGGCGGGAAATTAATAATGAATATACGGATAATTTTAAAACTTTTTCCTATTATGGAGCAGTCATGACATCGGCGGATCTTTCTATAATTATCGTTAACTGGAATTCCGTGGATTATCTCAGGAATTGTATTGCGTCCATTCTGGCAAATACCCACGACATCAAATACGAAATTATCGTAGTAGACTCTGCTTCTTACGATGGTTGTAGGGACATGCTGAAGAACTTATACCCGCAGGTTCATTTTATCCAAAGCGAGTACAACGTTGGATTTGCACGGGCAAATAATATCGGCGCAGGTTATGCCTGTGGCACTTCAGTGTTGCTTCTAAATCCAGATACCGAGGTGCGTAGCCATGCTATCGAACGACTATACTCGTGCCTTCAAACACTTCCGCGCGCCGGTATTATTGGCTGTCGTCTGCTAAACAGTGATGGTTCGCTACAAACGAGCGGCGTACAGCCGTTGCCCACAATTGCTAATCAGATTCTCGATGCCGAGATACTGCAACGCTGGTTTCCAAAAAGCAGCTTGTTGATGTCGGCTAGGAAGTTCGAAGGCGCAACTTCACCGGTACCCGTTGAGGCGATTTCAGGTGCCTGCATGATGATCCAGCGAGAAGTGTTCGATCAGGTACGAGGTTTTAGCACTGATTATTTCATGTACGCTGAGGACCTGGACCTCTGCTATAAAATTTGCATGGCTGGGTACACTAATTACTATGTAGCTGATGCAGAAATTATGCATCATGGCGGTGGCAGCACCCAACACAGGCGCAGTCGTTTCTCTGAAGTCATGATACCTGAGTCAACGAGTCGACTATTGAGAAAAACCCATGGCAATTCTTACAGCACAGGCTATCGAATAGCGCTGAGCGTTGCTGCTGTCTTTCGATTGATATTGCTGTCGCTTTGCTTCCCTGCCACTTTGATTAAGCTTTTAGCATATGAATGGTGGAAAGGGGCTATCGACAAGTGGTTCGTCATTCTTAGGTGGGGACTTGGCTTAGAGAAATGGGTTCATGAATATGATGCAGGTCTAAGCGGCGGTAAACTGAATGAATGTAAAAAATCCGAAAAGACTGATGAATAGTCTAAGAACTGTCTCGATAATTACTGCGTGTTAACTTGGTCTGACGGGTATGAATAGTCTTGCCTTAGTGTTTCTGTTGGTCGACGCGGCTACGCTGATATTTGTCAGTCGCCGTTGGGCACCGTTACCTCTTCTGGTAGGCGTCTGTTACTTCCCGACTTACTTGAATATTGAACTGGGACCACTTCATTTCACAGCTATCCGCGTGTTGATTGCGCTTGGCATAGTTCGAATGATGATAAAACAGGAATGGCCGCCAAACGGAATCAATGGCATAGACTGCGCTATGATGACTTGGGTTATCTGGCTTTTAGCTAGCGGCTTTTTTCACAAGGACCCCGGGGCGACACTTATTTTTCGACTCGGCCTCGCTTTTGATGCTTGTGGAATCTATGTGCTTTTTCGAAGCTTTTGCAGAAGCCTCGAGGATATTTCTGGTGTGTACCAACTAACCGCGCTCCTTTTGGTACCTCTGGCCATGGAAATGTTTATTGAGAAGCTAACCGTTCATAATCTATTTTCTATTCTAGGCGGACAGGAATCAGTGATGATCCGCTTAGGCAAAGTCAGGGCCAATGGACCTTTCGCTCATCCCATACTCGCCGGCACAGCAGGAGCAATCAATTTGCCGATGATGATAGCGCTATGGCGCCCTCATCGGAGGTTAGCGGTAATTGGGATCATAGCCTGCTTTATAATCATTTACTCCAGCGCTTCCAGCGGGCCTATTTTGAGTGCAGTGGCGGGTATCTTTGCACTATTCATGTGGCGTTATCGTCGTTTTATACCGCTGATACAGCGATGGGCTATCCCCGGGTATATTGCCTTGGATTTGTATATGAAAGATCCAGCCTATTTCATTATTGCCAGAATCGATTTAATGGGAGGAAGCACCAGTTGGTACCGAGCAAGGTTATTACAAGCTGCTTTAGAACATCTAGACGAGTGGTGGTTGATTGGAACAGATTATACTCGCCACTGGATGCAACAATTTGTGCCCTGGAGTCCGGATCACACCGATATTACGAGTCAATACGTTCAAATGGGCGTATTTGGTGGCCTACTATTATTGGCGCTATTCGTAGTTGTCCTGATTAAGGGATTCTCAGGTGTCACTCAAGCGCTAAAACAAACGACCGATTGTTCACCCGATTTACGATTTATGGTCTGGGCGCTCGGTTCCTCGCTTTTTGCTAACGTGGTAACATTTTTTTCAGTTTCATATTTTGACCAAACTGCTGTTTTCGTTTACTTCGCTCTTGCTAATATTGGCTCAGCCGCAACTTTAGCCATCAAAGGTCAGAACACACAGTGGACACGTCTCCAATTTTCCGCTGCGACACCCACAGTGAGCATATCAAACAAAATTGGAAAACAATTATTAATGGATTCGGGCTCATCCAGAACCCAAAACAACTTGTTTAGTCGCCCAAAAATGCGTTGATTAAATTTTAATTTTTTGTTCCAAAACATACGTGTATTGACTTGGAAATTAGCCTAAATATTGATAGTCATCAAAAAGAAGGGATAGGGTTCTTGTTCCAAATTATTACTTTTTAACTTATTCACACATGGTATGAAACCGCAATGAAAAGAATCGGCATTTCAGCAGCTTTAATATCACAAGGTCATTGGAGAATGTTTGATGCCTTAGGAGAAATCTTCGGCATTCGATTTGAGGAGCCTAATGTTGCCAATGATGTTGGCATCGATGCATGGCTTTACCTTGAAATTAATCCTGACTCCATGCTACGTATTCAAAATAGCTCGTTACCAAGCTATGCCGTCATTGCTGAAAAACACCTTACCTCTTGCGGAGAATCGTCGACCATTAATTTCAATAAACACGCTCTCATTCCTGAAATACTCAGTAATCGTGACGTTCGGTCGGATGAAGTTATCACGTTGAAAGGCCTTCCACACTGGTTACAAAATACGACAACGCTTGCGTGTAAAACAGAGTCTCCAATATGGGCAGTTCAGGAACATCGAGACTGCCAACATCATTATGTCGCATTAACAATACCGGAGTTGAACAGCGATGAACCCATCTTCCATCATTTCCACGATAATCAATTTTTGGCTTTACTTCCACTGCTGACATTTTTACGCCAACTAACCGATGAAAATCGGTGGGATCCCCCGCCTTTACAGGCATGCTTCATGTTCGATGATCCCAATCTGCATTGGCCAACGTATGGGTTCATAAATTTTCTTGAAATGGCAAGACACGCCGACTCACATAATTATCACGCGTCTTTTGCTACCATCCCATTGGACGCCTGGTTTGTTCACAAGCAAACAGCTGATCTATTTCAGGAGCATCATCATCGAATTTCACTGCTTATACATGGGAACGACCACATAGCCGAAGAGCTCGCAAGAAAAATACCGAATGAAGAACGCACTAGAATGTTAAAACAGGCGCTCTTTAGGATAGAAAAACTGGAAAAGCGTGCAAATGTATCTGTTGCTCGCGTAATGGCGCCGCCACACGGCGCATGCTCTGAGGAAACTCTTAAGAAAATGGCCTTAATGGGATATGAAGCTGCGTGCATATCCAGAGGATCTCTAGCTCACTATAACAAACATGCTAATTGGGTCCGTACTCTCGGCATGCGTCCGGCTGAAAATATTCACGGTCTTCCGGTTTTGCCCCGATTTCGGATTTCAATGGATTGTCAAAACGCAATTTTGGTTGCCGCTCTTCTTCATCAACCGATAATACCCGTCGGGCATCATCAGGATGTGGCTGAAAATTTAAATATGCTAGCGCATTTATCGCACTTTATTAATTCCCTTGGCGAGGTGCGATGGACGAATATGACCAGCATTTCCAGAAGCCATTATTCAAAAATGATTGATGGGGATATTCTTCACTTGAAAATGTACTCGAATATAGCCGATCTTTTAATTCCAGAAGGCATTAATTATGTTTTAGTAGAGCAACCTTGGTGGCAAGAAGGAGCAATGGAACCTTTGCTGATCAAAACCACGGGAGGCTTCAAGGACTTAGTTCCCATTGAATTCAATGAATTGATCGCCGTTCACTCAGGTCAACACATTCAGATTATTTCCTCGCAGATATCGCAAGCCCAAGGCAACTATGATTCACTGTATAAATTTGAGCCTTGGTCAGGAATTCGAAGGCTAATGACGGAAGCTCGAGACAGGTTGGTACCAGGATTACGGCGTTTATCGATGTGATCAACTCCACTTAATAGGGGCTATATTTCGCCTATGAAATTTTGCTCATTTTTCATGAGGCTAATGCTAAGAAGCCCGTTTTTTCGCAACAATAATAAACTCGGACGCCCAAAGACCTTTTGTCAGTCCGAGCGTGTACTTGTTATATGTTTTCCATCTCCCTTCTATTACATGTTCAACCTGTTCCACGACAAAGCCCGCCGAGCGGAGCCAACTGCATAGCACTCTATGCGAAGTTTGATGAACACCAGACTTTTGATAATCTTCAAGACCTTGAAGATCCGGCTGCCCCATATATCGTCGAACCAGAATCGCCAAGTGCTTTAAGTTCGGACAACTCAGGATAATTACCCCGTCATCTATCAATAATTCTCGATAATTACGGAGGAAAGCGACGGGTTCGTCCATCAAGTGAAGTAACCCTGAAATCAACAAGACATCAAACTTCTCACCAGCAAGAATTTCTGGTGCTGCTTCCATGGTTTCAGGAATGACACGAATGCCCTTGGTTTCGGCAAGCTTGCCGATGACTGTATCCAAAGGTATTGCGGTAACTTGGATATTTTTCTTCAAAAGCGCTTCTTCTGTCTTACCCCACCCACAACCAATAGAAAGAACACTTTTTGTACCTTCAGGCACCATTGATAGAAGATCATTACGGCAAGGTTCATAATAAGATTTGGTCCAGCGAGTTCCAAGCAGCTTGCTTTCCACACTCATTGGGGCAGGAACTGGCCCACCATTCTTGGCAATATCGAGCATGGCGCGCACCTGCACCTCTACTTGCGTTTTTTCAAGCCCCGTTCGGCCGATATACTTGTTGGTCAGATGCTTACACGTAAAATCTTCCAAACGGGTAATGCAAATTAATTTTCGATAGCCGCATTGGGTGTAAGGATCTGTTGCAGCACTAACCAGCATGTCGTATTTACCTTCGTGAGGCTTGACATCAAACCCGCCCGAAGCGATCGATTGGCGCAGTTGGTCTTGTGTCAATATATAACAAGCACCGTGCTCATTGGTGAACAAAGCAAAGATGTCATTACCACGCCGGCAAACGGAACTAGCATCCCAGTGATAATGGCTATGAATTGTCGAATAATAAATTGTGCCGTCCGGCCCTTGCTCCGACCGCAGAAACCCCGGGATTTCATTGGAATTAAGCACTGCCGATGCTTGTAAATAAGCTTCGATATTGTGTTGTGTAATGAGAGTATCGTCTTCGGAATAAATAAAGAGATCGTAATGATCTTGCCGTTCAATAAAAATTCTTTTATGGGCGAACGGTAATGACCATGGGTTTTTCGAGGGAAGACCAACAACCACTTCAACTTCTGTACCCAGTGCTTTTGGAATATTTGAAACAACGACAATATCCACCAGATAGGGCATGCTGGAATATTCGTCAATTAGCTGGTGTAAGTACTGATCGTTGTTGACGCCGTAGCTGGCTATAACAACCAAGATTTTAATATTATTCTTAGATAGAGTCATAATTTAGATAAAATTATAGTAATGATATTTGCATTTCGAATTTGATTCGGCCAATACACTTGGTATACGGTAGCTGAGTTATGTCCATGAGAGCTTCGTGACTATCAATCAAAGAATTCGCACTAGGAAAAAATATTTCGTAAAGTGTTCTTGACACGACGCCCAGCAAATCGAATTAACCTATCCACTGCCGGTGGTAAAAGGTTTAAATAGCAAAGGTCGAAGCCTATAAGATAGAGTTGCCATGTCAATGTTAATCTCGAACGGTAAGGTAATGTCCCAATATAATCACCTATAAGCTGACGAATATGCTGTCGCCCTTGTACTTGGTCATAAAGCTGAACCAACGCACTATCTAACTCCCCCGGGTTAAAAGTATCAATGTTATCCAAAATACATCCCCGGTCATCGATCTTCTCTAGCTTTTGATATAAATCGTTAACGATTCTGCTCCAATTTATACCGGTGTGCAATGAGAGGATTTCTTTTTTGGCACTCCGGCCTTGTTGGCAACGAAAGGCCTCATCGCTAATTAATTTGACCAGCATACTTTTATAAGACTCTGCGTCATCTGCCATGAGCATTGTATTCTCAAGGCCCGGAGCGCCAGGACCGAGAAGCTTCAGATCAAGGTTAGCCGGACTATATCCCAATAGTGGAATTTCATGACTCCCAGCCTCCAATAAAGATGTAATTGATGAAAAAGGGACAGAATCAAGGTATATATCGGCAGCAGCGTAAAGAATTTCGTTATCCCATCTACGACCTAACGGAACGACTCTACCATTTGTTTGACTACTCGCCGACAACCAGGCGCCTTTGGCTTCTGGACCTACCGCTATTAATACCGTCTGCGGAAAATCTATAAGAATAGGAACAACTAAATCCAGGAAGGCAATGTGGTTAGTTGCAAAATACTTGAACGGCGAGGCTATGGTCAATAACAGAACAACATCTGAATCATAGCCCAATAAACGTTTAGCCTCCACGCGTGGCATTGATGTATGCATCGGGACAATAGGAATAGGAAGAATCGGATTATATTCAAGACGCAATCCACGGCGCTTTCTTAGGAAATCCGACCATTGTTGTCGTAGATGCACGACGCAATGGGCAACACTTGCTCCAACCCAGAACGTATGATCCGAATGATTAATAAAAAGAACTCTAACAGAATTACAACCCGCGCCTAGTGCAAGCACCGGAATGATATCGTATGGATATAAGTGTAAAACGACAACATCGACATTTTGGCACAACATTCTAAGCTCAAGAGCCTGATCTATAGGATTTGACGTGGGTGAACTAAGCACTTTAACAAACCCACCGGACTGTTTAGCTGATTTAACAAAAATTTCCGGGACATCATAAGTATCCTTAATATCAGACTGTAGCGTAATTGCCAGTGAGTGCTGACTATTAATATCCTCTTGCATCCAGCGCCAGACAAACCGACTATCGCCCCCAATTGGTTTGGCATAGCTCAAAACATGTAAAACATGTCTGGATTTTTCAACAGCTGCTGGTTTAGAGTCTGCTGAAGCATTGGGAATTCGCTTAGCAATATCAAGAAGAAGCTGCTCAAGTCGAGGCGATCCAAAAAGGCCGACATTCGCAGGAAATGCGTGAAATGCCGCAAACTGAACAAGCCGTGCGGCAGCTAAAAAATCCCCTCCCTGGTAACAATCTTCTGCAAGTGTTAACAAATCACAAAAACGGGTGTTAGCTGCGTTGAAGTTCGTCATCTTTTAGGTAGCTCTGCCAATGTAATTTTACGTAGTTAAAAAATTCTTAAGTTCGAATTTAAGTCTCCCCACCACCTCAAAATCTTGTCCATCTGTTCATTTCTCAAGTAGACAATTTTCTCAGCCTGTAGCAAGGGTTCTCGTCCTGAAATCATCCACCAGACATACCCGCAAAAGCTGATGATACTGCCAATCAATACGGGACTTTCCGCAATACGTCGCGCGCACTTCATCAATTCAAAAACCGGATGAGAGCCAAAGGAAGCGTCCATCATTCCTTGCCGAAATAGTCCCCGCCATCGCCCATCAGAGCTGGATGTTGGCCGGTAGTGATAAACAGGTAATTCAGGTAATGCCATCACCTCCCACCCCGCTATTTTTGCGTCCAGTTGAGCTAGCCAATCCTCGCCTCCGTAATGAAGTGGGGTATATCCTCCGATCCCTTCATAGCATCTGCGACGAAATAGCTGTATACCACCCGCCACAGAGTCAGGGGAATTGCTTATTCGGCAAGCCCAAGCACCTTTGTAACGTTCATATATGTAACCGCCGGCAATTCCAAGTCTCTCATTGGCCTCGAACTTGCCTAAAACTTTTTCGTAGTAATTATTTTCCTTTGGTGCGATGTCCGCATCCTGAATGCCGACGAAATCAAACTCAAGTTGCCTCGCCAGTTCGTAGGCTGCGTTTATGGCTTTGTCTTTAGAGCCGAAGCTGCGATTGCCATGATTTTTTGTCGAATAAAGCCGGATGAACGAATGCTTGGACATATAACGTTGGACAATCTGTGCAGTCTGGTCTGTAGAGCCATCATCCATAATAAACCACACTACAGGCCTAATATTTTGGCCCAGCACCGATTCAATCGCTATACCAATATACTTTTCTTCATTTTTCGCAGCTGTCAATAGAATAAAATTACTATGCATTTCTCTATCCATAAAAGATGTTGGTGATTGCTCTTACCGAGATTTTAAAGCCGAAAAATAGAAAAGTATTTCCGGTGTAGCCACGTAATTAGCAAGTAGTTTTTCGTATCTCATCCTAGGGATGGCACTCATTAAATCTATTCGCAACAAATCGGCATACATCATGAACAGACTTAATGTGAAGATTTTAAATATTCGACATTATTTGACCAACAATTACTAATATATTTCTATTTCCCGTTGCGATTTAAAATACAATATTTCGACCTTAAAATGCTATACGCATGAGTACCTAAGGCAGTGCTGATTAAATCCCCCATTATGGGATAAACAAGCCTAATGCCTGCATGTCATATCAAACCAATTTTGCTGACCTCGAATATAACCACAAAAAACGCCTGACAAGAAGTGAAGTACGCGATGATTACAATCAATGAAGGCACTTTTTCAGTGACCCTGATGTCCCGTATCCTCAAGGTGTCACGCAGTGTTACTTACGATTGGAAAAGGCATTTTTTTCCAAACGAAACCAAGCCAATAAAGCCCTATCGGAAAATATAAAGCGCATTTTTGATGATGGGAAAGCAGCACCGGTTCACCCAGAATTACTCGGCGACTTCAAGATGAAGGTGTGTCAGCAGACCACAACTGAGTTGCGAAGATTATGCAGGACAACGGTTGGCGAGCGAAAGCGGCCAAGAAATACAAGGCTACGACAAACAGTAATCACTCATTGCCCGTTGCGCCGAATCTATTAGCACGAAATTTTGAAGCGGATGTTTTTGACCCAAAGTGGGTATCAAATATTACCACTATTTGGACGGAAGAAGGCTGGCTGTATTTGGCCGTCGTACTTGAACTATTTTCGCGTCGAGTGATGGGGCTGGGTAATGGCTGAGCGTATGACAGTGATACGGGTATGCGATGCACTTAACATGGCTTTATGGTGGCCAATATTACTCGGCAGCCTATCAAAAGCTCTTTGATGAACATCAGCGGATCTGCAGCATGAGCAAAAAAGGCGATTGCTACGACAATGCCGCAATGGAAAGCTGGAATCACAGCCATAAAGTTGAAGCCATACATGGCGAGAAATTCCTAACCCCCGCAGAGGCAAAACAGCATGTATTCGGATATATTGAAGTGTATTACAACCGCAAAAGACTTCACTCAAAATTAAGCTATCTCAGTCCTGAAGCTTTTGAAGTCAAAAGGGTCTCTTAGCGAGATGCCCGTGAAATTAGGGAAAGATCAGTTATTTATTTCGCATCATCGAAATAATTTAAGCGTGATTGCCCTGGGTGATATACCGTTTGATATTGAAGCGAAGTATGCGACAAGGTGGATTCGGGAAGAACGCGGACCACCGAAGGCAATATGCGCCAGTTCTTTTCACTGCTAAAATCGGATGAATCCCATTTTAGTTTTCGCGAAAAAAACTGGCGCTTGTCTGATTCTTTCTTTCACCGCCCAACCAGATCTATTGACAATAGTATTAACTCGCCGTAGATATCTTGGTTTATTGTTTATCAATTGCGTCGATTGTTACTCGTATTATTTACGGAGTAGCTATAAGGTTTTGAGGCGCTTGCAACGTTAGAATAGTTCCTGAAGATCCCGAATTATATTCATAAGCCCCAATATCCCAAGCACCGTCACCTCCTCTAGTAGTTCCAGTCATATCTCCATTATATGTAGAGCCTAGATTAGTCCCTTTGTCTTTAGGATATTTTGCTCCTATAGTAGAGATTAAATTATAATTAGCTCCGGCATAATTAGTGAATGGATTACTTCCTGAGGAAATAGAGCCTGTCCCAGAACATGAACTATTACTATAATTATTTGATCGAGTGCCTATTGTAGGGCTAGAACCATCACAGGCAGCATTCCAAAAAATATTATTCGAGCTAGATGAACCAGAAGCGTAGGATGAACCGGTATCTCCCATGATAGTACCCCATAGGTTTACTACAGTATTATTGTAGAAATAAGTAGGGCCATTAGCACCACCGCCTTCAGATGATACTACTCTATTATATGGACCACCATTACCGCCATCGAATACATTACCATAAATATCCCATCTACCAGCCGAAGCATATAGATACATGATTCCTTCAGCATCATAATTATAAAACTTATTATTTCTAATAGTTACATTAGATGAACTAGCCGTGGCTATTAAATTAGGGTGACATACTGAACCACTATCATCATGACTATCGTAAATAGAACTATCCTCAAGAGTCATATTATTAGTGGCCATGAACCATAGAAGGGTACATGCCCCATGCACATTTACATGCTGCAGCTTCATAAAAGCACTAGAGCCACTAGAAGGTGTAATATCTATACCTCTATCATCAGTGGTGTGGTGATAATTAGTAGCCGTTCCAGGTCCGGCAGTTTCTATATACCTAAGAGTTACATAAGTAGAGGGTACATTAAAACTAATTGCATTACCCGTTGTATGGGCTATATAAATACCGTTATTTACCTGCCCATCGACTGAAAAATAGTTTGCAGTATTATCCCAACTAATACTTGCCAACTTTACTTGTGCATCATAAGCACTGCTCCATCCTGTAGCCGAACCATGCGCCGCAGCAGTAGCCCTTTTAATAGAGATTCTTCCGGCTGCTGTGTCAGCATTTCCGCTCTTACCTGGAACAAGGCCTCCATAAGTCCCGCCAGCGACCCAGATAGTGTCACCAGGATTAATTGATGCCCAGGTGATATTAGTTACGTTACTCCATGCACTTGTCCAGCTTGTGCCATTACCTCCAGCACCAGCGCGTACATACCAGTCTGCAGCTTCTACGCCATAGCTTAATATGCTTAGAAACAACAATGCTGATAGCTGCTTCAATGGAAATACCGTTTTTTGCCTTTTTTTGTAACTATGTGTTGTATCAAAAAAGGATGTTCTCGTAAGACGCTTTACACAAATATCCATTAATGTAATCTCCTTTGTGGAAGCGTGAGCCTTTATTTTAGGTTGTTCGTAATATAGTGTCATAGATTATGCCATTTCGCAGATATTATTTGTAATATAACAATTAGTTAGTAATTCGCATGAAGTTTGTTGGTTATCGATACTCGACAGATCAACAAGCTTCACTTACCAATCTAAAGTAGCCGACGGGAGACTGGCCTCGCCCAATGCGATGCCAGCCCCATCGGTATGCCGTTTAAACGGTCATTGACCCGTTATTAATAGCCATTCCCAAAGGCTGACATATTCGAACTGGCTTTATATGCCGAGCCAGTCCAGG
>Ga0208882_1000893_pt1 | contig 12408 bp, 6 predicted proteins | sample LakWasMet14_LOW5_2_FD_183862 | JGI IMG/M metagenome (GOLD analysis project Ga0208882, IMG submission 183862) | Freshwater sediment methanotrophic microbial communities from Lake Washington under simulated oxygen tension - Sediment Metagenome... | ecosystem: Environmental > Aquatic > Freshwater >...
GCCGGTTACGACGTCTTCATTGGTCCGGCCCAGGTGGCCGCGTCGGCGCTGCAGCGGGGCTATGAACTGGTTGGCGCCACGCGCAAGTCGGACCAATACGTGCTGGTGGGTGCCGCCCGCATCCCCGCAGTGGCCGGCCTCAAGGGCCAGCGCCTGTATCTGCCGCAGCAGGATTCGGTCTACACCTACATGGCGCGCGGCATGCTCAACGAGGCGGGCCTGTCCTTCAAGGACCTCAAGTCGGTGCAGCATGAGAAGTTCCCGCAGGCCGGCCTGACCGCCATCTCGCTGGGCGTGATCGATGCCACGGTGGTGCACGTCGATGACTGGACCGAGTGGTCCGCGGTCCATCCCGGCGAGGCCCGCGTGCTGATGACCTCGCGGCCGGTGCCCGGCGGCTTCTCGATCGTGGTCAAGAAGGAACTGGCGGCAGAAACGCGCACCAAGCTGGCGCAGTGGCTGCAGGCGCCCAGCGGCCAGACCGGCATGGCGCCGGTGATCGTGCGGCCCGAGGCGACCGAGTACCGGCGCGTGGCCGAGCTTGGGCTGTTCACGCCTCTGGGTCTGCCGGGGGTGCAGCGCGTGTCTGCCAAGGAGGCGCAGCAACTCCAGGCCAAGGGCGCGCTGCTGGTCGACACCCGCACCGAGAAGGAGTACAAGACCAAGCGCATCAAGGGCGCGCTGCTGGCGTCCTATGTGGAGAAGAGCCTGAAGGATGTGGCCTTCAATGCCACGCAGGACGACTTCCAGGCATTGGAGCGCCTGTCGGATATCAACGCTGCCAAGCCCGTCATCTTTGCCTGCAACGGCGCGGAGTGCTGGAAGTCCTACAAGGCTGCCAAGGTGGCGGCGGGCAAGGGCTACAAGAATGTGTTCTGGCTGCGCGGGGGCTTGCCCGAGTGGGATGCGGAGGGCCTGCCCACCGAGGGCGGCTGAGGCGGCAATGCGGCCCCGGCACCCGGCACGCGCCGCCGCGGTGCTACGGGGCCAGGTTGGCGCTGGCGGGCGGCGAGCGCTGCCGCAGATAGGTGCGCACCACCGGATTGGCCCGCGTTGCGTCGAAGCCGGCATCGATGGCGTCGTCGATGCTCCGCACGGGCAGCGTCAGCCGGGTCGGAATGGCGTTGAGCGCGGCTTCGCGCTGGCGGCCCAGGTCGGCGAATGACACCAGCCCAAGGTGAAACTGCAGGTCGCGGCAGTCCCATGCGTCGCTGCTGCCGCGCAGCTGCAGCAACTCGGCGGGAGACAGGCTGCAGCGAAAGGCGATGGTGTTGTCCTGCCAGGTCTTCATCATGTGGCGAAAGGCATCGAAGCCGACGCGGGCGGCCGAATCGATGGCCGAGTCGGTGGCGGCCAGCGCGCTGTCGATGCCGGAGGGCCCCTCGGCCGACAAGGCCCAGTCGCCACTGGGGCCGCGTCCGGCATCCACCACCAGGAACAGCATGCGCTTGAGCTTGACGGCATCCCGCGCGGTGAGCGGCCCGTAGCTGGTGCGCGCGACCGCGCGGCCGACCAGCAAGCCGCTCAGGCCATAGTTGTCGGTCACGCCGCCATCGACGAGCTTGACGTAGCGCACCCGGGTCGGATCGCGGTAGCCCTTCATGGCCTGCGCGGAGGCGTGCACCGTCTTCGATGCCGCGGGGTCCGCCAGCGCGCGCTCAACCCAGGCATCGGCTTCGCCCGGGCAGGATTGCGGGTAGGTCTGGAGCACGATGGGGGAGAACACCAGCGGTACCGCCATCGAGGCCGCAACCGCCTCCGCCACGCTGAATTGCGACAGGTCGCTGCACAAGGCGTGGAACAGGGGCGGAATGAAGGGGAACGGCGTGCGGTGGTAGAGGTCGCTGGCATTGATCCAGATATCGGGCTTGCGGCGCGCATACAGCGCGGCAAAGGTGGCGCCCTCGAACACGTGTTGGTCCAGCCAATTGACCAGGTTGGCACGATCGTTGAGGCCGCCCGACAGCAGCCGCAACAGGTTGTCCGGCGCCAGCGCGGTGAGCCGCATGCTGGACTCCATGTCCTGCAGCAGCACCGTCTGTCGAAAACTGTTCAGCGCCGTCGGGCCATGCAGGCCATAGTACGCGGCGGTCAGGGAGCCGCCGGAGACGCTGGAGATCATGGCCACATCGTCCAGCAACGGTTGCTGTGCCGAACCGGATGCCTCCAACGCCTTGAGCACGCCGAACGAAAACGCCGCCGCGCGCAGGCCTCCACCCGAGAAGGACAGCGCCACCAGATTTTCGCCGGCGATGTCGCGCGCCGGCGCGGCCAGGGCGCGCGCGCCGTGCGCCAGCGGTACGTTGCTCGGCGGGTTGTGTACCGAGATGGCGCAGCCGCCCAGCGTCAGCGCCAGCATCAGCACTGCGGGCCATAGGCAGGCGGCCACGCGCCGCTGCACGGGAATGCGCGGGGCGCTCAACGACCGGCCGCGTTGAGGTGCGCCAGCAGGCTGGCGGTGCTCACGCCCAGGTTGGGACGTCGGCCGGGGGCTGCGCCGTCGTCGGGCCAAGTGCCTATCAGCGCGGCCTTGCCGTCGGCCGGCGCAGCGCCCAGGTCCTGGCGGCCGCGGCGCATGGCGACGCCCACCACCAGGATGTCGACCATCAGCAGGTGCAGAATGCGGCTGATCATGGGCAACTGGGTTGCCATGTCCTCCAGGTGATCGATGATCAGCGCCAGCTCCGCCTTGCGCGCCAGCGGCGACTGGCTCTCGGTGATGGCCACCACGGTGGCGCCGCGCTCGCGTGAGCGCTCCACCACTTCGAGCAGTTCGCTGGGCTGCTGGCCGCTGCTGATCACCACCACCACCACGCCCGGACGCAGCACGTTGGCGGACAGCACCTGCAGGCGCGGATCGGTGCAGGCGTTGGCCGAGACGCCGATGCGCAGGAACTTGAACTGCGCATCATCGGCCACCACGCCGTACTGGCCGAGGGCATAGAACTCGACCCGCTCGGCGGCACTGAGCAAGGTCACGGCGCGGTCTATGGTGTCGCGATTCAAGTGGTCGCGCACCTGCAGGATCGCCGAGGCGGTGTTGCCCAGCACCTTGACGCCCAGCTCCAGCATCGAGTCCTCGCCGGTGACCTGGGTGTGCGTGATCGGCATGGTGCCGGTCAGGCCCGATGCCAGGCGCAGCTTGAAATCAGACAGGCCTTCGCAGCCGAGTGACCGGCAGAAGCGGATCACCGTCGGCTGGCTGACCTCGGCGGCGCGTGCGATCTGCGCGATCGGGTCGTTCAGGGCGGAGCGCGGGTGCGCCAGTACATGGTTGGCGACGCGTTGCTCGGCCGGCGACAGGCTGCCCAGCGCGCGCTTGATCTGGCTCAGGATGGCCGAGCCCTCGGCGGAATCGAGGCCGCGCAACTGCGCCGCCAGAATGATGGAGGCGCCGACAAAGGTGGCCTCGGGCGAGGTGATGACGTAGGTCGGAATGCCACGCATGTACTCGCTGAAGCGCCCCTTGTCCTCGAAGCGGTGGCGGAACATGGAGCGGTCGAAGAAGTCGCCCAGCCTGGGCACGATGCCGCCGCCGATGTAAATGCCGCCGAAGGCCCCCTGGGTCACCGCCAGATTGGCCGCGGCGGTGCCCAGCATGGCGCAGAAGGCCTCCAGCGTGGCCACGCACAGCGGGTCGCTGCCATCGAGCGCATGCCGCGTGATCTCCGGCGCACCCATGGCAAGGTCGGGCTTGCCGGCCTGTTCGCGCAGCGCGCGGTAGGTCAGCTCGATGCCGGGGCCGGAGAGCAGACGCTCGAACGATACGTGCGGGTGGTGGCGCCAGGCGTACTGCAGGATTGCCACCTCGCGCGGGTCGCGCGGCGAGAAGCTGGTGTGACCGCCTTCGGTGCCCAAGGCGATCCAGCCGTTGTCGGCCGGAATCAGGCCCGACACGCCCAGGCCGCTGCCGGCGCCGATCAGGCCCACCACGCTGCGCGCCACCGGCGTGCCGCCACCGATCTGGCGGCGTTGCGTGGGCAGCAGGCTGGGCAGCGCCATCGCCAGGGCGGTGAAGTCGTTGACCACCACCAAGTGGTCGAACTGCAGGCGCTCGCGCATGGCCTCGATCGAGAACTGCCAGTGGTAGTTGGTCATGCGCACCGAGTCGCCGGCCACGGGGTTGGCAATGGCGACCGCGGCGTTCTTGATGGGCGCCAGCCCCAGGTGCGACAGGCCCGACAGATAGGCGGTCACCGCCGCGTGGAAGTCGGCGTGATCGGCGCAACGCAGCGACCGGGTGTGCATGAACTCGCCCGGTGCCACCTCCAGCGTGAAGCGTGCGTAGGTGCCACCGATGTCGGCGAGCAAACGGGGGCTCTCAAAGGGCGGGAAAGACAAGGCAGACTCCGGTTTCACTGTAGGTGGCGGCAAGGCGAGCGCGGCTGGCTGGGCGGCGTGCGCCCGGGCGCAATGCGGCCAGCGGTGAGGATACCGCAGACATTCATCCTGTTACCGAACTTGCAAAACAGCGGGAGACATTTGCGCGCACGGCCGATACGATGAATTTTTCAAGGAGATTGCATGGCCATCACCCCCCCGTTCTTCAACAAACGTGAATCCGAACATCCGTCGCTTCGTCCCGCCACGTCGGCGGTACCGGTCAATGCGCAGGCTAGCGCCCAAGCTGCGGCCCTCCACGCGGCGCAGCATGCGGCCAACGCCAACGCCGCGGCCCCGATGGCGACGCCCGCCAAGGAAGGGGGCAGCAAGCTCACGGTCGGGCCGAACATCAAGCTCAAGGGTGTCGAGATCACCGACTGTGACACGCTGGTGGTGGAGGGCCTGGTCGAGGCCACCATGGACTCGCGCGTCATGCAGATCTCGGAGCGCGGTGCCTTCAAGGGGTCGGCCGAGATCGACATCGCCGAGATCCACGGCCAGTTCGATGGCAATCTGACCGTGCGCCAGAAGCTGATGATCTTCGGCACTGGTCGCGTCAATGGCAAGGTGCGCTACGGCAAGGTGGTGATCGAGGAGGGCGGCCAGCTCACGGGCGACATCCAGTTTGGCGCCACGCCCGCGCCCAGGGCAGCGGGCGTCGAGCGCCCGGGCCTGACGCTGGCGGTCTGAGCTCGGCCACCTTGTTCGGCGTCGGCGCATGTCGCACGATGGGGCCGGATCAGGCCCCGATCTCGTCCAGTGCCCGTGAGGCACCCAGCAGCGCAGGGGTGGCGGCGGTGATGACCCAGGTGGGTATCGCCTGCAGGTAGGACTCAAAGCGCCCCTTCTGCTCGAAGCGTTGCCGAAACAGCGCGGCATCGAAAGCGGCCCCCAGGCGCGGCACGATGCCACCCCCGACATAGACACCGCCGCGCGCACCCAGGGTAAGAGCGAGGTTGCCCGCGACGTTGCCCAGGAAGCAGGCGAACAGGCTCACCGCCTGTTGGCAGGCCAGGTCACTGGCGTCGATGGCGGCTTGGGTGATGTCGGCGGCTTCGAGCTGGCGGCTGGCGCAACCCAGCAGGTCGCAACTGGCCTGGTACAGGTTTACCAGCCCGAAACCGGAGAGCACGCGCTCGGCGCTGACGTGGCCATGGCGCTCGCGCAGGCAGCGCAGTACCTCGCTCTCGAGCTCGTTGGTTGGCGCCAGTGTCACGTGGCCGCCCTCGCCGCTGAGTGCCGAGCAATGGCCGCCAGGTGTGCGCAGCAGGCCCGACACACCCAGACCGGTACCTGGCCCCAGCAGGGCCATGGGCGCGAGCGCCACCGCCTGCCCGCCGCCAATCGAGCGCAGATCGCCTTCACCCAAGGTCGGCAGGCTCATCGCCAGGGCGGTGAAGTCGTTGATCACCAGGCAGCGTTGCACCGCCAGTGTCTGCTTGAGCTGCGAGATCGAGAACGACCACGGGCTGTTGGTGAAGCCGATGTCGTCCCCGGTGACCGCAGTGGCCACGCCTATGCAGGCGCTGCGCGGGGCCTCGCCGCCGCGCGCAGCGAGGTAGCTCGCCGCAGCGTCGTACAGCGAGGCACTGGCCTCGCAGCCCATCACCGAAATGTCCTGCAACGGGGCGCCGGGCGCACTCTGCCAGGCCCAGCGTGCGTTGGTGCCGCCAATGTCTCCCAATAGCCTTGGATAGCTCTGACTCATCCCGATCCCTTCAAGGACACCGCCCAGCTCGGCCGACGTCTTGCAATGTAGTAAAACAACCTAATGAGTCTACAACAGGAAATTGACGCGTCGGACTGGGAAAACCCGACATGTGAATGGGGCGTCGTCGAGCACTTGAACCGATGAACACAAAAATCTAGTCAAACAACGCATTCATATTTCACATTATAAGATTGAAATTCGAATTCCATGTGATTCGTTGGGTTTCAGCCACGCGCGCACTGAAATTCGCCATATTGTGGCGTTCAAAGTGTAGTTCACCTACAAATCTTCGATGTTTCCCTGAGTTCCGACCTGACGATGGCATCAAGCCATGCCATCAATTGCCATGATTTCCCTTGGAAAGCCCCGGCGTGGCACCTCTTTTTGGCAATGGCGGTCCGCGTCTAGGGTTTGTGCCTATGTTTGCAAATTTCTTGTTTTGATACAAACGACACCAAGAGATCGGGTGACTGCGCCCTGGTTTTAATGCCTTTGGTCCCTCCCAAAGGAATCTGTTGGTACGACCGCTTTAGGAGCACATAAATGAAAACTTCCTCTGCCCAGCGCTGCGACACGCCCTTGTCCCAGCATCGCCTGTTCAAACTCGGGCCCGTTGCCGCGGGGTGCGCGGTGATGCTGTTCGTGACGGCTTCGGCCCAGGCGCAGCAAGCCGCGCCTGCTGCGCCGGCGGCCAGTGCCAACCTGTCGACCGTGGTGATCACCGGCATCCGCAAAGGCATCGAGGACGCCATCTCGGTCAAGAAGAACTCGGACTCGATCGTCGAGGCGATCTCTGCCGAAGACATCGGGAAGTTGCCTGATTCCAGCATTGCCGAGTCCATCTCGCGTCTGCCTGGTCTGGCATCCCAGCGTGTTGCCGGACGCTCGCAGACCATCAGCGTGCGCGGCATGTCCGGCGACTTCGCCGGCACCTTGCTCAATGGCCGCGAGCAGGTCAGCACTGGCGACAACCGTGGCGTGGAGTTCGACCAGTACCCCTCCGAACTGCTCAGCGGCGTGCTGATCTACAAGACGCCCGATGCCGCACTGATCGGGCAGGGTCTGTCGGGCACCATCGACATGCAGACCGTGCGTCCGCTTTCCTTCCCCGGCAAGGTGGTGTCGCTCAACCTGCGTGGCGACATGAACTCCTATGGCAAGCTCAACGCCGACTCCAAGGCGACCGGCAGCCGCTTCAGCGCGTCCTACATCGATCAGTTTGCCGATCGCACGGTGGGTGTCGCGGTGGGTTATGCCCGTCTCGATTCGCCCAGCCAGGCCAAGCGCTGGGAAGCCTGGGGCTACACCAGCGATCCGGCAGTGCCGTCCAGCGTCAAGGTGCTGGGGGGCTTCAAGTCCTACATCGATTCGATCGAGCAGGTACGCGACGGCCTGATGGGCGTGATTCAGTACAAGCCGAGTCAGAGTTTCGAGAGCGTGCTGGACCTCTACGTGTCCAAGTTCGACAAGAAGCAGACCACGCGGGGCTTTGAGGTCGGCATGCCCTGGGGCGGCGCCACGCTGACCAACCCGGTGGTGCAGGATGGCCTGCTGGTGGGTGGCACCTTCAGCAGCGTCAAGCCGGTGCTGCGCAACGACCTGAACAAGCGCACCGACGACCTGTCCGCCATCGGCTGGAACAACAAGCTCAAGGTGGCCGAGTGGACCGCCGTCGCCGACCTGAGTTACTCCAAGGCCAAGCGCAACGAGTCCATCCTGGAGACCTACGCCGGCACGGCCGGTACGCGCGACAACGCCACCTTCACCCAGGACCGCGATACCGGCCTGCCCACCTTCAAGACCGGGCTGAACTACGCAGATACCTCGGTCATGCGCCTGAACGACTCCGGCGGCTGGGGGCAGGACGGCTACATCAAGTGGCTCAACGTGACCGACGAGTTGAAGGCAGCGCGCCTGAGCGCCAGCCACGAGATGAGCGGCTTCTTCAGCCGCATGAATTTCGGGCTGCACTTCTCCGATCGTTCCAAGACCAAGGAAGTGCCCGAGGCCTTCGTGGATCTGAAGAACTCCACGCGCAATCCATTCGTCACGGCCGCTACCGCCGTGCCGGCCGGGCTGCTGGTCTCGCCAACCCAGCAGGACCACATCGGCTTTGGCGGTGTCCTGAGCTACGACATCCAGGGTGCCTACGACACCTTGTACAAGCTCACGCCCAACTACCACAAGGACATCACCAACAAGAACTGGAAGGTCGATGAGAAGGTCAACACGGCCTACGCCAAGTTCGACATCGACAGCGAAATCGGCTCAGTCACGATGCGCGGCAATGCAGGCCTGCAGGTGGTGCATACCGACCAGAGTTCCTCCGCCTACGCTGTTGCGAACGGCGATGCGGTCCACGGTGTTACGCCGTTCAACGGAGGCACCACCTACACCGATGTGCTGCCGAGCCTGAACCTGGCATTTGGCCTGGGCAATGACCAGACGGTTCGCGTCGGCGTGGCCAAGGTGATGGCCCGTGCGCGGGTTGACCAACTGCGCGCCAGCCGCAACTACAGCTTTGACGCCAATCCGGGGCTGGCAGAAGACCGTCGCTGGAGCGGTGACGGCGGCAATCCCGAGCTCAAGCCATTCCGCGCCAACGCCTTTGACCTGGCCTACGAGAAATACTTCGGCACCAAGGCCTATATCGGCGCGGCGGCCTTCTACAAGGAACTCAAGACCTACATTTACGAACAGAACTACGTCACCGACTTTGCCGGTTTGATCAACCCGGTGACCGGCGTGGCCAACCCGGCCGGCACGCTGGGCAAATTCAAGGCGCCGCTCAATGGCACGGGCGGCAATATCAGCGGCTTTGAGTTGAGCGCTTCGCTGCCGTTCAACCTCATCACGCCGATGCTTGACGGTTTTGGCGTAATCGCCAGCTATGCGGACACCTCCAGCAAGATCCGGCCGCAGGGACCGGGCACCACCATGCCGCTGCCAGGACTGTCCAAGCATGTCTCGGGCCTGACCGTCTACTACGAAAAGAATGGCTTCTCGGCGCGCGTCGCCCAGCGTTCACGTTCCGAGTATGTGGGTGAGGTGTCGGGCTTTGGCGCCGACCGCGAGCTGGTGTTCATCAAGCCCGAAAAGGCGGTTGACCTGCAAGTCGGCTACGAGTTCAACACTGGCATGTACAAGGGGCTGTCGCTGCTGCTGCAGGTCAACAACGTGACCAACGCCCCGTATGCGCGCTACACCGATACGCCGGACACGCCCAAGGAATACAACACCTACGGCCGCACCGTGCTGTTCGGCGCCAACTACAAGTTCTGAGATCCTGCGGGGCAGAGCCTCGGCTCTGTCCTCAACCGGTCAGCTTCGCGTTCTCTCCAAGGACCTTGCCCTTGTCAGCCACAAGCTGACAAGGGTTTTTTCTTGGCGAATCGAGCTCCCCGCTGCCCCAAGGGGCCGGGTCGCTCAGATCAGGCCATGCCAGAGGCCAGCGTGGTGCTGGAAGGCGTCTCGCACCAGGCGCTCAAGTGCCACCGGCAGGGGTCCCTTGGCGACGATGGCCAGGTTCTGTTTGAGGTGCGTGAGCTTGGCTGTGCCCACGATGCTGCTGGCAAGCCCCGGCAGATGCGCGGTGAAGCGCAACGCCAGCTCGTTCCAGTCGGACTGCGGCAACGCCTGCTCCAGACCCATGGCTTGCCAGCGGTCCCAGTACGCCCCTTCGGCATGCGTTTCCGGTCTGGTCGCGGCGCGCCACACCGCTCCTGCCAGCGGTCGCTTGGCGATCACCCCCATGCCAGCGCTCTCAAGTGCCGGCAAGCGCGCGGCCAGGTTGCTCTGGTCACACACGCTGATTGAGGTCTGCGCCGCGCCGAAGCGCCGGGATTGGATCGCCCAGTCGAGCGCTGCGTTGTCGCCGGAGTAGGCGACCACCCGCAGCTTGCCAGCACGCTGGCAGTCCTCCAGGGCGGCAATCACCTCGCCCAGAAGCAGCGTCTCCAGTGGGCAGGAGTGCAGGTGCACGATGTCGAGCACCTCGCAGCGCATGCGCCAGAGCGCCGCTTCGACGCCGGCGACGATGCAGGCATAGGTCCAGTCGGGCACGCCGTCGATGCCATATCCCACCTTGGTGGACAAGACAAATTCCTGGCGCCGATGTGCCAGGTGGCGGCCGATGCGCTCTTCAGACAGGCCGTAGCCGCGCGCGGTGTCGATCAGGGTCACGCCCAGGTCCAGCACCTGGTTGAGCAGGCGGCCGGCATCCTGTTCACTGACCCGTTCGTCGTTCAGGTGCATCGCGCCAAAGCCCAGCGCGCTCACGTGCAGACCGGTCTGGCCAAAGGGGCGGCTGTTCATGTCACCGTCGACTTCAATTGGAGTGCGTCAGCACCGAGCCAAATAGCGCGGGCACCGTGAAGCTGACCCTGCCTTTGGCGGCGCGCACGGTCTGGCCGGTCAAGACGTCGGTGAACACGGCGTCGGCCAATTCGGCGGGCACAGTCACTGTGGCGGCCAAGGCCTGCTCGGCGTTGTTGGTGGCGGTGATGGCCCAGCGCCCTTCGTGCTGGCGCAGCAAGACGATCAGGTGGTCGTCAAGCAGCAGCGGTGCATCGAGCGATCCGCGGCGCAATACGGCATGGTCCCGGCGCAACTTGATCAGGCGCTTGAAGTCGGCCAGCAAGGCGGTGTCGGGTTGGCCTCCCAGGTCGGCCCAGGGATAGGTGGCGCGGTTGTAGGGGTCGTCCCCACCCGTCACGCCGACTTCATCGCCGTAGTACACCGTGGGCGCGCCGGGAAACACCATCTGGAACAACACCGCCAGGCGCAGCCGCTGCTTGGCGCGCGTCACCATGGCTGCGTCAGTGGTCTCGTCCAGATAGCCAAACCGGTGCAGGGCGCGTGCCTGGTCGTGCGACGAAAGCAGGTTCATCAAAGCGTAGAACGCCTGCGGCGGGTAGGCCTCGCGCATCAGCTCGATGTTGGGGTACAGCGTGCTGGCCTTGCCGCCGTTGGCATAGTCCAGCACGGTGTTGCGAAAGATGTAGTTCATGGTCGAGTCGAAGGTGTCGCCCAGGAAATACTTGGAGGCGTCGAACCAGGTCTCGGCGATGGTCAGGGCGTCCGGCTTGTGGCGCTTGATGGCGCGGCGCCACTCGCGCCAGAAGTCGTCCGGCACCCAGGGCGCCACGTCCATGCGCCAGCCGGCGGCGCCGCGGTCCAGCCACAGTTTCATGACCGAGTCGTCCGCGCCATAGGCGAAGCGGCGGAACGCGGGCGAGGCCTTGTTCAGTTCCGGCAGGTCGGTCACGCCAACCCAGCCCTTGTATTGCCTGTCAGGCTCGGTCTGCTTCGCGTCGAAGCTGTACCAGTCTGCATAGGGCGAGTCGCCGCGGATTCTGCCACCCGCGAAGGCGCCCTTGGACTGATGGTTGCCAAAGCGGTCGAAGTAGATCGAGTCGCTGCCGGTATGGTTCAGGCTGGTGTCCGGAATCACACGCATGCCCCGACGCGCCGCCTCGCTTGTGAGACGCTCGAAGTCCGCATTGCTGCCAAAAGCCGGATCGATGTTCCTGTAGTCGGTGGTGTCGTACTTGTGGTTGCTGGCGGCCCGGAACACCGGCGTCATGTAGATCGTGTTGGCGCCCAGATCCCTGATGTAGTCAAGCTTGTCGATGATGCCGGCCAGATCGCCACCGAAGAAGTCGTTGTTGAACACTGCATCGGAGCCGTCGCCAGTGCCGGGCTTCCAAGGTTTGTCGAGCCAGTTGGCGTGCAACTCGACAGTTTGATCGTGGTAGCGATCCACGCCGGGACGGGGGTCGTTGCCGCGGTTGCCGTTGCGAAAGCGGTCCGGAAAGATGTAGTAGTAGACAACGTCGGGCGCCCAGTCCGGCACGGTGAAGTCCGCCGCGTAGACGGTCTGGCGGAAGCGGCGGATTGCCTTGCTGGAAGTCGGCAACTGCGCCACCGTGCCGAGTCCACCAGAGCCCTTTTCACGTGTCCAGAAGACCGAATCGTGGTTGTTCTGGTAGGCGAAGCGCTTGCCGCCGATTTCCACCTCAAACCAATAGCCGTAGACGCTGACATCCGCGAAGCGGTGACTTGCGCTCCAGCGCTCCAAGTCACCCGCCGACTTGCGGGCCATGGGCAGGCGCGCCACTTCGGTGTAGTCCAGCACCTCCTGGTTGCCGGCCAAGTGGCGTTGTTCGATCACCAGGGTGACCCGGCTCGCACCGGGCAGGGCACTGAGTCCGAATTGGATGGTGCTGCCGGCGACCACGGCGCCGAAGGGCGACTTGTCGGTGGCGCCGCGCGAGTCGAAGCGCAGACTCAGGGCCACGGGGTCGGTGACGGCG
>Ga0208882_1000894_pt1 | contig 12394 bp, 19 predicted proteins | sample LakWasMet14_LOW5_2_FD_183862 | JGI IMG/M metagenome (GOLD analysis project Ga0208882, IMG submission 183862) | Freshwater sediment methanotrophic microbial communities from Lake Washington under simulated oxygen tension - Sediment Metagenome... | ecosystem: Environmental > Aquatic > Freshwater >...
TGGAAAAGCTCCCCGCCTGGCCCAATAGCCGCATCGACGAGCTGCTGCCTTTCGGTTCTGTCGATTAAATCATAGCGGTAACGGTCTCACTATGTGGTGTGGCTGGGCGCTTACAGAGCATCCCGGATCAGTTCCGGCGTAATGTCTGAAAGAAGGGTTTTGCCTAAACGTTGTTCCCACCATAAAACCAGCCTGACTCGGTCATGGTCTTTGCCAGTCCACCAGCGCATGTATTCATCAGCCAGACGACTGAATTGGATGGTGCAGGGTTTAATGCCTTTGGCTTCGTATTCTTGGGAATCTAAAACGGCGCGATTGCCCCAAGTACGAGCATCTTGTTTACGTCTGAAGGTTTTGGTTTTGATGCCCTTACCGGATTTGGTAAGAATGGTGCGGTAACGGACTTCGCCGCTTTTTAGATCAACTTTGATGATGTGGAAATTGAACATCTGTGTTCCTCATTTTGAGGTTAAAACAAAACTACTGTAGTTATCACTGTAGTTGCTTGTTTAGTACACAGTTACTGAAACTTTTTATCCTTAAAAAGTCTTTTAAATCAAAGGCTTTGTGGTGGGTCGTGCGCGATTCGAACGCGCGACCATCGCATTAAAAGAACCATGCTTCGAGCTTAAGACAGCGTTACTCATTGAATCAAAAAAGAAATTTAAAACCGTCTAACTGAGTAAAGCTGTCTTTTGCTGGTAAAGGTGGAAAGAAAGTGGCAATTCCATCTAATCTGGGTAGAAGCTTTCATTTGTTATTTCATCTAGCGTCCATGGGCAAATTTCAGGAAAAACACTTCTACTTATTTTGGTTTCCCTTGATGCTTGGATAACCGCGAACTTATAAGCTTTGGTCAATATATCTTCTAGCTTTGGCTTTAAGCCTGGGTTTTCTTCTAAAGTTTCCTCGAATTTTAGCCGCTGCTCGATTATGGATAATTCCCAGCTTCTACCACGTCTAGCTTCCTGATACTTCCATTTTAAAAGATGCAGTAACAACACAGTTAACCGGCTTTCGAGTTCCCGCTTTTCACTTCGTCCCATAGTTTCTATTTCCTCGATCAAATTGGGGATGTCTAGGCTGTCGAACTGCCCGTTTTTTAATAGATTGGCTTGTTCTTGTGTCCAGCTGTAAAAGTCTTTTTCGTAATTAATCATTTTTTGCCACCTTTAGCTGTTCCGGTTTTCACCATGTTTTTGTATTTTCTGTAATCAGGTTTTCATTGTACAAGAAAAAGGCTTACTGCTTTATTTTGACGGATATGTCTTTTTGCTATTGGGTCTAACTTGATAACAAGTTTTATTTTTTCGACATTTCAAAAGCGGCTCTTGCTCTCATGTACTCGTTGGCACACTTTACGCGTGTTGCCTGATTTTTTATGTTGTAGCATTCTTCCGGCTTTTTATATATTGATTTAAAGTTTTCCGATCCGTCCCTTGCTTGTGTTATTGCTTTTTCGTTATAGATCCTATTCTTTTCTTGTTGTTCAGCAAAATGTGCTCTTGCATTCCTGTAGTGATCTGCGCATTTTTGTATTGTTTCCATGTCTTTGGCTTTTTTGCATTCAATAGGATTTTTATACCGGGGCCTGAACTCTCTATCTAACTCAGCGTTTTTTATAAACGTATTTCCGATTTGATTTACTATTGGTCTCGTTATTGTATTTACAATTGGAACTGTTACGTCTTCGGTTATTTTTTGCAAAAGCGGCCTGTCATCACTATATGTTTCGCTAGACCCCCCTAACGCTGATACTATTATTAATGTTATCAATACTGCATTTTTATTACTGTTGTTATTTTTCATTGGCTTCTTTTTCACTATATAACTACTTACATTCTGTGAGTAACGGCTTACATAAGCGGCCTTATTGCAGCTTTCGGCTTTAATCCGGTTTATGATTTAACCGCCCCCCATTTAGATAATGCCCTCCCTGCGGTTATGTACCCGTTGACAGATTTTTTCTAGTTTCCTCTAATTCCGGGCTGATTTGTCCGGCTTCTGGCATTGTTTTACCTGTAGTTATCCAGTAAGCATATTCAGGCCACAAAGCTATTATTGCCTCTAAGTGTTCTTCGTTAATTCGTATCTTTTTTAATCTTACATTAGCCCATGTTGTGCTTTTTATTCCTGTTTTTGCTTCTAATGCAGGATTTGAAAGCATTGATTTATCTAAGACTAACAATGTTCTTGAGTTAATATTATTCATTATTAAGTAATTGTTACTTGACACGGCACGCTTATTGAGTAATAATTACTCATCGTTTCAACCAGCCATAACCAGCCAAACAGGGCTAAGGGTGCAATCATGAACCAAGAGCAAAACCCAGTCAAATTAGATACATTATTTGAGTCTAACTCAGCTATAAAGCAAGGTCTGATAGAAACAGCCTCACAGCTGTTCTTCATCCCTTTTATGACACCCGACAAATTCGCCGAAGCTATAGGCCTAAGCAAAGGCGTAGTTGGTGGCTGGATAGATCAAGGCTACTTACCTACGGCGAAGATAGGCCGCTACCGCATGATCAATATGGTTGTCTTGGTGACCAATTTGAAAGAAGGAAAAGTGTTATGAATGCTGATCTATTAAAAATCATGCGTGATAGGTCCGCATTTGAGATTACCAAACAGCTTGAATGTTCCGTCATATTTTTATCTAAGTATCAAGACCTGTATTCCAAAGACATCAGTGTATTAGACGATCGTTATTCCGACTTCGATAAATATGCAGATTGTTATCATGCGTGTATCACAAAAGCAGTAACCCTGGCTCAAGCCTTTGAATCACTATTTAAAGATACTGAATATTCAGAAGAATTTAAAAATATTTCCGTTGAGACATTTCAACTTAACTTCTTATACGAAGTATTCCGAACAATCGACGTTTGCAAACCCCTTATAAGCGCCTTATCAGATAGCATCCGTACTGGCACATTAATTCCAGTATCTAATATAAAAAAGGCCGCCTAAATGACTTCTATAGTTTTTATTCAGAACAAAGATTCCAGATCATGGGCAGTAAAAGATAACCGGACGGGTGATCTAAAAGGTTTGATTACAGAACGGTTTTACACTGGTTTAAATCAGACGTCTTATTCTGTTTATGAATTTTGTTATTTTGATGAACAATTTTCAATGCAATTAGATACGGCTGATGAATTATCGGAAGCTCAGTCTTTTTTTCTAAACAATTTCAACGAGGCCGCCTAATGAGCAACCAAGAATCAACATTGCCAGCTGTCGGCTCTGCCGATAATACCGGCTCAGAACGTATATACAGAACAGCCCTAGCCCCCCGTGACTACATAAACTTAGAACTTGAAGCCATGAGTCGCGGCCTAAAGCCGTTCGGATTAACAAAATCAGTCATGACCCTGTACCTAAACAAAAAACTGGTATTGGTCAGCGAATTGCCGAAAGAGCTACAAGCGCAAATAGTTACCCATTTTCAAGCCAAACAAACGGCGCGCCAATGAAACGTATCGTTATCGTCCCGGCCCATACGCCCCGTGCAAAGAACGCAGCGAAGAATGAGCGCGCCTTTGCCGGGCGTCAGGCCACCGGACAAAACCCGCTTTCGGCATCAACAGCGCGCCGTAGCTTTGAGCTGATAGAGACCAAAAACAACGCGCAGCCCGCAGGGCAACAGAATACAAACAGGCCGTTCCAGCTCGTAGCGTATCCAGGTTGTCAAGAAATTATTTTCGTTTTGCGAAAAAAATTTCTTGAGCAACTCAAGACAAAAACAAGCTATCTAATGGCCAATGAGGCGCTTTCCCTCATTGGCCATGACTACGCTTTTGCTTTAAACGCCGAGTAACGACCAAATTGAAAACAACGTATAGCCGTACAGCGAAAGGGATAGTAGAGGAAATCGGCCATTAAAGCTGAATTACGAAGACTTAGCTAAAAATCTTTGGAGCTTGCGTAAAAGCATTTTTAGCTTAGTCGAAGTTATCAGCTTTAAGGGTCGATTGTAACGGATAGCCCGGCCCTTTAGGGTTCGCCCATAAAAAAGCGGCTTAATTAATGTGTTAGATAAAAACCAGCTTTTAATAGTCTTAAATAGCCAATAAAGGATCGTAACCAATGCCCTTTTTAGATTACACATGCCCAGAATGTGATAGTGAGCTAGACGTCTCCGCCCCAGATGGCGCTTACTGTCCCACCTGTAAAGAGTGGTATGACGAATATCAAATATCTGTATGGACTGATGCCATTATTAAAAAGAATGATCTTGAGGCAGAACAAGAATGGCTAGCAGAACAAGGCGAAGACGATCCTGATTTAGAAGACCCGGACCAAGATGACTAAATACCCCCGTTTGGCCCACGGGCTTCAAAGGGTCAAAACCAAAAGTTAAAGCAACAAACTTAAAAACCGCAGTACCCACAACCACAACCAAAAGGTAAAACCAATGAGCACAGAAAACGACCAAAACAGCTTCCTAGGAGACATGCAAACCGTAGTCAAAGGACAAGTTGAATCGTTAACGCGATATGAAATAGACGGTGACAACAAAGGCGGCTCCATTTGGGTATCAAAGCCCAACACCGGCAAGAACCCCAACAACCTAGGTAACGAACTCATCAAAATTAAAATGCCGTTTGAAATGTTCGACCAACAAAAAGCCAAAGCACAAGCCGGAGAGATTACCTTCCCGTGCCAGATGGAAATCCTTTGTGAAGTCACAATGGGCGGCCAAAACAAAGCCGTACTAAATGCCCTTTCAATGAAGCCCATTAACACAGATCCAAAACCCGAACATAAAACCGAAGAAACAATAGACACCCAAACCGGCGAGATATTAGGTAAAGGCGCAGCCAAACCACAATCAGGCCAAACAAACCAAAACACTCAACCTAACAAATAAACCAGGGGCGGGGCAAATGATAACCATTAAAACAGATCTACCGGCAAACGGAATGAGTCATCAAGCAAACACTCATACCTATCAAAAAAAGCTGAAAATTAGATCAATGGCTTGCCTTATGAAACCGGCTCAATTCAAAGAGCGACCACTTAGCAACCAAGTAAAAAAAGACCGTTTTATAAATGGTTATGTAATTCACGCAAACATCAAAAATCCGGGAAATTAGATGGCTCAATGTTACGAATTACTGGCGACTCCACGGAGCCCCCCATCGTCTTTATCTACATATGGCTATCCGATATATCCAGTGAATGTAGACCCTGCCGGGTGTATGGCGGCGGCTCCGCAGAACCCCGATGGGATGCCCATTGTTGGCCATTTTATCGGCTTTAATTCGGATGAATATATAGCGTTTGCCGCACAGCCAACGCTACAAGATGTTTTTAACACCCCTCTTACAGGGGATTTGCAACAAATGTGGATGCTCGGCTTTTCAACGCCGCTCATCGCATACCTGACAGCCTGGGGTTATGGGGTTGTTATCAACTGGTTTAATGAAAGAAATCATCATTAAATCGAATTTTTAAATAAATCGAAAGAGGAAAGAGTCATGGACTTTACAGCATTAACAGCCGCAATGGATACAACCACACTAGCGGCGGCAATAACCGCAGTCGCCGCAATTAAAGTCGCCCCCGGCTTTTTGAAGTGGGGCTACAACAAAGTAATCGGCTGGTTCCGATAATTCAGTAAGCAAAAACAAGAAAGGGGACTTCGGTTCCCTTTCTTCTAACATCAAAAAAGCAAACAAAGCGAGAAAACCATGATCTACCTAGCCCTCTATTTCATATCGGGACTAATCACCGCTTATGCCGTTATAGCTGGGTTTAGTCATGCTTAAAATAATTTTTTTTGCGTTGCTGGCTTTTTCAGCTTTTGCTTATTCTGATACTTATCCTGTTCAAGTTGGGTATAAAATAAACTTTGGCCCCATTTTTCCGACTCGTCCGGAGGCGTGTACTTGGTTTTCAGCGGGTTCTGTTCCTTATTATGTCGGTTCAAATTGGTACTGTAAATTTACGAACGGCACCTATGATGGTAGTAAATCGCTTAGCGATATAAATTATTGCCCTTATGGCGGTTCCGTTTATGGCACCTCCTGCATAAATGCTCCATCATGCCCAACAGGCCAAACTAGAAACGCAACTACCGGTGCATGTGAATCTCCCGTTGTTGCCTGCAATACAGCCGGTACAACCACAACCAACGGATCAACCCAAACCTTTACTTGGGAAACCTCAGCTACAGGCTTTAGTCCTTGTGACCCTCATTCTTTTACCTGTGATTATCCCCTTGCTGTAAACAGCACCGACAAAAGGTGTGATCTCACATGCCCAGACGGTTCTACCGTAAACGTATCGGCTGGCGAACAATGTTCTCATGATTGCCCTAATCAGGTAAACGGCAGCATTATCACTCTCAGGACTTGGGACGAATTAACCCAACAGTGTGTAAATTCCGGTATCAAACAATGTGATAGACAGTTACAAATAGCTGATGTTTTATCTGGCGATTGTCTTCCTAAACCTGGTGTAAAAGATTGTGGCAATGGAATCGTTGTTACTGAACCCGTTGAATGTTCCAGCAAACCTGATGACTCGCAAATGATTATCTGCCCGGATGGATTAAAAATCTATCCACCTAGAGTATGTAACCCATTGCCACCCAGTAAAGAAGATTGTCATGGGGGTACTCCCGGTTTTATGAATGGAGTGCCGGTTTGTTATGGTGCTGATGGAACTGCCTCACCTGCTCCTAATGGCACTCAAACTCCCTCGACTGATAAGTATAATCCCCAACAATACAAAGCTGGCGTGGCCTGTAATTCGAGCTATTCCTATCCCTGTGATCCCTCCTTGCCCGTAAACACCTCGCTGGATATAAACCCTCCAGAAACACAGACATGCGGGCCCGGTACATTCTTTACTTGTGCTGATGCGCACTCGAAGCCTATTCTTCCCGAACTGTATCCTAAAGCGCCCACGCCAACGAATACGGAAACAACCAGCACTAGCACTAGCACCAATACGACCAATATAGACGGTTCCGTTACTACGACCACAACAACGACCGGTTCATCAACAACCTTCGGATCAACTACTACTAATTGTCCTGATTGCGCCAAAGAAAGCACCTTGCGTGAAGTTGTTAATAGATTAGGTGGTAAAGCTGCAGGTTCAAATGCTGGCTCAGTCAATGCCGGTATGGGTACATTTCAGGCACGCGGAAAGAACACTAACCCGGATTTAGGTAAATGGTATGAGCCTACAGAAGACACGTACGAAAGTGTTCTTCAGTCCAATGTAGATGCTATAAAAAACTCGCCGATTATGTCATTTGGCAAAGATATATTCAGCGTATCTATACCCAGCGGCTCCTGCCCAACTTGGACATTCCCTTCAGTCATGGGAATGCCTGAAGTCACAGTTTCACCATTATGTGCTGAATTTATGGATAACTTATGGTCGTTAGTCAGTGCAGTTATTCAAGCATGTGCCGTATTCATGGCTTTTAGAATCGCACTAACCGGATTGGCTTAAGGAAAGACTATGCAAGCTCTAATCGATACCATTACAAATTATTGGAATGCGTTTATAGGCTTTTTTACTGGCGCTTTTGCCTCAATTAAAAGCTTTTTTGACGCCTTATTTGAAACCTTTGGGAACTATTATGAAGCGGTTATTACCTATTTTACTAATGTTGTTTTGTCGCTTAAGTTATTTCTTATTGACTTGCCTCTGGTGGTGCTCAAAAAAATCTTTTCAGCTATTACGTGGCTTTTCCAATGGGCTTCTGATTCTTGCTCGTATTGTATGGGCGGCGTTTCAAACTCGGGTAGTCTAGCCGGTAAATTTCAACTCGCGTGGGATTCCATGGCCAGTCATACTCCTGGAATCTTGTATGTTATTCACCGATCGGGAATACCGGAAGCCATGCAGATTCTAACGTGTGGCGTTTTGCTTTGGGCGGTTTTCAAAGTCATTTCATTTATCAAGGCTATCTTATGATTATTTTACATGAGGGTCTACCTGGATCAGGTAAAAGCTATGAAGCGGCCATAAATCAAATTATTCCGGCCTTGATGAAAGGCAGAATGGTTTATGCTTATATAGAAGGTCTTAATCATGAAAAATTTGCAGAAGTCACCGGACTACCTTTACCGGTAATCAACAAATTACTTAATCAGCTAACAAAAGAACAGGTTCGTGATGTGCAGAATCATGTGCCTAATGACTCTCTTGTATTACTCGATGAACTGCAAGATTTTTATCCGGCCGGAAAAGGTACGCTTGATCCTGGCATAACCGAATTTGTAACCCAGCATCGCCACCGGGGCATAGATATAGTTTGCATGGGTCAGGATCATCGTGACTGCCACATGCTCTGGAAGCGCCGGATTGACACCTTAATTACATTCGTAAAACGTGATGCCGTGGGCATGCCGGATTCTTATACTTGGACGACGCACAAGTTACAGGCAGGTAAATTTGTAAAGCTTCGTTCCGGAAAAGGCCACTATGAAGAAAAATATTTCGGATTATACGCGTCCCATGTTGAGGGGGTTGAATCCATAGATGCGCATCAAGATGATAGAACCAATATATTTAAGTCATCATTTTTTCGCACATGGCTTCCGATTTTTGGTTTAGTTTTAGCTTATGCCATTTATTACCTTTACGGTTTTTTTCACGTTTCTCCTGCCTCTAAAAAGACTGAACCTGGGCCTGTCCAAACTCGTCCGGCTAATCCTCCGGCTCAGCCCAAAGAAACTCAACCCCCTAAGCCTGAACCGCCTAAACCGCCGGAACCCAAAGGACAACCTCAAGTTAATGACTATCTTGAAAAGTATTTGACCGATTACAGGCCCCGATTGGTTGCACTGATCGAAAGCAAAGAAAAAAACCGAATGGTTGCCCGGATTGAATTTCTTGATTCATCCGGGCACGTCTTTGAGCGTTTAAACATCCCTCAAATTGTCGCGTTTGGCTATGTCGTTGTACGCAAGCCCTACGGGCTGCTGCTTAAGCGTGGGGACAAGCAATATCCGGTTACAGCATTTCCCGTGGATATGGATAAAGGTGTTACTCGTCATCCTGACCAACTGGCTAAAAATTAGCGTTTTAATTTGTGCGTTACTGACCAGGCACACGCTTCCCTGGTTCAGTAACGGTAATAAATATCAACGCTCCCCGGCTCAAGTCGATGGGGAGTTTAAGAAGCGCGTCACCTGTGAGTGAAGATTGACCGATTGAATGAGTGAATGAGGTTAGTTATTAGACGCGGCACGGGGGCGGGGGTGTATCTGACTGAGCGTTCACGCCGCCAAAAAATTTTAATGGTTTAGGGTGAAATTTTTTGCTTGTTTGAGCTTTTTAGAGGTTTGGAAAATCTTTAAAAAGCGAGTTGCAAAAAATTTCCGGGTTCCCTGGACTATTCAAATTTTTGAATAGGCGGCGTGGCGAAGGAATGGTACACCCCCGCCCCCGTGCCGCGCTAATAACTCCGAAAGAGCGAATGATTGAGGGAATGATGAACGAATGGATGACGCGCGCAATCTAGTTTTCCTTCCCATTGGTAAAGGAAGAAATAAAAAAGGCTGTTACGTCCCTGTATCACGTAACAGAACAATACACCACGAAGCCTATAAGAGCTGAACACTATGAAATTGAACCAACGCTTTTCCCTTGAATCCCTTTCTCATGGTTCTGATGAAGATCATAAGGGTTTACTGTTTATGAATAACGGTGAAATGACCGACTTATCCGGTGTCACTATCGTTGGTGCCTCAGTCGATACCGTCAGACAGTTATTTCACGGCGTACCGAAAGCCTCTTTCATTAAAAAACTGGAACAGCATGTCGAAAAGAAGGACGAGATTATCCGCATAACCGCGAATATTTGCGTCAATGATGACCGTTGGCACTTTTCGCGGATGGGAAAAACGGGCGGTTATCGGTACAAACTGCAAAATAACGCTGTCGGCATAGTCATACTGTTTGGTAGCTGGTACGGCAAAATCGATCAGGAAGGCTCGCATTTAAAAATAGAGCTATCGCCGCATTTCATATCACAACGCACAGTTCCGGAAATCTGGGAATATCTACATGGTGATTTTGTTGGCCTTTCACGTATCTTCTTAGAAGAGCCAGTGGCAAAAGGTGTTGCTGTCCATTTGGCGTGTGATTATCAGGGCTTCAATTTGCCAGTTGATTTTATACAAAACTTTTCCACCAGCTCCAGGACGATTAGAGCCTTTGACGGTATTGCTTCCCTTGATTTGTCTGACTTTACTGATGCAGTCGCTACTTATGGCGGTGCTAGCCAGGGCAAAAACTATCTAATCGGCAAACCGATTGCCGTGCAAATGGCAATCTATGACAAAAGCTATGAGATTGTTAAATCTGACAAAGTTGATTATTTTCACGAAGAATGGAACGTCTATTCCTTGGGCGCTTACGATAAAACCCAGACTGTACGCAGGATAGAAGCAAGGCTCCATCATACCGTTATCAGGGAGATAGGCTTGGGTATGGGTTTGGAATTTGAAGGATTCAACCAAATAGCTGATCATTTAACCGATTTATGGCGTTATGCCTTGGAGCGTAACCGCTTAATGATCAACGATGATCCTCGCGGTTATCTAAATCCCTTCTGGCAATTGTTGATGCAGGATGTTTATTTCTATGTCCCAGCTCAAGGCGTGAAAATCTCGCGCAAAAAAAAAGATGCAGTTGATCCTATAGCGAGAAACATAACATCCGTGATCGGAAATTTAGTGTCCATCATGGCCCGTCGTAATGATTGCACAGTTCGGCACGTCATGAGGCAGATTCATAGATTGCAAATCTGGCCGGAAATTCAAACGTATTACCGAAACCGGGGCTTAGATGATGACGATCTGCGCGAACAAATAAAAAACGGTTTAGAAAAAAGACGGCTCTTGGGTAAAGCGGCATGAGTAGCAATCAGTTCTCTATTGTGCCTTGCTCTGTTTGCCCGTCAAAGGCTTTATTTAAAACCGCTTTTACTTGGCGTGATCGCGTTTTTTGTTCGCCTGATTGTATTAGGACACAAGTTATGTTGGAGGCAAAACAGCGTGAGCAAAAAAATAATGATGAAAAATGCGTTACTGATTGTTTCGCGTTATCGTACTAATCATTCTTGAAATTAGATTTAATTTTTCGGCCGGCCGAAAATTTGAGATCCGATCGGAACGGCTGCAGACGAAAATGGATCTAATTTTTTAGCATATTGTTTCTTTATTTGAAATTATCTTCTTAATCCATGACAATAAAAAAGGTTGATGGTAAGTATCAGGTTGATTTTCGTCCTGATGGTGCTAAAGGTAAGCGTGTTATCCGTCTTTTTAAATTTAGGGCGGATGCTGTACGGTTTGAAAAAGAATATGTATCACGTCTATCCGATACTAAGGCCGAACAGGCCATTGTTGATGATAGACCCTTAAATGTTTTGATTGAGTTATGGTTTGATTTGCACGGTAGAAGTTTAAAGTCTGCTGTTGATACAAAAAACCGGCTTCTTAAACTATCTGAACTTCTTGAAAATCCACCGGCCAGAACTATCAACCCTGAGTCAGTGGCGCAATATAGGAAAAAGAGACTTGATCAAGGCATTTCTCCTGCCACGTTGAACCGTGAATTGATCACGTTAAAAGCCTTGTTTCGTGAATTAAAAAGATTATCGGTTATTGATTACGATTCGTTTATTTTGACGGTTCGTAAAATTCGTGAAACCAAAACGGAATTATCATATTTAACTGCTGATCAAATTAAAAAACTTCGAGAACAGGCTGAACAAGGCAAAAATGAAAGCCTTCCGTTTGTAGTATTGATTTGTTTAGTCACTGGTGCAAGATGGTCTGAAGCTGAAGGTCTGAATCTGGCAAATTGCATTAATCAGGGTTTTCAATTCGTTGACACCAAGAATGGCCATTCAAGGTTTGTACCCGTTGAAGAATCCGTTTATTTGTATGTAAAAAATCGGCTTGGCCAAGGTAATTTTAAATCTTGCTACGGCGCTTATAGATCAGCGTTTAAGCGTGCTGCTATCAAAGTTCCTGCCGGTCAACTCGCCCATATTCTACGGCATACGTTTGCAAGTCACTTCATAATGAATGGCGGCAATATTGTTGCTCTACAGAAAATACTGGGGCACTCGAGCTTGAATATTACTATGAGATATTCTCACCTTTCCCCGGATTATTTAATTCAGGCTGTTTTGCTGAATCCGTTGGCGGGAATAAATGAAAGTGGAAAGCTTATCGAAAGGCACAAAAAAACCAGTTGACTGTAAAGCCTAAATGGTTGATTCATATATCTTTGATGGTGGGTCGTGCGCGATTCGAACGCGCGACCATCGCATTAAAAGTGCGGTGCTCTACCGGCTGAGCTAACGACCCAACAAAGAATGCCTATTATAATGATTAATTCAATTACG
>Ga0208882_1000897_pt1 | contig 12386 bp, 15 predicted proteins | sample LakWasMet14_LOW5_2_FD_183862 | JGI IMG/M metagenome (GOLD analysis project Ga0208882, IMG submission 183862) | Freshwater sediment methanotrophic microbial communities from Lake Washington under simulated oxygen tension - Sediment Metagenome... | ecosystem: Environmental > Aquatic > Freshwater >...
ATTTCCGCTCTTTAAACGACCTGTTTAAATGGCGATATAGCTCAGTTGGTTAGAGCACGGGATTCATAACCCCGGGGTCGGTGGTTCAAATCCACCTATCGCCACCATACAAATCAAGCACTTAGGTAAAAACCAAGTGCTTTTTTATGCCTGAAATTTCCCGTGGCGCACTCTTGGCGCACTTCTAAAAAAACACCCGCAACAATTGCCAACATTCAGGCACAAAAAAGCCGGTATTACCCGGCAATATATTCAAGTCGCAGTAAATTACGTCAGCCCTATTAAATCCAAAAACATCAAGTGGTGTTCTGTTGACTGGTTACCTTCGGAATCCAACAAAACAAACCCTTGTTTTTGGTAAAAGCTGACCGCTTCGCTTTTCGCATCGGTCACAACAAAACGACAGCCGACATTTTCGGCCACCCTGTCTTGTATCAATGCAACGGCGTAATCAACCAGTGTTGAACCAATACCGCTGTTTCTGTATCGGTTATCGACCGCCAGCCGTGCGATTTTGACAGCGGGCAAGAACTCGTAATTGTTAGCATGGGCACAGTCGGCCAAGTCATAGCCGTTTTGTAAGTCAATCTCGCTACAAGTCAGCGTCACGAAACCGATAATGGTTTTATCGCCGGTCACAGCAACGTAGGTTTGCGCGATACTGGATTGCTGAAATTGTTTGGCTTGTTTTTGTAGGAAGGTTTTCAGCGGCAAGAACGACTGGTTGCCGGTCTTGAAGTTTTGGACGTTATCGGGTTCTTCAAGCTTGCGGATGTAGTAATCTGAATCAGGCATTGCGTTTTAGTTTAAACGCTTCGCCCTTTTTTATTTTCTCCCTGATTGCACGTCCACGCGCCAACGCCGCCAACGCTAAGGGATTGGCTTTATCTTCGTTCATGTGTTGAATGAAACGAGCTGCATCTTTACCGCTTAATTCGACACGGCCAAATGTGCTGCTTTTGATTGCCATATGATTTGCCTGCTATTGTATAGTTACCGGTAACCATTTTATTATAAACAACCGCAAATAAGTACAACTAACCACAAAAAAAAGCCGGTGTTACCCGGCAATCAAAAGCCACTGTAGCGGAATTTCATGAATTGCTGCATTTTTATTGTTTAGGTAATTCCCAAATAATTGCTTTTGACGAATAACACTGATTTAAAATCGCATCTGTTGTTATTCCATAAGGAATTAATTCGCCCCACTTATTAAGTGTATAGAGCAAGTTGATGTCTCGGCTTTTTTCTCCTTTAAATTGAATGCCTGCATAGATCCTGGCTTCATCACCACGACTTACAACTACAAAACGTCCGTAGGATTTTTCTGAATTCATTTCATTTGCTGTAAAGTACAGCACATTAAGTAGATTAATAAATCTACCATCATTAAATCTCACGCCATGAACCTTGCACTCAATATTAAACGACGAAACAATACGAAAAGATTCATCACTATCAAACTCGATGCTATTAGCGTATTTACTTTGCAATAGTTCAATGAAGCTCGCTTGTTCATTTGTGTGTTTTTTACAAGGGTTCCATTCCAAATTCCCTTTAGAAGTAGCGTCCTCCCCATAGCACCAGCCACGTTTTTCAATGGCGGCATAAGCTACCTTTCTGTCATAACATGCTTTAAAAGCTGATGACTCGTTACCATGACCACCACGACACGATTCGTCCAATTCATACCATGTCCCAACCAATAGCCGCACATCACTTGGCATTTCTTGTATATCTGCAATTCCGCTTCCTGAAGACATAGCCAACACCACAGCCAAAACAATTATGCTTATCGTTTTCAAAGTATTTTTCCTGTTAATCTATACGTATCATGGAAAGCGCGTATTAAGGTGCCTTAATTTTTTGGGCGTAAGGACCACCTACTATCCCCTTGTAGCCTTATTCCGACACAATTGCCGCGCCTCATGGGATGAAATGCTGTCACAGTTCGATGGCATTTGATGAATCTCGCTACGACAGGTCTGCCGCAGGGTTTGATCAGTAATGCTGTAGCAATAGCCTACATCATTATGCTGTCGTGCTTGGCAATAGGCTTGCTGGTCTGCGCTTAAGCCATAGCAACTCACCAAAGCAAATATAATGGGGTTCATCTGGCTTCACCTCGAAACGGATCTTAATAACGCGAAGACAAGGCAAAACAACCCTGTCCTTTTGTGACATGAATTGAAATCTAACACGCATGCTTGTAAGCAGTCCCTTACATACGCAAAAATGTATGACATCTCCCTTGCAAATGCAGAACATTGTCTGCGGCCCAAACGCGCTAATCCATCGATCGAAAGTTAGTGATTAACATAAAACGAAAATAAAACGCATTTTCAGCCCCTAAAAATAATCGCCGCCGGCTATCTTTCTCACCAAGCAATAAAAAAGCCGATAACCCGTCAATGCTACCGGCTTTTAACTCATCCCAGAATAGATCACGCCGCCCGTTCCTGATCGATTTTTTCGACTTCCGCTTCCAGCTGGTCCCAAAGCGTTACGAACTGGTTTTTAATCGCCGACACTGCTCCCATGAGGGTTTTATGCTCCTGAATGTCTTGGTGGTCTGCAAGCAGGTCCAGCAAACAAGCAAAGTTGGCGCAATCATTTTCGATGACGTTGCTGATTGAGTCGGCTGGGTTTGTTTTTATTTTTGTGGTCATGGTCATTATCTCTGGATTATAAATTTATAAGCCGGCACCATGACTTTAAGCTGGCGCCGGACTGAATGAAGTTGGCGTACCGGTACACGCACCGGCCATTCTTGCGAATGCTCCAGACAGTCCGACTTAACGAAAGACTGAATTTTGGGCATAAAAAAACCGCATGATTGCGGTCTATGCCGCGTGTTTCCGGAACGCCAATCCCGACCTTCAATTAGTGAAGACGCTGATATTTTGGCGCGTAGGCTGGATGGTGTCAATAGACAAATCATGTCCCCGCCGCAACAGGTGCCCCGACATGCGTAAAAATAAGCGGGTCAGCCACCAAGTTGCCCGAGCTGTCCCGCAAGTGAATGTTATGGGTAAATTCCATCAGGCTTTTACCCTCGCCTCTCGGGCCGGCCGATGGGCGCGATGACTCCGGCATCTGGTCCGAGGCATGAATCGCGTTATAAGTCGCCATGGAGTTGTCCGCATAGCGCTCGGCCTTAGCACCGGACCCGTTATAGCGCCGGAACGCTTCCCGGTAATTGCCGCCCGAGCGGTCCAGCAGCCCCTTAAAGAACTTGGCGCCAGCTCGAAGGTTCGATTCCGGGTCCAGCACGTTGCTGCCATCCAGGCCGCGCTCGCCCATGTACCGGGAGTTATGCTGCATCAAGCCGTAATCCTTGGAACTGCCGTTATCATTCACAGCATTCGGGTTCAAGCTGGATTCCTGCGCGGCGATCTGCTTTAACACGGCCGGGTCAACACCGACGTCGCCAGCCACCTTGTTGATCAGGTCGTCATAAGGCGATTGGCTTTTGACCAGACCGACCACGTTACGGTCCGCCCTGGAGCCGTCCGCATTAATGGTCGGCACGGAAGTGTCGGCCGGTAGCATGGAACCTTTCTTGACCGCGCCCGAGCTATCGCCCAGCGCCTTATTGAGCCATTGCATCGACTCCAGCGGGTACCGCTCCGGATTCTTGTCGATCGAACTTTTCATCAGGTCATAAATAAGCTTCTTTTTGTCGGTAGAGCCCACCGTCGCCATTTCTTTCAAGGCGTCGTCAACTTCACCGAGATAATGATTGCCGCTCCACAGACCGCTAAACGAGCCACCGGCGCCGTCTTTACCGCTCATCGGAGCGCCGTCCTTGTAGCCAGACACCGCACTGTCCAGCACCGAACCAGCCGCGCCGAAGTGATTCAGCAGGCGCAACAAATACTCGCGCACATCGGTCTCAATGCCGACCAGCGAAGTTACCCCACCCTGGATTTTGTTGGCAATATCGATCTGCGTGGCCTGCGATTTTTGGCCGTCATCAACATCGTACTTTTCGGTCAGCTTGAACAACATTTTTTTGAAGTTTTCGCCATAGCCATCCGTCGCCATGACCTTGTCCGCGGCATCCAGCTCCGACGCCGACAGCTTGCCGCTGCCCAACAGCTTTTCGTATTGCTTGGCCTGTGCTTGGTCGCCGCCGCCGATCAGGCTGGAATAGGCCGCAATCTGCGAGACATTGACGTTATCCAGATTGACCCCGTATTGGCCCAACTGTTTCTCAAAGCCACCGACCCCGCCGTCCTGTTGCATCTGCATCATCAGCGCCGCGGCCTGCTGATTATTGCCGCCGAACATGCCCCGGAAGTTCGCGTTCTCAAGATAGCTGTCGCCATGGCTGATGGCTTTGATATGCGCCATACCGACTTTAAAGTTGGTCCCCATGCCGGACGCCTGAATGCTTTTCCGGGTCCGGTCCATCTTGGCCCGGTCAGCCGGCGAGGCCGCATCATAAACTGCCGACCCCGGCGCAAACTGAGCCGCCAGATCGCCGGTCAAGCCAGCGCCCTGCATGACACCATTGTCCAGCGCCGACATGCCCTTAAACGCCGACTGACGCGCCTGCAACCAGTGAAACTGCGACGCCTCGCCCATGGTGCCGCCCGAGCGCACCGCATCATCAGCCCGGTTCAACAAGCTGGCCGCGGAATTCGGGTCGCCTTTGAGCCCGGCATACTTGCTGCCGGTCAACGACGCCATATAGGACGAGAACTCGCCGACATTGGGCGCCGTCAGCGTCTGCTGCGCCGATTTGGTGGCAAAGCTGGAGATAGCCCCCAGCACTTCATCCATTCGCGCCGAGGTGCCGCCTTTTTGCACCGATTCGCCAATCATCAAAGCCAGACGCCGAGAGTCTTTGTCGTTATTTGAATTTCCGGTCAGGCGCATGGTCGCAAAGAACGACGTAGCCTGCTCCGGTGAAATGCCATAACCATGCGCAAACCCGGCCGACGTGCCGACTCCGCGAGCGATATCCTTAACCGAATCATCAGACAGACTGGCCGTCTTGGCAAACTGCTTGGCGAGATTCGCCGCCTCGTTGTCGGTAACGCCAAGCCCATCAATAACCGAACGCACTGAGTCGCGCAGGGACGCAAAATCATTGGTTGTTGAACCGATCGACCGGCGCAATTCAGAATACTGAATCGCCTCCTGCCGTACAGGTCCGATAGATCGATCAGCGGCGCCACCAATAATACCCCCGATTTCACCGCCGACCCTCCCAAGAGGACCGGGTAACATCGACCCAAGCTTGGCGCCCAGCATACTATAGCCGCCGCCACCGCCCATAACCGCGCCACCCACAAAACCGGCGAACTTGGCCGCACTATTAGCCCATTTTGTTTGCTGCGCATGCCGCTCCTGAGCCCGCTGGGCATGAAACTTTTCCCGCTCCCGCTGAATGAAATGCTGACTGGAGGTAGTATGGTAATCCTCGGTCAGCTCCCCGGAGTAATTGCGGAAATAGCTCGACGCCTGATTGGTTTTGGTGTCGCCGAGATTTTCCAACTTGGACGCCACCTTGGCCGCGCCAGCCATCGCTTCTTGAGCCGCCTTGAGGTTTTTCGCGTACTGCTTGCTGACCTTATCGCCTTTCTCCAGCGCTGCCGTCAGCCGATCCGTCTGCGTCAGCAGCGCATTCAGTTCTTTTTGTGAACCGTTGAAGTTGAAATGCGCCTTGCCGGTTTCGGTCTTGAGCGCATCGCCGAGCTGCGCAATCTGAGATTTGAGCTTATTGAGTTCGGCATCGAACGACGACAGATCCGCTTCGACTTTAATTTTCGGGTTATTGGCCACTGATAAACCTCTGAGTATTTTCAGGCGCTATAGACTTGCCATGAAATCACTAATATTTTTTATGTTGGTTTCCATTGCCAACATCCTGGCATTTAAATCATCAATCGCACTCCAAACTTCATCACTTGCACCATCATCCGAAACCGAGACACCAACATTCATGGATTTTTGCAAATCAGAGATGCTCTTATTTATCTGAGTTAGCTGGTTTAGCTGATCAGAAAAGCCTGTCGACTTCTTGAGAAAAATCCTTGGCTGTGAGGTCTTAACCGTTTTTTTTGTTTCGCTAAAGGACTTGGCCATCGGCTGAGCATCTCTGAGCGCCTTAATTAAGGGCTGAGATCGTTGGGCGCCCTCAATTCCAACACCGGCGCCAACAAGCGCGCCTTTTTCGTCAGTTATAACAACCATCGGCCTGTTATCCTGGCCGAGTGCTTTCAACATGTCAGACCCGCTGCCAATTAGGTGCGTTTTGCCATCCCCAGAATCAAATACAAACATTTTTTCTACTCCAAAAAGTTAAATTAAGTTATTTTCCATCGATGAGCTTTTGCAGCTCTGCATCTGTCATCGCTTTTAGTTGCGCCGGCGTATATTCAACCTCGGCAACAGGCTTGCCCCAACCACGATCAAGAAGCGAATTTGCCGCTAGCAAACGATCTTTTGCCGATACTGTTGGGCTCCGCATAATTTCATCCAGCACCGCCAACGCGTCGGCTGTATGAATCTGGGCCAATTTCCTCATTGACTTGCCTTTAGGGCGTCCCTTTAAGTTTCCGCTGACTCCGGGTTTAAATGCCATTCGTTGTTTTCCGCTTGTTATAAACAAAAAGGACGGCAACCCAGAAAAACATGGGAGTGATAAAACCAAGCTGCCATCTCAGAGTTATTGTTACATCACGACTAAATATTGTTATTGCTCTTGTTATGATGTGCAATCAATACGGGACGAGATTGGCGGCTCGGAAGTTCGGGCCTTAAATTTAAGCCGGCAATTTTCGCTTTTTTGGTGATTTTATTGAGACTAAAACAACGCTTTTTACATTGATAAAATCCGGCTCAGTGAGCTCGACTGCGCGCGAGGCTTCGCCTTCGTCTAAGACTTTTTGAAATTCTCGCCGTTTTGTCTTTCCGTCGCGGGTCAGGAATGTGACTGTAGCCTTGTGGTAATGCCTAATGAGCCGCAAGGGATTTCCGTGTTTATTGAGGCCGCGCATATTTTCGCCCTCGCGGTTATAGCAAGGCACACAGCGCCAGCCACCCACCAAGCGGATTGATTGACGCTCGCACCGAGCGCATGTTTTTGACTTATACAGCAGCGAGCGTTCGAGATAGTCGCCTGAACCGAGACAAGCTGCACCAATTGGACAGCGCCGGCATTTTTGGCGCCACATGTTCTTTATGGCCTCTGGCGTGTTGGATTTTTCATGAGATTTGGAGCAGTATTCGACGCTGAATACTGCGGAATAGGGAGTGCAGTTGACTGTATTGACCATGACCGTAACCAAGCTGAGATACGGTCTAGTTTTTTGTCACCACCTTACGGCATCAAATGGCAGATCGAAGCCGTTTTCTCCGGCCTCGTCCATGGTTTTTGGTTTAGTTGGTAGTAGTGCTTGCGTGTATGTTTTTAAGCCCGCCATCCATCACGTAATCGATAACAACCGCTAAAAGTTCAAGGAGCATTGCCCTGTCCTCATCATGTTCAAAATAGATTCTTCCAGCGTCCAAGGCCCAAATAACCTCGGCGCCATATGTCGCAAGCGCCTCATGCAGCTCATCTTGACTATGTATATCAACCGGTTTGTTATGTGATAATCGGCGCATTTCTGCTATCGTCTCACTCAACCACATTCTTTTCTGCATATCGGCAATTGATCTGTATTCTTCCTGATCCCAAGCATTCCATACGTCCATAACTCTCGACTTAGCCTTGTCGGAAAACCATTCGTTGCCAATAACCAACAGGCATTCAGGCTTGGGTAAATGAAGTCTTTTTCCTGCAATGCCCGTCTCAAGATCGGTATATTCATTCCAAAACTGGTTTGGATCTAAGCCGGCCTTGAGCAACTGCTCACATGCTCGACTCAATACGAGTTCGTGAGCTGTTTGTGTCAAATGACCAATTTCTTCAGATGTTAAAAACGATGTTATTTGTGCGTTCACTTGTACTTACCTCTAGTTGATGTGATTGTTGATTGATTGATTGTTTGTTAGTTTGCTGTTTTGAAATGGCTGATGCAGTACCAGTTGTCGCTGCCCTTGGTTCCATTGCTTAGTGTTCCTGCTTTATAGCACCCGTTGACGACGCACGAATGCTCGGGTTGAGCATATCTACGTTTGATGTTGTGCCCATGCAGAACGAGTACCGCTTCGTTATTTTTCAGTGCTTCAGCTTTGCGCGCCATCCACGCTGCCTTGTCTTCTTTGCTACCAGTTTTTGAAGCTGCCTTTGCGTCAGCCAAAAGTTTAAGTGGGTCACAGGTTATTGCTGGTGGTGGCAAGGCGGCGACACTTTCAGCCTCGGCCTTGTTGGCCTCCAGTCTTTTATTCCGTTTAACAGCTTCTGAAACGTTTGCAACCACCTCCGGTATAGTCGGACAAAATTTTAAATTTTGGTCAACACACAGTTCGTAGCCATCGATAATTGATTTATATGGAAAACCTTTAAGTTTTTGGTACAAACGACGCTTGTAGTTTTTTAAAATTTCAGGGTCGCTAAATTGCTTCGTAAACACCTGGCCGTAATCTGACTGCATTGCATTTATCATGTCGACTATCGTTTTTGCCAGGGGATCTGATTCAATCCGATTAGAAGTCTGTGCTATTCCATTCATCACGGGAGATAGTGTTTGCATTGTGATTACCTTGCGTTTGTGATTTTCTTAGAGCAGCCCAATCGTTTCGGATTGCGCACTTAAATGCTGAATCGAAATCGATATACTTGTAGCCCTTGGCCTTGCATTTATCCTTGAAGCCTTCCAGATGCTTGTTGATGTCCTCCGCGTAACGCTTCTCTCGATACCAAGACAGAACTCCAGCCGATACAGCGAAGTCATCAGGAATGGTTGTTTTTACCGGCTGTTTTTTCTTAGTTTTCGGAACTGATTTTTTTGTATATATACTTGGAAGATTCTTTGATTGGTTCTTTGGTAGGTTATTGATAGATTCCGTGTCCCGTTTTTGGGACTCTTTAATGGGAAAAACGGTACTGTTATCAGGGAAAAACGGTACTGTTTCATCGGAAAAAGGGAACTGTTCCACTTTGGGAACCGTTCCGTTTTTGGTATCGTTTATATCTTCAAATTCTTCAGTCTGGCTTCTTGATTCCACACCGATTAACCGATACACAATCACCTGGTTGGTCACCCCCTTTCTATTGCCTGTATCAGCTATCAGTCCGCTATCGCATAAGTTTTTTAACGACCGAATCACTGTTTTTCGATCAAGGTTAGTGTCTTCACACAGCCTTTTGATGCTTGGGTAGCACTCATGGGTTTCACCGGATCGGTCAGCCATTGAAAGCAAAACAAGCTTTGCGGTCGGTTTTATTCCGCTCTGAAGCCATGCCCAACGCGTTGCGTCAAGACTCATTACCACACCAATTTTGCACAAAATGTTCAACCGCGCAGATAAAGTTATCTAGTGAATTTCCTGAGTCATTTTTTAACCGCATTGATGTATTATTGTGATTAAGATTGAACATCACATTCTCCTAACAACAAAACGTAGCGAGCAATGCGATGCTTTGCCTTGCCAATGTCGCTGACTGCCCAGTGGGTCATGATATTGTGACCGGATTCGCGCAGTTCCTGAATACGCGCCGCCGGGTGCATAATGTCCAACTCTTGCCGCGCTTGCAGAGTTGTTATTGTTGCTGTTTGCAGCCATGCCAATAATCTGGCGCGCTGGCTATTTAAATCGGTTTGGAATTCGTCTTTTGCTGATAAAATGGAATTTGAGTTTTGTGGTGCGCTGCCGGGTTCCCGCCCGGTAGTGGCTAGACGACTCACGATTAAGCCGCCTTATTTTGTGACTCAACCCAAGCAAAGAATTTGGCCTCATCTATTAGGACTTTACGACCAATCCGAACAATTGCGCCTGACTTGGCTAGTCCGTTAGAGTTTTCATTAAATATGAGCGCACGAAGGCCGCCATTTGTGAAAGCGGGATGCTTTTCTTTGAATTGAATTACTGTTAAAAGAATTAAAGCTGACATTTTAATAACTCCGAATACACCGCAACGTTGCGGTGTGAGTATTAAAAGCCCTAATTTTTCACAGTTTAGGTAGTTGTGAAAATGTGAACATAACAGTGAATGCTATAGTGAATTTTTCCTGTTTATTGCTATTGACGTAGTTTTGTTATGGAGTTTTCTTGAATTTGCTTACTTTATTTAATAGTGTGCTTTTTTTCATCTCCCCTTCACTACCCTTACTGGTCCGCCATTTGAAACCTGCTTCCGTTCCGGCCCCGTAATGTTCAATAATCGGGCTTCCTTTCATTCCTACATATTTTTTCAGCTTACCAAAAAATTTCGTCCCGCCCGGCATCTGTTCGGTGTTCCAAGTTTGCCGCAACCATTGTGTTAATTCGATTTCATTCGGCACTGTGCTATCTTGAATAATCTCTGCGCTTGCCGGTTCAGCATCGGCTTGGCTATTCGTACCTTCATCCACTCCAGTTTCTGCTTCGGCCTGCATCAACCCGTCCCGGAGAACTTGCTTTAACCTATATAACTCATCCGGCAAAACAACAAACCGAGTCAATTCAATTACCTTGCCGGTATAATCGTGCCAGGGAGCAGAATAAAGCACATCACCAATTCCATCAGGCAAATTTTTTGAATCAACTGAAGTCAAAGAATTCAGCGAACAGTCCTCTCCAGCTTCTCTCCTTGCCCAGAACTCGAAAGGGACAAGGCATATTTCCGGCAAAGCTTTCATGAATTTCACCAGTCTATCGTTTTCGTCAAAATCTAAGTCAAACCAGTGAGCTCTACCACCTGTTAAAACATGAATTCGAGCCATTCTGTTTGCTGAAAGTATCATTAAATCGCTTTTGGTGCAGCCGATTATTTTGGCCGCTTGTTTCAATGAATAATAAGGTAGATCAATCCGGGGTTCGCCCATCACACGCTCCCGAATATCTTTTCATTCATTGAAGCCACCACATTTGAAACATGACCGTCAGAAAGGTGGGCATATCGCTTTACCATAGCCAATGTCTTATGACCTAATACCTCGGCAATCTCGGCCAGTGAAGCGCCATTCATCGCTAAATATGAGGCGGTGCAATGCCGGAGGTCGTGCCATGTAAAGTCGGTTATTTCTGCATGTTTTCGGGCTGTCTCCCAGGGCTGCTGTAAATCAATCGGGTTCAGTGGGTTTTTAATGCCTGGGAATAATAGTGGCGTATCAAGCCGATGGACCTTGGCATGTTCGCGTAACAGTTCCAAAGCATGCCCGGCCAACGGTACGCGCCGCCGGTCTCCGTTCTTGGTTTCATGCAGGATTAGAAAGCCGTCCTTTAAATCAACATCCGACCATTTAAGATTAAAGAGCTCGGCCTGTCTCATGCCGGTAGACATTGCCAAAATCACACACATATAAAGCCATTTATTTCTGGATTCCTTGCAGGCTATTAAAAGGCGTTCCCGTTCGTCATCATTCAGAAACCGGACGCGCCCGCGGGCTGCTGCAGGCTTTTTTATGTTCTTCATGGGTGAATCTTCCAACCATGCCCAATCCCGAACCGCTGCAGTAAAAACGGTACTTAATGAGGCCATGTATCTAAGTACGGTGGTTGGGCTGCGTGGCTTACCTCTAAACTCCTCATTGAGAAGTTTTTCTTTAACCAAGGTAATAGCATCGGCGGTCACATCAGCCAGCAACATATAACCGATTTCCTCCTTCCATCGTCTTAGGTGTAGGCCGGTATGGTCGTCTTGAACTTTGGTGAGTTTTGCGCCGGATAGGTAGCGGTCGATCATTTCATCCACTGTGTGCTTTTTGGCCTCAGCGGTTTTGAAGTGCCTACCTTCTCTGATTGCGCTTTCTGTGTCTTGCGCCCACTTCTTCGCATCTGTAAGCCGGTTAAAGGTCGCGGTTTGTGCCGGATAGCCTTTTAGTCGAACTTGTGCGGTGTAGTAAGGCTTATTTTCTGCGGTTAGACGTTTAGTAATTGTCGCCATGATTGCTGCTCCTATCGGATAGCAACCGGCTTTGGTATGATGCTTTAGCCATTTGCTTAACCCTATCTGTTAAGTGAATCGGTAAGGCCTTGTTTGGTGCTGATACACCTGCAAGGCCGCTTTGTTTCTAGGGTTTTATTATACTCTCACGTTGCACTCACGTTGCAATTGAATATAAAAAAGGGCAATAAATGGCAATAATGGACAACAAGACAAATCAATTAAGTCATTGAATTGATTATCGTTGGTTGTTGTTGAGTGTTGTGGTTTTTTGAGTTTTTGGGATTCATAACCCCGGGGTCGGTGGTTCAAATCCACCTATCGCCACCATACAAATCAAGCACTTAGGTGAAAACCAAGTGCTTTTTTTATGCCTGCGCTTTGGCCGCAAAGAAAGTCG
>Ga0208882_1000899_pt1 | contig 12369 bp, 10 predicted proteins | sample LakWasMet14_LOW5_2_FD_183862 | JGI IMG/M metagenome (GOLD analysis project Ga0208882, IMG submission 183862) | Freshwater sediment methanotrophic microbial communities from Lake Washington under simulated oxygen tension - Sediment Metagenome... | ecosystem: Environmental > Aquatic > Freshwater >...
CAGAATTTTCAAGGCTGGGTTGTTCGGGCTCATGTTGTCGACCGCCGTCGGAGGGCTACTCATCGCCGCTGCCAACTTTTCGTCGCTGATCGTCCCGGCGGCTTGCGCGAGCTCGCCGAGCACTGCTCTTGGCAGGCTGATAAGCTTGGCAGCAAGACCGGTAATCACGCGCCGGGCCGCTAACATGGCTCCGTGGTGCGGCGTGGAAATAAACACGACACGCTCCACGAAAGGCAAGGGCTTGAAGAACATCGACCGCCGAAGAAGCGCGCGTATCTCGGGGTTAACCTTGACCTCATCGAGCGGCTTATTGCTGACGCGATCCCAGAGTCGGGTCCCGCTGTCGATCGCAGTCAGCTTGGTCAACAACCCGCCTTGGCTATGGCCAATCACCACCATGCGCTGTAGCGCCGTGTCTTTTCCCTCCGGATCGAACTCTTGGACTGCATTCGCCAACGCAGTCCGCAGCAAACCGGCCGAGTAGCCGATAGGGTTGCCGCTGTCGTACAGAAAGACCCATATCTGGAAGCGTTTGCGGATGATCGGATCGCCCTGGAGTTCGTTGATCAGCTCGGCCCAGCGGGCGGGGCTTGACGCTGTCCCATGCACCAGCACCACGGGAATCTTCCCGGCCCGGTGAGGTTGCAGCGTGAACAGCCCATCCTGGGTTCTATCTTCCGACTTCAAATCGGACATCAGACCTGAGATAAACCCTCCACGGAAAAAGGCGCCGATCTCCATGCTGTAGAGAGGGCTGTCATTCAGCTGATAGGCCAGTGCTGCCGTCGGGTCGAACTCGATGGGTTGCAGTCGGCCGTCATCAACCGAGACCGTCTCGGCCTGGTCCGAAGCATACAGTTCCAGACGTCCATTGAGTTTCCCACCGGCCAGGTTTACACGCGCATGCTCAAAACGCAGCAACGCAGTGACCGGGACTTGAGTGCGGGGGCCGAGACGTTCCGAGCCGATCACTTTCTCCCCCTTCTGCCTTGCAGCAAGGCTGGCAGTCAGAGAAGCGCCGAGTCCGGGGTTGCGGTAGCGATTCCTGAGGCCATGAACCGCCAAGGTGCTGGTTGAGATGAAGTGGTCAAGCCGGTATCCGCCCCACGTTAGACCTGATTTATCAAGCGTTACCTGTAGCGTCCCGAACGGCAGCTTATACTCTCCTGGCTCCAGTCGCACTTCATGGTCGTCTTCATCACCAGGTGCGGCCAATCCCTGAGCGACACCTTGGTTGTAGAGATCATAGGCCAACCGAAATCGAGGATCTGAAGGTTTTAGCAGCACCTCGTTGTCGTCGCCAGGTAACAGGAGGGCCCAGGCATACACGGCTGAAGCCAGGAAATAGGCGCGATCGCCGGTACGCTCAGCATGAAGGAAGGACAACTCTGCCAGTGCAAAAAGTCGATCATCGTCACCAGTAGGCTTTAGCGCGGCATGGAGCTCGGCAAGCACTCTAGATGGCTCTGCCTCGAACCGATCAAGCAGGCCGTTACGCCTGAGTACCTTTTGCGAGGCATCGGACGGCTGCCCTACCGAGAGAGCGCTTTCTGTTTGCAGACGATAACCGGTTTGGATATCGACATTCTTGACACCAACCGGATTAGCGCATCCGGAGACTATCAGCGCGAGTCCACTGACCAATACAATTTCAATGACAGATACGTTGAAATGGAGCCGCTTTAGCAAAGAGGCCGCACTCGCCATAACAACAGCCAAGACTTCAGTAGATTGTAGGCCAATGTCTATTCCAGGTCTTGCAGTTATCTTTTTTACCCGCTTCATCGTTTCCACTATCGAAATTGAAGTCGGGCAACAGCTTCACAGTTGCCCGACATTACGGTGCAAGGTTAGTAACGCCCGAAGCAGGTTATTCGTTATTCAGGCATCACAGGAAGTACAGAACCGATTTTCACGTCGCTAGTTCCTTGCAAAATGCTTTCTACTTGCACAAAACGAGCAGCAATGGTTTTCGATGTTGCTTTTGCGATTTTGCCATAATACTTTTCAAGCAGTGCCGTGCGGTTTTTGCGGAAATTAAACACACGTTTGATTAGTTTGTCTGCTTCATCACCCTTGATGTGGTCAATCTTGGCCGCATAATCACTGATGGTTGCTAGACGTTGGTCATTTAATTTTTTCAATTCAGTGTCATAAAGATAGTATTGGTCCAGAAACTTTTTTTCTTGTTCTGGGGGCAGTTTCATCGCTTTCTTGATGAAGTCCAATTTCTCCATACGCAGACCGAAACGGAACATATCTAATTGCCTTCCTTCGTCAGCCGCTGCTCCAACTGTGCCTGCTTCTTTCACAGCTTTATCATGCTCTTCGACGGGTTTAGTTTCTTCTGCTTGTGCTTGTGCGATATTTATCGATGGAGGAATAACAGCGGCAATGGTAAAAATAAGGGCTAGGTCTTTATATTTCATCGGAAACTCCTAAATTTTAATAGTGAACTGCAAATGTATAACAAGAGTTAAGAATTAACTCTTGGTTTGAAAATGAATTCGTGATGCAAATTGCAATGAGCGTATAAATATAAGTTTATGAAAAACTGGACGTTTCTTTACAATCTATGACCTTTCCGTTAGATAGGCCTCATTTGAATACGCTCGAAGGGATCGGCCCGTCATTTCGACTTGATGTCCCGAGCGGTCTCCCGGCTCTTCTGCTTGACCTCCCGTTTATCCTGACGGCATTCCGGACGGCTCTTCTCGTCTCCTTCCTTACATGCAGCCTTGATATCGCGCGCTTTGTCGCGGCCACCCTGTTTAGTGTCCCGTGACTCCTGCCGCTCATTACTTCGTTCACCCATGTCTTCCGAATAGCTCGGGGCCGAGGTAGCGAGCAGTCCAGTAGCAATAATTAGGGTTGTCATGACATCTTTAAAAGCGTTTTTTTTATTCATGCTCTTTGTCCTCTGAATTTGGAATCGGCTTTAGTAAGCTATTGATAAGGTAACCCGATCCTACGGCATCGGCTATTGGCCTTTAGTCCAATAGCTAAGGTTTCGCAGCGTGTTAATAAAATTTGTTAATAATGGTAAGGTTCTGTTGACATTTAGTTGTTCATCCCAAGTTCTATGGATTTGGTGGGCGGCATGTCAAATAGATCGGAACTGAGCGATGAAGAATGGCGAACTCCATGCGAATCAGGCATTAATGATGGGGTCACAGATGGGGATTAGTAAAAACCAACTCATTGTTGAGCCTTGCGGATACGTTCCGAGAAATCAACCGCTTGATCGGCCTGATGCGCCGCATTATTAATATGTACGTGCTGTTGCAACTCAGTAAAAGGTAAGCGTTGATCAATGCGGCCATTCTCATAGAGGTATTCCGGCACGTAACCGCTTAACAGAATTTTCCAGGAAAAAGGCAGGTGCTCCGGATTAATCCTGGAATGCAGCCATATCGTGGTGGTGCAATTTTCGGTTAACGTATTATAAAAAGCCGGGCTTTCATATAGCTTATTGATATCTTTGAAATAATCCAAAAACAAGCGCTTGGCGTTTTCCTTTGAACCTAATATCGGATAAAGGTAAACCTCTTCCTGAGGATTTTGACGATAGTTGGTGCGCAAACGGATGATGTCGCGCTCATCCGCAACGATGTAAATCAACTCATATTGCCGAAAAAAGCCCTTTATCGTCGAATAACCTTCGTTTTTTTCCTTACGCGCTTCGATCGAGACGGCGAGATGATTACCTTCGCCAAAATTAAAACTGATAATGGTGTGCGCAATAGCCGGCCCCATCCAATACACCGCAAAAAGGTCCACGCCTTCAAGCCTATCTAAATTAAAGGTTTTGGTGTAATAAGCAGGCCGATAATCAAATTCACTCTTGTAATCAAAATTACGAATATTATGGACCGTCACTAAATGATCCTGAAACGTTGCGTATGACAGCTTTTCAACATCGCCTTGCCATTGACGATCGTTTGAAGGCTTAATAGTTAACCACCAGACGAGTATGGCAATAAACAAGACACTATGGATGATTAATAAACGAGAACGCCACGCTGGAATGGCTAATGAAATCAATGCCAGTAATCCGGAAATAGCAAACATGGCCGCCAAAACGGTCCGAAACAGACTGATCCGTGAATCGCCAAAATAAAGGGCGCAAACACCCCAGCCGGTGGCAACAATGAGTACCACTATCATCGGTAGCAATTTGATAATACTAATCGCCATATTTAAGAAAAGTCATACGGCAGTTTTAAATGGGATGCGTTGTTCATAGCTTTGGGTAACACCTTGGATTAAAGCTGAGTTGAGCAGCTTGTCTGCTCAAACGAAACTTATGCCCTTTGGGTATAAGTGGCCGTTTATAAAAAACTGCTGCAACCTGCGCCCGCTTCGCTCCGAGATCGCGTCCATTAACGCTACGCTTTATTTCAGACACAACAGCGACGTTGCAAACTCAGCCTTGTCAGGTCTGCTTTGGGATTTTTCTAGGTAATAGCGGCTGCCCAGCGTGCTCTGCACCTGTCGGCTGCCTAATTTCAGTATCTGACTGACCAGTAAATTTAACGGCCGTAAGGTTTTCGGGATGGATGAAACAAGCGGCTTTAAGATGATAGCTCCGACAACCTCAAAATGTTCTTCTGGCAAATGTGCAAAGATGGCTGTCCAGAACACCGTATGCCCAAGCCGCTTTTCTGTTCAAGCAGGATCTCTGCCTTGGCTTAACAATATAAAATACCGATTAAACAAACCATTAGTACGGATACTTAGAGCAATTCTCGGTTATTTAAGATCAATTCCACTGTTAAACTTTTGTTAAGCAGCAGGAACTTGATATGGCACGGACTAAGTCCCGTTTGCCGCGCCGAGCACCGGAGCTTTTGCCGAGAACAGCCCGTGAGGGGTGCGGCAGGGATGCCGCACGTCAGCAGAGGGGCAGGAGCCCCTTCTGCTGACCCTCGGCAAAAGCGAGGAGCGCAGGACGCAAGCGGCAACCGGGCCGCCTTTCTTTTGGATACTTTTCTTTGGCGGAGCAAAGAAAAGTATCTCGCCTTCGGGGGCGAGACCCCGATTCAAGTAACCGTCGCGCTAGCGACTCTTTAACTAACGAAGAAATACTCTAGGGTCATGGCGGCTACATCTATAGCCCTTCGCCCAATCGATACCGACGGTATCGAAGTTTCTACCGGTTGAAGTACAAAACATTGAAAAACCGTTTTGCATCCAACACTCCTACCTCGTAATCCCATTTGATTGTTGCCTTCTCTAATTTACAAATAGACTTTACCTTAAGCACATCAAGACAAGTATTTGTAAGTAACGGTACGTATTTACTATGGTTAGCAGAAAGGAAATACTTTAATTAGATCAGGCACTTTCAAGCTGCTATATGCGGGTTACTAGCAAAGGTGCGATTGTCAATCACCTCATCGTTTAAATCGCTCAACATTATCTGATCACACCGATGATTGAGGGTCTGCGAACCCTATTTAGGCATTACTAAACACGAGACTGGCGAGCGGAACACCCCGAAAATGAAACGCGAAAACTTGAATCTACCAACTTGGATCATGCGTTTAACAAGAAATACAATCTTTTTTTCCAAGTCAGTTTTGATACACGATAACGTCACTGAGTTGCTTATCAATAAGAAAAAATTGACGATATTCATGCCGGCATACAGGTTTGCCCCTCTGCCCATAAAATTATTCAATGACCTATTGGATAACAGTATGACATCCCAGCATCTCACTGCGCGGTTTCTACTTCCGGCCGCCGAAGTAGCGTGTGATCCAGAAAGTTCGACGGTCTTTCAATGAGCTGGATGACTGTACTATGGTCCATGCTGGCGTCCACATCCTTGGCCTTTGCGCTACTGCATCTTTTTATCTGGGCCAAAGGCATACAGCCATGGGCGAATTTATCGTTTGCAACCGCCGCTATCGCTATCGCAGTCATCACCGGCATGGAATTAATGGCCATGCGGACGACGTCCATCGAGCAAATGGCGCTAATTCTGCGTTGGGCCCACCTTCCCCTTCTCGTCCTATGGCTGGCAATTATTTGCTTCGTGCGCTGTTACTTCGATGCCGGACGCTCCTGGCTGGCCTGGCTGGCAGTGGGTTTGCGCGCAGTTGCGCTCATCCTGAGTTTCTCCACCGGACAGAACCTTTTTTTTGACCAGATCACCGGTCTCAAACAGGTCGCAGTTTTGGGCAGCGAAACGATATCCATCGCCCAAGGCTCGCTCAATCCTTGGTATGTAGTCGGTCCGCTCAGCACCGTGGTGCTTGCGGCGTTTGTGCTGGATGCCGCATTCACCCTATGGCGCGGGGGGACGGATACGGGCCGCCGCCGTGCTATCGTGTTCAGCAGCAGCATCATATTCTTCCTGTTGACAGGGACCGGCCATAGTGCGCTGGTGAATGCCGGAGTTATCAATTCGCCCTATATCGTCGGCCTTTCCTTCATGCCTATTCTTCTCGCTATGTCCTATGAACTGAGTTTCGACCTGTTGCATTCGGCGCAGTTGTCTGATCAGTTGCAGGATAGTGAAGCTGAATTGCGACTCAGCAAGCAACGCATGAGAGTGGCGGCAAGATCCGGGGAACTGAGAATGTGGGAGTGGGACATTGTCCCTGATGAAATTTGGAGCACGGATGATGACCCAAGGTTATACGGAATCTCTGAGCCACAGAAAATCAGTTTCGAGCATTTTCTGAACATTCTTTATGAGGAGGATCGCGAGCAGGTCAGGCACTCAGTGGAAAGATCGTTTATCAAGGGAAACGGCCATTATGAGAGCGAATTCCGCATTACGATGCCGGATGGCCAGGTACACTGGTTTAATTCCCGCGGCCGCATCGAATTCAGTGAGGACGATCAGCCGCTTCGCATGCTGGGTGTTACGATTGATATTACCCGGCGCAAGCAGGCGGAATTGGCTGTGCAGCAGCAACGTAACGAACTGACGCACCTTTCGCGCGTGACTACGCTAGGCGAGCTATCCGGTTCGCTGGCGCATGAATTGAACCAGCCGCTGGCGGCCATCCTCAGCAACGCCCAGGCCGCCCAGCGCTTCCTAGCTCATGGCAATACCGATCTTGCCGAGATCCAGGACATCCTCAAAGACATTGTGAACGAGGATAAACGCGCCGTCGAAGTTATCCAGCGTTTACGTCTATTACTCAAGAAAGGCGAGGTGCAACATCTTCCGGTTAACCTGAATAAGATCGTGGAAGAAGTCTTAAAAATAATTAGCAGCGATTTGGTGAATCACAATATTAACGTAAACATCGACCTCGCCAAGAAGTTGCCGGCCGTCATTGGCGACCGCGTGCAACTCCAGCAAGTCTTGCTTAACCTGATCATGAATGCCTGTGAAGCCATGTCCCATACCAATGCAGACAGACGCCGGCTGTTTGTCCACACCGAACAGAACGGCATTGATAAGGTACAAGTGTCCGTCGGCGATCAGGGCCCGGGAATTCCCTCTGAAAGCCTGGGGAACATCTTTGAGCCGTTCTTCACTACCAAATTGCAAGGTATGGGTTTGGGACTCCCTATTTGCCGCACCATCATCACCGCCCACGGCGGACAACTCTGGGCCACCAACAACACTCCCCGCGGCGCCGTCTTTCATTTCAAGCTGCCGACATCCCCTGGAGAAAGCGCATGAACGAATCCGCGCCCACCGTGCTGGTAGTCGACGACGATCCATCCGTGTTGAAATCCCTGGCACGTCTGCTGCGTTCGAACGAAATGAACGTTGCCACATTCGCTTCGCCGCAAGAATTTCTTGATCAATCCGAACCGTTCATTCACGGTTGTCTGGTACTCGATATCGCCATGCCCAATTTCAATGGCCTGGAACTGCAACAAGAACTTGCCGCCCGGGATAATGAATTACCGGTCATTTTTCTGACCGGCCATGGCGACATTCCGATGAGCGTACAAGCAATGAAACAAGGCGCCATCGATTTTCTGACCAAGCCGGTGCATGACCAGGATTTGATCGAAGCCATTCATGCCGCCATCGAAACAAACCGCATGAACCGACGGGCTCACGACGAACTGAACGAAATCCGGAAGAAGCTGTCGACGCTGACGCCGCGCGAGCGGGAAGTTCTGGATCATGTAGTTTCCGGCAGGCTAAACAAGCAAATTGCGGCCGACCTCGGAACTGTGGAAAAAACGATCAAAGTCCACCGCGCTCATCTGATGACGAAATTAAAAGTCCGTTCATTGGCCGATCTGGTGCGCCTGGCCGAACGGGCGGGAATTATGTCCATAACGTCGAACCGAAACGACTGTCAAACTTGAATAACCGGCATTCTCATAATTTATGTGTATTAGTTTCGGTTTGATCTAACAATTGCCAAAATTAGTCTCAACTGCGTCTGATATTGACTGTCTCAGTTCGACCCACAAGAGTCATTCGCCCCACAGTTCCATATGGCAGCTTATTCACGGAAAGCGGACTGTCGATTTTAGGGTCGTAAGCTGGGTTAGTGTAACCCAACATTTTTACGCGTACGTGCTGGGATACATTTACCGCCTAACCTATACCTCTTTGTTTTATGTAAGCATTAACTTACTGAATATAAAACATATATTTTTAATGTTGCCTTGACCTAAACCACCGGATGATTTATTTTGCTTCGACCTCAAACATATGGGCTGGTTCGTCTTGTTTGGAAAAGAACTATGATACAAGTAGATGCTTTCAGTTCACCAAACGCTGGTTATCTTACTCGATCATGTGTATTTATTGAGATAGACAGCTTTATAGGTGTCTAATTTACGTTATGTGCTCCAGAATGTGGCTCAAAATTAAGTTGACTTAATTATTAAATGAATTTAATATTTTGCCGTGGGTCGTCCACATCAACATAGAGGATAAAGTCAATGGATATTTTTGGTAGTAAGACTCAAAAGCTGCTCGCGGATGCTCAAAGCTTGTTGCAGCAGGCTCAGCAGGAAATGAGCAAAGACATCGAAGAGCTGAAAGCGAAGCAAAACGCTACAGATGCAAGGTTAGAAAGGTTGGAAACACAGCAAGACAATTCTGCTCGAGAGATTGGTCGCTTGCAGCAATCGCTAGACGATATAAGAGATAGTGCGATTAGAGGAGAAATTGCGAGTGGTCAAAAGACAAAAGACGTTGCTGAAAGATTCAATATTACACCAGCGAGAGTTTCACAGATAGCTCCCCGCAGAAAGTACAACAACGGGTAAATTCACATAATATGGCGCTCAAAGGGACGCTACGCGCCCTTTAGCTTTACGTTAGAGCGCATCAGCCGCTTAAACCTCTACTTGAAAGACCAATTACAAATGGGAGAATTACGACATGGCTAGATGTACAGCCCCAGTACGCGGACATAGCTCAGAGGCAGCGGCGGCGGCCTGCCCTGCATGCCGTTATCGCAGCAGCTACAGCTATGGCGGTTACGTCTCGCCCTACTCCTCGTCGGGTAGCACCGGGGCTAGCTATAGCAGCGGCGGTGGTGGCAGGTCCAGCAGCAGTTCAAGGCCGCGCTGGTCGAGAGCGGGTTCGTCCGTGTCGTACACGCCTGCCCAAGTGCAGTCACTCACGCCAATCCGCCAAACCGTTGAGGCGCGAGCAGCGGAGCAACCTGACCTTCGTGACGTCTTCCTGTGCCATGCGTGGGACGACCGGCAGGGGCCAGCCAAAGAGCTGCACGAGTTGCTCGTGGCGGCTGGTGTCAAAGTTTGGTTCAGCGAGAAAGACCTTGGCCTCGGCGTGCCGATGATGCGCGCCATCGACAAGGGCTTAGCGAATTCGCGAATCGGGCTCGTGCTGGTGACCCCGGCGCTGCTGGCCCGCCTCCCAAAAGAGAGCGTCGCCGACAAAGAGCTTTCGGCACTCCTGGCGGGCAACCAGCTCGTTCCCATCGTGCACAACACGACGTATGAAGCTCTCCGCAATGCCAGCCCCTTACTCGCCTCCCGAAGCGGTCTGGACACTGCAGAAGATTCAATGGCTGTGGTCGCGGAAAAAATCGCAGAGCTAGTCATGCTGTAGCGCTAGCGTAAATGCGCTCTAACAATTCATTCAAGCCGATGCCACTTCGTGGCACGGTTTAATTCAAGCGTTGAATGGCTGCTTTCTGGCTTTTACCTACCATTCCCTTGAAATTTTTGATCGTCTCTTTTTGGCCGAACTGAGACCGTCAGTGTCTCAGTCTCAGTGTCAGTTTCAATCCAAACAAATATTTTGAAGCTGCCAGATCAAGTTCAAAGCTTTACACCTTAATCCATGAACATGGATTGAGCATTGTCTTCCGATAACCAGGCTTTCGCCTCGGCAAGTTGATTTTTCGGAAAAAATTCGATGGCCGTTTTACGCATTTGTTTACCCATAAACATGAAGGCTTCATCTTTCCATTTCTCGTCACCGACAAATGCGACCTTCGAAATTTTGTTGCTGTCCTCTGTTAAAAAAAAGGAATTCTCCCATCCGGATTCCTTGCTCCAGCCTTGAAAATCCTCTAGTTCAATTAAACCTCGAAACTGATCGAATCGTTCCAAATTCAATTTCGCCATAGATTGAAGCTTCTGAAATTCACCGACAGTCAGTTTGTCACTGAGCCTGATCCAGTTCTCGCTATCAAGCGATTTGATGAGTCGAAAGGTCATATTTGATCCTAATTTTATTTGGTAATGATTTTGCTGCTTGCTGCCGGAGGTGTCCTTGCCATTGCAAGACTTCGTCATAATCCGACTGATGGTCAATTGAGCCGGTAGTGGATTTACGCTCTACGACCGAGAACCTCATCGATAGCGTCTAGCAGTACCTGACCATCAACCGGCTTACGCAAAAATGCTGCAATGCCCTGATTCATAGCGCGTTCGTATACTTCCTCGCTATCATCACCGGTGATGATAATAACCGGCATCCTCCTGCCCAACCGAGCCAACCGGTCCAGAATCGAAAAACCGTTCATGGGCATCATGTTCAGGTCGAGCACAAGACAGTCCGGCCGGCCGTTTTCCAGAAAACTCAAGAAATCGGCGCCGTTAAGGAATGTTTTCGCGGTGAGCCCGGCTGAACGCAACAATCGCTCAAGACCCTTGCAAATGGACTCTTCGTCGTCAACAACGGCAATAACTGTCTGATCATTATTCATGGTGAGGTCACTGTAACGAGTTCGGTTTATTGTCGCTATTGGACTTAGGTCTAATAGTGATGAATATTTGATGCAGCGGTTCAAACCTAGGGCATTTCTTTGTTAGTTAGAAACATAGCCCGAACTTTTAAAATAAATTGTCTCGTTCCCACGTGCTACCACACTGCCATTAAGTTAAGCCCAAATGGAGTACAAGGCTGACCTTGTACTAACCGCTCTATACTGCAAGGCCAGCCTTGCACTCCAGTCTATGGAAATGCGTAACCATTAACTTAATGGCAGTGATCTTAAATAATCGAGAATTGCTCTAGGACTCGATCCGGCGACTTCAAGATTAAGCAAATTTCTTCTTCAACCGCCAAAAAGCAACAACGGAAACCAGCGCCATCGCGCACGTAGAAGCAATCAGTATCAAACCCAAAACCAAGGTTTGCCTGAACGTATAGTCCACCAATTCCTTGCCGCCGGCCTGGGTTTGACGTATCGCCGCGTCCAAGCGGGCTGATAGTCCATCAAGCTTCGCGGGAGCCAAAGTCTGGTCGAAAGCTTGCAGCAATTTCACCAAGTCTTGCGCAGTGGAGTTGATCTGAGCTGCGGCGGCCGTGTAGTCGTTGATGCGGAAAGGCTCGGCGTTCGGGTCCAATGGACGGGCTTGGAGTTGCCGCATTACATCTTGAAAGGTTTTTAGAGTGGCGGTGGACGCATTGGACATCTGCGTACCTGCGTCCAGCGCTTTCTCAGTCTGGACGGCGAGGCTGGTGAGTCCCGGCTGTTGGGCTTCCAGGGCTTGGACGATCTGTTGGCGCTCGGCGCTGATAAATCCGGGCAGACTCTCCGCCGTCTGACTGAACCGGTCTGCCGATTCGGACAGTTGAGAGGTGTTGGCCAGCAGCGTTTCCATCTGCGGCATTTCCACTGTCTGTATGATCAGCAACTCGGTTTCCCAGCGAATCAAGGTCGGCATGTGCCGGGCCAGGAACATGCCGCGTTCCGCGAACAGCCGGGTATTGGCCAGTTCGCGAGTGGCGGGGTCGAGTCCCATCAATGGATCGATGGAGAGCAGATTGAAAACACTGCTGGTTATCCCTGGGCGGGAACTGCGGTTACTCTGCGCGACTTCGGACGCGAAGCTCAGCGCTCCGGTATCACTGGGCGACCGCACAGTCGGATGTTGTTCATGCCACGTTTTGATGGCGGCGCGCAGTTCCGAGAGCTGTTCTTCTTTTAGCGTCGTCGCGGCGATCCG
>Ga0208882_1000906_pt1 | contig 12266 bp, 9 predicted proteins | sample LakWasMet14_LOW5_2_FD_183862 | JGI IMG/M metagenome (GOLD analysis project Ga0208882, IMG submission 183862) | Freshwater sediment methanotrophic microbial communities from Lake Washington under simulated oxygen tension - Sediment Metagenome... | ecosystem: Environmental > Aquatic > Freshwater >...
GATATTCGCGAAAGCAATGGTCGTCCCATCATGGCCAAAGACATCAATGGCGACGAACTGGCATTGGAATGGACGGCCCATTTGCCGGGTGCCTTGAGTACGAAAATTTTCTCGCTTTCCATCGTCCAGAATAACGAGCAGGCACTGGCCCTGTTTCAGGAATCGGGCATGCCGCATCAAAATGCCGTGTTCGGCGACAGCAGCGGCAAGATTGCCTGGAAGCTGACCGGTTTGCAGAAATACTGGGAGATGGGCTGCCAGCGAAGCGAACCATTAAATAGCAAAGATCCTGCGGATGCTCCCTGCTTCGCCACACCACTAGCCGACGATTACCTGCATCCGCAAATCGTTTCACCCGATTCACATCGGCTCTGGAGTGCCAATGCCCGCGTCACCGATGGCGACATGCTTCGACAAATCGGCGATGCCGGTTATGCCAATGGCGCACGTTCAAAACAAATTCGCGATGATCTGTTCGCGAAGCAGCAATTTAGCGAGAAAGATTTGCTTGCCATACAGCTCGATGATCGTACTTTGTTCCTGCAACGCTGGTGGCAACAACTACGCAAGTTATCCGACAATAAAAACGATGCCATGTTCAAGGATATAAAAGCCGCTACCGAAAAATGGGATGCTCGCGCTACGACCGACGCAAAAAGCTATCGCTTCGTTCGTGCCTGGCGATTGGCCGTGATAGATCGTGTCAAGGACGGACTTACCGCGCCGGCCCAGGCAAAACTCGGCAAGGATTTCGTGATGCCGGACTTGCCGCAGATCGAAGGCGTCACCTGGCAGTTGATCACGCAACAACCGGTGCACTTGCTGCCACGTCAATTCGATAGCTGGGATGCATTATTGAGCGATGCCGCCAAAGAAACCTACGATCAGCTAAATGAAAAAGGTCCCTTGAAAGACCGCACCTGGGGCGAAAGAAATACTGCAGCCATTTGTCATCCGATTGCCGGCGCCCTTCCCGCTTTCAGTAAAAATTTCCTGTGCATGCCACCGGATCAACTCGACGGTGACATGAATATGCCGCGTGTTCAATCGCCCAATTTCGGTGCCAGCGAACGCATGGTGGTATCACCGGGCCACGAAGCCGACGGCATTATCCATATGCCCGGCGGACAAAGCGGGCACCCAATGTCGCCGTTCTGGGGCGCGGGACATTCGGCCTGGGTGAAAGGCGAAGCAACACCGTTCTTGCCGGGGGCTGTGGCACATAAAATTCAAGCCAAGCCTTGAGAAATGAATTCAGTAGTGGCGCATGCTTGCTGCGCCCCTACGTCAGCAACAAACGCTCGGCAAACTCGCAATACAAATCCGGCAACTGTTCAAGCTCGGAAACCGCAACACGCTCATTCACTTTATGAATACTGGCGTTGATAGGCCCCATCTCGACGACTTCAGCACCTAGCGGCGCGATGAAGCGCGCGTCGGAAGTGCCGCCGCCGGTGTTCTCCAGCGGCGTGATGCCAAGACGGTCGATGATCGTTTCGCGCACGACTTTGCGAAGTTTGCCGTCACGCGTCAAGAAGGGTTCGCCGCCGCGATGCCAGGCAATTTCATAGTCCAGGCCGTGCGCATCGCAAACTTTATGGACTTCACCGATCAATTCATCGCTTTTCCAGCCGGGGTTGTAGCGAAAGTTGAATATGACGGTGCACTCGCCGGGAATCACGTTATTCGCACCGGTGCCGGCATTGATATTGGAAATCTGGAAACTGGAAGACGGAAATTCGGGATAGCCACTGTCCCAGACGCGAGCCGCCAATTCAGCCAGAGGCGCCATCGCATCATGGATTGGATTGCGCGCACGTTCGGGATACGCGACATGCCCTTGTATCCCTTTGACTTTCATCGTGCCCGACAAAGTACCGCGACGCCCTACCCGCAATAAATCGCCGAATTTATCGATGGACGATGGCTCGCCGGTAATGCAGTAATCGATTTTCTGACCGATGGCTTTGAAATGCTCCGCGACTTTGCGGACACCATTGATAGCATCGCCCTCTTCATCCGAAGTAATCAGCATCCCGATCGTGCCGGGATGATCGGGATGCTTCTCGACGAATTTCTCCATTGCCAACACGAAGGCGGCAACGCTGCCTTTCATGTCGGCCGCACCGCGGCCATACAAATAGCCATCGCGAATTTCCGGTTTGAAAGGATCGCTCAGCCACTGATCTCGCGGGCCGGGTGGCACTACATCGGTATGGCCGAGAAAAATCATGACGGGACCATCAACACCATGTGTGACGAATAAATTCTTCACGTCGGCAAAATCCAGCTGCTCGCAATGAAAGCCCTTCGCCTGCAAACGTTCGCTCAACATGGCCTGGCAGCCGGCATCTTCCGGCGTCACCGATTCACGGGCGATCAGATTGGAGGTCAGTTCTAGAATTTCGCTCATGGCAATCTTTATTTTCCAATGGAGAAACGAAGTTTATACATATTGTCCGTAAAGCCAACGGACACGGCCTTGTCATCGGTTACGAGCACCGGGCGCTTGATCAGGGCTGGATATTCTTTCAACAACAAAAACCATTCGGCATCGCTTCCCGGTTTCTTGCGGGCTTCCGGCAATTGCCGCCAGGTCGTGCTGGCTTTATTCAGCAGTGATTCCCAGCCGCCTAGTTGCTCCGACCATTGTTTCAAAGTCGCAGGTTCGATTCGATGCTCACGATAATCGACGAATTGAAATTCGATCTCGAAGCGCTGCAGCCAGTTGCGGGCTTTTTTGCAGGTGTTGCAATTGTTCAGGCCGTAAAGAGTATTCATGATATTCACTTACCGTAGGAGCGCTCACGAGCGCGAACAGATGTCTCCACGCAGCAGGTCGCGCTCGTGAGCGATCCTACAAAATTACTCCACCGCACCCCGCAACAAATCATTTACCGATGTCTTGCTGCGGGTCTTTTCATCCACCTGTTTCACGATGACGGCGCAATAAAGCGAATATTTTCCATCTGCCGATGGCAATGACCCCGACACCACGACACTACCCGCCGGTACGCGGCCATAAGACACTTCACCGGTCGCACGATTGTAAATGCGAGTGCTTTGACCAATGAACACGCCCATGCCGATCACGCTGCCGCGCTCGACGACAACGCCTTCAACAACTTCGGAACGTGCGCCGACAAAACAATCGTCTTCGATGATGGTCGGTGCTGCCTGTAGCGGCTCAAGCACGCCACCAATACCGACACCGCCGGACAAATGGCAACGTGCGCCGATCTGCGCACACGAACCCACTGTCGCCCAGGTATCCACCATCGTGCCGGCGCCGACATGGGCGCCGATATTGACGAAGCTCGGCATCAGGATCACGTCTTTGGCAACGTGTGCGCCACGACGCACGACGGCACCGGGAACGACACGCACTCCCAACGCACGAAATGCCGCGTCATCGAATCCTTCAAAACGCGTTGGCACCTTGTCGAAATAAGGGCCCGGTGCGCCGGACATCACCTGCATGTCGTTGCAACGGAAATACAGCAACACCGCTTTTTTCAGCCACTCGTTGACCTGCCAGCCGGTGACAACAGGTTCGGCGACACGCGCCTGACCGGATTCCAGCAAAGCCATCACCTGCTCGACCGCCGGTTTCACTGCGCTGTTGATTTCTTCATTCGTCAATGTGGCACGACGTTCAAAGGCATCTTCGATAAACGGTCGCAGTGTTTCAATGTTTGGCATGGATGTCTCCCTCGACACAGGCAGTTAAGGCAATTTGCAATTGTTCCAGAATCTGTTCATCGACGATAGCGCGATCTTGCTCGTCGCTGATCAGGAAAAAGTCTTCGACGCGCTCGCCGAAAGTGGCAATACGTGCATCATGGACACGGCAATGTTGCGTGCGCAGGATAGCCGCGACCTTGGCAAGCAATCCCGGCTGGTCGGTACACACGAGGCTCAGGCGCGTACGCGAACCATCGGGCGCTGTCGAAAAATCGATCCGGGTCGGCACTTTGAAGTGCTTGATATGCCTTGGCAGCATGCGTCGCGCGGGATGCACGCGTGCCGGGTCGCGCAAGGCAATCTCGATGGCGCGGACAATATCCTGATGGGTATGGCGATCGTCTTTTGCGGCCTGCACCTGAAAGCTGTCGAGTGCATAACCATCGCTGGAATTCAAAATGCGCGCCTCGAGCACACTCATGCCCAATCGGTCGATGGTAGCTACCAATGCGGCAAACAAACCATCGCGATTCTGCGTACGGACAAATATTTCCAGACTACCGTCAGCCTGATGTCCACGCACGAGAATCTGCGAAGGATGCACGAGGTTTTTCAAAATACCGTCGGATTGCCAGACGATTTGTTCCGGGCGATAACGCAGGAACGCTTCGTTCGGAAACGACTTCCACATGTCCAGCACGACATCGGCATCGACGCCGCGATCCATCAGGGTCGCCAATGCCGTTTCGCGGGTATCGCTGATGATGTCTTCGGCATTGAGCTTGTTTTCCAGCCCGCGCCGCAATACGAATCGCGTGGCCGTGTACAAATCCGCCAGCAGGCGGTCTTTCCAGGCATTCCATAATTTGGGACTGGTGCCGGCAATATCGGCACAGGTCAACAAATACAAATATTCCAGATGCTCGCGGTCGGCCACGCGGGTTGCAAAACGCGTGACCACTTCGGGATCTGAAATATCCTGCCGCTGCGCCGTCACTGACATGACCAGATGCTCTTTTACCAGCCAGGCCAGCAATTCCGTATCAGCAGTGGAAATATCGTGCGCGATGCAAAACTCGCGAACATCGTCGGCGCCCAGGATAGCGTGGTCGCCTCCCCGTCCTTTGGCAATATCGTGGAATAAACCGGCGAGCAAAAGCAGATATGGCTTGCGTAAATGCGGCACCACTTCATGGGCTGTCGAGAAGCCTTCCAGCGGCCCTTTCATATAACCATCCATGATCCGCAGCACGGTGAGCGTGTGCTGATCGACGGTATAGACATGGAAAAGATCGTACTGCATGCGCCCGACGACTTTTCCGAACGCTGGCAAGTAACGCGATAACACGCCAAGCCGCGCCATGCGGGTCAAACTCAAGACGGCTGTTTCCTGCTGCAACAAATGCAGGAATTTCTCGTGAACCTCGGGGCTTTCTTCGGCATAGGCCTTGATCATCGGAAAAGTTTCCGCCAACGCACGTGCAGTTTCCGAGTGCAAGCCGCAATCGGATTTCTGCGATGCCCACACTTCAAACAAATTCAGTACATTCAACATGCCGCCCTGCAAACTCGCGGGATTAGTCATCGCGAGGTAGCCCTGGCGCAACTCGAAACCATTCGCCACCGGCACCACTTTGACCTTGGCGGCCAATTGTTCGTCGAAACGCTGAAGCAGCCGATCATTGATTCGGCGCATCAAGGCGGCACTGCGGAAAAAGCCCTGCATCATTTGCTCAACGGCAAGATTGTCGGCACTGACATCCTGCAAACCCATCAAGGCCGCGAGTGTTTTTTGATGATCGAAAACCAGCCGTTCTTCCTTGCGTTTCGAAATCAGGTGCAGGCCGAAGCGTAATCTCGCCAGTACGCGCCATTCACGTTCAAGCGTCTGATATTCGTCTTCGCCAAGCACACCAATCGGAATCAGATCACGCAGGCTTCTGGCGGAATACAAACGCATCGCCATCCAGCTCAGCGTATGGAAATCACGCAAGCTTCCGGGGCCTTCCTTCAAATTTGGTTCGAGATTATCGGCGGTGTCGTTGAAGCGCGCATGACGTGCGCGCTGTTCTTCGCGCTTGGCGATGAAATAATTTTTCGCCGGCCACAGATATTTTGTCGATAGTTGTTTGTTCAAGTCCGGAATTACGTCCGGCCCGGCAAGCAGGCGCAGCTCCATCAATGCGGTCAGCACGGTGATGTCGTCTTTCGCAGCTTGCTGGCACTCGTCGATTGAACGCACGGCGTGGCTGCTGGCCAATCCGCAATCCCATAACAAGGCATAGAAAGCCGACAAACTGCCCGAGTTTTTTTTCTGCTGGCGTTTGTCGGCAACGATCAGTAGATCGATATCCGAATGCGGATACATTTCGGTGCGGCCATAACCGCCGGTAGCGAGCAGACTGATATCGATATTGTCTTTGAAGCAGCGATGCCAGGCCGATTGCACGATGGTATCGACCATTCCACAGCGGGCGGCTATCAATTTCTCGATAGCTTCGTTTTTTTCAAAGCGTGTACGAACATCCTGCAAATGTTCGGCGAGCATCTGTCTGGCGACATCCCGCCATTCGTTTGTCGTGTTTGCTTGAGCCAGACGTTCGGCCTGTGACTCGTTGGCCGAACGAAGCGTCGTACTCATAAATCGTTATCGTCACCCGGAATGCGCGTGAGAATTTCCACGCCATCCTCGGTCACGGCAACGGTGTGTTCCCATTGCGCCGACAGTGAACGATCTTTGGTAACAACTGTCCAGCCGTCCGGCATCAGGCGCGTATGTCGCGCACCCTGATTCACCATCGGCTCGATCGTGAAGGTCATGCCGGGTTTCAATACAACGCCGGTACCTGGCTGGCCGTAATGCAATACCTGCGGATCTTCGTGATAGATACGGCCGATACCGTGGCCGCAATATTCACGCACGACCGAAAAACGCTCAGCTTCGACATGGGTCTGGATCGCATGGCCAATATCCCCGAGGGTAATGCCCGGCTTCACGATACGAATGGCCTTGAACATGGCCTCGCGGGTCACGTCGACCAGACGCTTGGCGATGACCGAAGGCTGGCCAGCGACATACATGCGGCTGGTATCGCCGTGAAAGCCATCCTTGATGACGGTAACGTCGATATTGACGATATCGCCTTCTTTCAGGATTTTGAGCGAGCTGGGAATGCCGTGACAAATCACGTTATTGACCGAACTGCAGATCGTTGCCGGAAAGCCCTTGTAGCCCACATTGGCCGGAATGGCCTTCTGTTCATTCACGATATGCTCGTAACAAATGCGGTCGAGCTCGGCCGTGCTGACGCCCGGCTTGACGTACGGGGCCACGACTTGCAGCACTTCGGCGGCCAAACGGCCGGCAACGCGCATTTTTTCGATATCTTCGGGGGTTTTGATGGTGATCTTCATAGGGCGATATTATCCAATACTTGCAAGCACTTAGGCCAGCCTTATATAATCGCGGGCTTGCCGGGATTCAAGTCCTGTCGAGTACGTCGACGCCGAACGTTATCGGTGAATTCACACACATGGAAGATTCCCGTCCCGGGGTGCCTGGTTTACCAGGTTCGGAACGGAGCCTATGTGGAGGCCCAACCCCGAAATCATTGCCTGACCGCCCTGATTTCATTCTTTTAGGAGCATCTCATGCCCCAGGTCACTATGCGTCAAATGCTGGAAGCCGGCGTTCACTTCGGCCACCAAACCCGTTACTGGAATCCAAAGATGGGCCCGTTCATCTTCGGCGCCCGCGGCAAGATTCACATTATCAATCTCGAAAAAACCATGCCTTTGTTCAATGACGCGATGAATTTCATCTCGGCCATCGCCCAGAAGCGCGGCACCATCCTGTTTGTCGGCACCAAGCGTTCGGCCCGCGAATCGATTAAAGAAGAAGCCACCCGCTGCGGCATGCCTTACATGAGCATGCGCTGGTTGGGCGGTACGCTGACCAATTTCCGCACCGTTAAGGCCTCGGTTGCCCGTTTGAAAGAACTGGAAGCCAATGAAACCAACGGCGTGTTCGAAAAGATGGTCAAGCACGAAGTGCTCAGCCTGCGTCGCGAACGCGACAAGCTGGAAGCTTCGCTGGGCGGCATCAAGGACATGAACCGTCTGCCTGACGCCCTGTTCGTTATCGATATCGGCCACGAAGACATCGCCGTGCAAGAAGCCAAGAAACTCGGCATTCCAGTGATCGCCGTTGTCGATACCAACTACGACCCCAACCTCGTTGACTACGCTATCCCGGGTAACGACGACGCCATCCGTGCCGTCCAGTTGTACGTCCGCGCTGCTGCCGACGGCGTGCTGGAAGGCAAAGCCGCCGCTCCACAAATGGCTGCCCGCGATGACGAATTCGTTGAATTGGATGCCGAAGGCAATCCGGTTGCGAAGGAAGACAAGAAAGGCGCACCACGTCGTGCACCGGCTCCTGCCAAGAAAGGCGCTCCACGCCGTGACGGCGCAGCTCCACGTGCCGACAAACGCGACGCCAAGTAATTCGCAATTCGCTTTAAATTAGTCACATACACACGCGGCAGCTTCGGCTGCCGTGTTGTCATTTAGAAATCAGAGAGGAAACACATGGAAATTACAGCCGGTTTAGTTAAAGAACTGCGCGAGCGCTCCGGCGCCGGCATGATGGAATGCAAGAAAGCACTTTCGGTCAATGCCGGTGATATCGATGCTGCTATGGAATACCTGCGTAAAACAGGTTTGGCCAAGGCCGACAAAAAATCCGACCGTGTTGCTGCCGAAGGCCGCATCGAAATGGCGTCGGCTGGCGGCAAGGCTGTGCTGGTCGAAATCAACTCGGAAACCGATTTCGTCGCCAAAGATGAAAACTTCCTGAAGTTCACCCAGGTCGTTGCCAATGCCGCGCTCAACGTCAATGACATTGAAGCACTGAAATCGGCCGTTGTCGAAGGTGGCACGATTGAAGAAGTACGCGCTGCATTGATCGCGAAAATCGGTGAAAACGTGCAGGTTCGCCGCATGATCAAAATCGATTCGGCCAACAACGTGGCTGCCTACATCCATGGCGGCCGTATCGGCGTGCTGGTGGAAGTCAAAGGCGGCGACATGGATCTGGCTCGCGGCATTGCAATGCACATTGCTGCCATGAACCCTCCATACAACAAGGCGGCCGATGTTCCTGCCGATTTCGTCGCGAAAGAAAAAGAAATCGAAATGGCCAAGATGACCGACAAGGACAAGGCAAAACCTGCTGAAATCCTGGAAAAAATCATTGGCGGCAAAATCGCCAAGATCGTCAACGAAGTTACCCTGTATGGCCAGCCATATGTGCTGAACACCGACCTTTCCGTTGAAGCCGCGCTGAAAGCTGCCGGCGCCGACGTGATCGGCTTCCAGCGCATTGCCGTTGGCGAAGGCATCGAGAAAGTCGTCGAAGACTACGCTGCCGAAGTGGCGAAGGCGATGCAGGTCTAATCGCCGTATCAGATACAAAAAAAACCCGCGTTTATCGCGGGTTTTTTCTTGCTTGCCGCCCGTCATTATCATTATTCATCCAATCAGCCATAATCGCGAACATGACTCATACAGCACTGAATGTTTTTGGCCGGCCACTCCAGCCTTGTGGTACGCAACCGATGACCGGTTACTTTCGCGATGGCTGCTGCCGCACCGACCCTGAAGACCGCGGTCTGCATGTCGTCTGCGCGGTCATGACGGTTGAATTTCTGGCTTTCAGCAAAGCCGAAGGCAATGATCTTTCGACACCCATGCCGGAATACGATTTCCCCGGACTGAAGCCTGGCGACCGCTGGTGCCTGTGTGCCATGCGCTGGCTGGATGCCTATGCCGCCGGGAAAGCCCCCAGAGTCGACCTGGATGCCACTCATTTGAATGCACTCGGCGTCGTGAGCCTGGACCAGCTACGCGAGCATGCACTTGTGACGAACGCGTAAGCGCTTATTCGGAAAGCAGCGAAAACACCGGATAACGCCGCCATTCCGGTTCGTGAAACCGTTTGCCGTTGGCAAAGATAAAATCCAGTACGGCACTCTGGTCAGACAGCAATTCGGGATGCATAGTTTTCCAGCTTTCGAATTTTGCTTTCAACTCCGGCTCGTCCTGCAACATTTCAAATGCGCTGTCTTCGAACACGTAGTCGGAAAACGCCTCTTTCTTTTCCAGTACGCTGTTGAAAAATCCCCAGCGAAAGAAACTGTCGTGCGCCTGCGGCTCCAGGGTTTCTACTGCATAACGGGCATTTTCCTGATTCAACGGCAGCATGTAATCCCCGGCTCGTGCCTGGATGGTCTCGGTTTGCGTACTCAATTCCATGTCGTCATGAAACATGTGTCCCTCGTACGCCGTGGCGCGTGAGGCGACTTCCTTGATGCGATAGCTTTGAACCCGATATTCACGGTCTTCATCCAGCCTTTGCATCGCCACGCCGTTCCATTGCAGGCGCTCGATGACTTCACGCCAGGCCTGAGGAATCAAATAGGCTTTCGGTGCGGCGATGACCACGTCTTCGACAAAGTGGTCGTAATACGCAATATCTTTTTCCCAGGGCTGGTTACGATCATAGGATAGACGCGTGTAATTGCCGATTTTGCTCGGCGAATAAACCGCCTGGTAACCCTTGAATCGAAATGTGGAAGGCTTGCCGTGATCGGCTTTCCATTGCACCGGCCAATGTGTTCTGCGTGTCATTTTCGCCGCCGAACGCAATGTCCGAATGGCACCCGCATTTTGAATTGTGAAATCCAAAACCGTTTCCACCAGTGCGCGCATGGAAGCGTAACGATCGGCAAAGGGTTTCAGCATATGGGTCTCAGGCATAAACCCGATGGTGTGATGCAACGACGCATAGCCGGTCGAAAAACGCGGAACTTCCAGAAAATCCTCGATCCCGTCATCGGGGGTCACTTTTATCGGGTTCACATAGGGACATGTCGGCCAGCCGCGCGTTTCCATGTCTTCGTATATTTTCGGCAACATCGTATGTCGCAGAAAACCGCCGAGTTCTTTGCCGAGCTTGTCTGCCTGCGTCTGTATCAGCGTCATGGTGTAGGAGTAATCGGCACCATTCGACGTATGGGTATCCACCATGACGTCGGGGTCCCATGCACTGAAAAAACGATTGAAAACCTGTGCCGTCAAACTGTCGCATTTGATGAAATCACGGTTCAAATCGAGATTGCGGCCATTGGCACGAAAACCGAATGATTCCGGCCCTTCCTGATTTACCCGCGACGTATTTTGGCGATTCAGGCAGCCGTCAACGTTGTATATTGGGATGAATAAAAATACGGTGTTACCAAGCGCAGAAAGTCGCTCCGGCTGCAGGCAAAAATCCCTTACCAGTGCCATGCAAGCATCAATGCCTTCGGGCTCACCCGGGTGAATGCCGTTGTTGTTGAAAAACACCGGACGCCCTTCGCGCTTCAGTTGTTCACGATCAAACACCGCATCGGACGTGATGACACCGGCATGCATCGGTATTCCATTGTCCGAGACGCCGATCTGTTCGAAATGCAGCACGGAAGGGAACTTCGCAGCCAGGGTTTCATAAAAACCGATGCAACCTTGCCATGTCGCGGTCTGGTTTTTATTGCCAAGCTCGTAGGGTGTCGGATAGGCATTCGATGGATTGGCTGACATGGTTCGCGATATCCCGGAAGAAGTTGGTGATATTCAAAATTGTAGCATTCGAAAATTCCTGCCTGACGATTGACGATTCAGGAGCTGCAGGACAACATCGAGCAACCGGCACGGTTGCGTGCCCACTCAGGCCTCGGCAAGGCAAACCGCTCGCAACCGGCCTGCTCAAGGTAGGGATTTTCCAGGACCTTCATCAAAACATGCAGCTCGCTTGCGTCGCCCTGCTCTGCGGCATCGATAGCCTTCTGGGCCAGCCAGTTGCGCGGCACGTAAAGAGGGTTTACCGCATTCATCCGCTCGCGCCTGACCTCATCGGGTTCGTTCTGCTGTGCAATACGTGCGCTATACCGAGACAGCCAATCAACGAGTTCTCCTGCATGGTTTTCGCGAAGGGTGTCATCGTAGAAAACCGGCGAAAAAAGTTCCGTCGATGTTGCGTTCAAATCCACGCTCGCCAGCGTTCTGAAGAACAGGGACATATCGATTTGCATCCGTTGCATCAATCTAAACAAATCCTGCATCAGCACAGCATCGGAATCCTGCACATGCAGTATCCCGAGTTTCGCTGCATTCATTTCACGATGCCTTGCATTGAAAATAGCGCCGTAAAGATTCAAGCCGTCATGTAAAACTTCGTGATCCGGCAGCAACGGAGCAAGTGCACCGGCAAGCCTGCTTAAATTCCATTGGGCAATCGCAGGCTGTTTGCCATAGGCATAGCGGCGCCCCTCGGCATCGGTGGTATTCGGGGTCCAGTCGGGATCGAAATTCTCGAGCCAGCCATAAGGCCCGTAATCGATCGTCAAACCAAGTATCGACATATTGTCCGTATTCATCACGCCGTGGACGAAGCCGACGCGCATCCAGTGCGCCATCAGCAATGCAGTGCTTTCGCAGACCTCGGCAAACCAGTCGCCGATTTTATTGTCGCCGCGATGTTT
>Ga0208882_1000908_pt1 | contig 12251 bp, 12 predicted proteins | sample LakWasMet14_LOW5_2_FD_183862 | JGI IMG/M metagenome (GOLD analysis project Ga0208882, IMG submission 183862) | Freshwater sediment methanotrophic microbial communities from Lake Washington under simulated oxygen tension - Sediment Metagenome... | ecosystem: Environmental > Aquatic > Freshwater >...
TGTAGGGACGCTGATCAAGGCTAAATAGCTTTTCCAACCGCCGATAAATGCTCATAAACGCAGAGAGAAACAGATAAATTGATTGTTTTCACAAAAGAATTTATCGGCGGTTAAATAAGGTTGCAAATGACAAGAAAAGTCTGGATTTTCGACCTGGACGATACACTGCACAATGCGTCAGCGCATATCTTTCCAGTGATGAACCAGACCATGACGCAATACATCATGGATCACCTTGATCTGGACGAAAGTGCAGCACATAACCTGCGCAAGCACTACTGGCGCGTTTATGGCGCTACGCTCAAAGGGCTGGTGCGGCATCACGATACAGACCCGCACCACTTCCTTGAAGAAACGCACCAGCTGGAAAACCTGCATGACATGGTGATTCAGGTAAAACGCCTGCGCCATACACTCGACAGCCTGGACGGACGAAAACTGGTGTTCACCAATGCGCCGCGCAGCTACGCTTTGCGCGTACTGGACATTATGGATATTGAAGACGTTTTTGAACTGATATTCAGCGTTGAATCCACCAAGTTTCACGCCAAGCCATCGGTACGCGGTTTTCAGCAGCTACTGAGAACCATCAATGTCAAAGCCAGTGACTGCATCATGCTGGAAGACAACCTGGAAGCGCTAAAAACCGCAAAAAGACTGGGCATGAAAACAGTCTGGGTGAGCAAGAAACTGCATAAACCCAGTTATGTGGATTACCGCATATCTTCAGTGTTAGCACTTACTCACATTAAGATATAATATTTCACCGCTACTCGATAAGGACAATAAAATGGCAGGCGAACGCAAGCAGCAAATATTACAAACACTGGCAAAAATGCTGGAAGCCCCAAAACGTGAAAAAATCACCACGGCAGCACTGGCAGCCAAACTGGAAGTATCTGAGGCAGCGCTTTATCGCCACTTTGCCAACAAGGCACAGATGTTTGAAGGCCTGATCACATTCATTGAAGAAACCATCTTTGGCCTGATTAATAAAATCAGCTCTGAGGAAACCGAAGGCCTGCGCCAGGTGCATCGCACCATTACTATGTTGTTGCTGTTTGCGGAAAAAAACCCGGGCATGACACGCGTACTCATCGGCGATGCCCTGGTGAATGAAGATGAAAAACTGCAGCAGCGTATCAACCAGCTTTATGACCGCATTGAAGTCACGCTCAAACAAAGCCTGCGTATTGCAGAAACCCAATCCGGAAAGCCTGGCAACGCTGAAGCACAGGCCAACCTGATTATCTGCTACATCATCGGCCGCTGGCAGCAGTATGCCAAGAGCGGATTTAAGCGCAAACCGACGGAATTTGTAGTACAGCAACTGTCTAACCTGCTGTGACTCAACATTCATTAACATAAGTTAGCAGCCAGCATCTTGGCTATAATATCCGGCTGGCTCGCCATAACCAGCCAACTGAACAGGAGAATGACTTGGAAGGTACAATTTTCGGCCTAACGGAAGCGCAGATCACCGAGCTTGGCATGACCTATGGTGTAGGTGGTTTAATGCTGCTGATGGTATTTATTGTCGGGCATCTGGCGTGGGAGGCCCGTGTTGGCAAGTTTGGCACTTTTATTTTATTTCTGGGCCTGACTTTCGGCCTGGTTGGATTTATCGCCAAATATATTATTCAGCATTCACTGGGCATCTGAACCCAATCACAAATACGCTGGCGCAAGCTAAAGCGGTGCAGCGGTGTTTTGTCAGCAAACTGCTTTTACCGCTTCCAGCCTGGCTTCAAACACTTTCACCTTTATTTGCTCCGGCTCTTCGCAAGCTGCCGCGACCGCACCCGCATCTACCGCAGCAGCAGCATTCAACACTTTGACCATGAACTCAGCGGCCGGGGTTTTGCAATCTGCGTAGCCGGTTCTGCCGCGTGAATCAGCTTCACAGGCTTTAAGAAAATCCATGAATCTCTGCGGCTGGCGAAGGGCATCCAGCTCGATTAAAAACTCAAGCACAGTACCGGGACGCATCTGCGGTGCCTGATGCAGCTTGCCATGAAAGCGCGCCGTCATCACCCCCAGTTCTTTGCAGTCATTCGGCACGCGCAGGCGCTTGCATAGCTCTTTCAATAAATTGGCGCTGCGCTGTTCATGCCCAATGTGTTTAGGCAGCAGTTCACGCGGCGTTGTACCTTTGCCTAGATCATGCATGAGCGCAGCGAAGCGTATCGGCAAACTGAAATTCTGGCTGGCTGCATAATCAATCACCATCATCACATGCACGCCGGTATCGATCTCCGGATGATGCTGTTCCGGCTGCGGCACACCCCAGAGCCTGTCCAGCTCCGGCAGTATTTTCTGCAGTGCGCCGCACGCCCGCAGCACTTCAAACATGCGCGATGGCTTCTCTTCCATCAGCCCCTTGGCTAGCTCCTGCCAGACCCGCTCGGCCACCAGCGCATCCACCTCACCGGCTTCAACCATCTGCCGCATCAGCACCATGGTCTCCGGCGCTACGTTAAAATCTACCAGGCGCGCCGAAAAGCGTGCAACACGCAAGATTCTTACCGGGTCTTCTGCAAACGCATCACTGACATGGCGCAGCGTTTTCGACTGGATATCTGCAACACCGTTGAACGGATCATGCAGCTGACCATCACCGGCTCTCGCAATGGCGTTAATCGTGAGGTCACGCCGTGCCAGATCCTGCTCCAGCGTCACTTCCGGCGAGGCATGTACCGTAAAGCCCTTATAACCTTTGGCGGTTTTACGCTCGGTACGCGCCAATGCATATTCATCACGGGTTGATGGGTGCAGAAAAACCGGGAAGTCTTTACCTACCGGTTTAAAACCAGCGGCTAACATAGCCTCCGGCGTGCTGCCGACGACTACGTAGTCTTTATCTTTTACCGCAAAACCCAGCAGCTCGTCACGTACTGCGCCACCAACGATATAGGTCTGCATCATTTCCGCCCAGGCTATCGCGCGGCAAAACTTCTGAAACGGTCGTATTTACCGCGCTGGGTAGAATCAACCAGGTATTCAGGGATGACGACCTCCAGGCTTGCCGGTTCTACAGCAAAAACTTCCGGAAACGGTTGCTGGCTGACGCTATCGACTTCCATCGAGCGCACGTTATCGCGCGACATCAATTTGACCGGCAGCAGCTCCATCATAAAAGCCTGCGCATAGGACAGCATATTGCACAAACCGATAATCGGACGCTTAACCCCGAGCGTGGTCATGACCTGCTGCACCAGCTGGCGGAAGCTATACACTTTAGGCCCTGCCAGTTCATAAACCTGACCGTAGGTCTCAGTATTCTGGATACTCGCTGCGAAGCAGCTGGCTACATCCTCCACCCAGACCGGCTGGAATTTAGCATTCGGTTTAGCCAGCAGCACCGCTGGCAGAAGCTTGATTAAAGTAGCAAACAGATTAATAAAACTATCGCCACGGCCAAAAATGATAGACGGACGGAATATGGTGATATTAAGGTTCTGTGCAAACGCCATCACAGCGGCTTCACCGGCTGCTTTCGAACGCAGGTATTCACTTGGTGCATCAGCATCAGCGCGCAGACTGCTCATCTGCACCAGGCGCTTGATGCCCGTTGCCTCACAGATTTTTGCCAGACGCGCAGGCAGCTGATGATGGATCGCATCAAAACTGGCACCCCTGCCCTGATGCAGTATGCCTATCAGGTTCACTACGGCGTCGGCACCATTCAGTGCGGCAGCCAGTTCCTGATCATTCATCACATCGCATTCCACAACGCTCACATTGGGTAACAGAAACAAATGCTTGGCAACGTCGCGCCTGCGCGTGAGCACGGTGACTGAATATCCAGCTTGATCTAATTTAGCGACAATACTGCTACCAACAAAACCTGAACCACCTAATACACATATTTTTCTTAATTGCATGTTAAACCTTTAAATTTCCTCATTTTCATTACACAGGCTCTGTGACAAGAGCCTGTTTATTCTTCATCCGTCTCAGCTACAACGAGTTCTGGCTTGTTCGTGCCCGGGATCACTCCCAGGCGAGACTTCAGGCTGGATACAGACAGCCCAAGCCTGGGCGCGTACATCTGTGCATTGGCCATGACTTTCTGCACATAACTCCTGGTTTCGGCAAACGGAATAGTTTCAATATAAATGGCAGCCTCCATAGGCTCACTTGCCATCCAGCGCTTGGCACGGCTAGGTCCGGCATTATAAGCGGCTGTCGCCATCACTGCCTGGCCATTCATCATTTCAAATGTATAGCGTATGTAATAGGTACCGATACCGACATTAGTTGTAAGATCATGAATCAGATCATTATTGTAGCCATCCAGACCCATGCGTTTGGCTGCCCATTTCGCTGTGGCCGGCATAATCTGCATCAGGCCGGCAGCGCCTACGCCGGATTTTGCATAGTGCATAAACCGGCTTTCCTGACGTGCCAGACCATAAACCCAGGCTTCATCTACACCTTCATTCCCTGCTGCTGTACGGATCAGCTCACGATAAGGCGTTGGATAGCGCAAATTGAAATCATGCAGCTGTTTCGTATTGTCTGCCGTGGTAATTGCAATGTCATACCACTCCTGACGCATCGCATAAGCTGCGGCCGCCAGCAATTGCTTATCATCATAGTTGCGTGTTGCCCAGACCCACTCGGCTTTCGCTTCCCAGCGCATGCCCAGCTTTTGCAGCTCCAGTGAGCGCTTGATCGCGAGCTGGCTGGCAACCGCAGTGACTTCAGCATCCGTTACCTTGTATTCCTGCTCCACATTGCCGATGCTGCTCTTCATATCTTCTGCGGCTAACCAGCCATAATAATGGCGTTCCAGTGATAAAGGCCCCCAAATTTTATTGGCTTCGACTGTGAACCCCTGCTCATGCAGGGCTCGTGCCTTCCAGTAGCGCCAGCCGCCTTCCTGCTGCTGCTCAGGCTGCATTGCTGAAACTGCTGCATCTACGGCCTCCCAATCCAGAGTGCGCAAAGCGGCACGCGCCTTCCATGCGAGCTGCTCTTTATCCAAGACGGTATTTTTTGCGAGCGCATAATACCCAAGGGCATCCGGATGATGTGTTCGTGCCGCATGGTAAGCAACCCGACCCCAGGCAAAGGCACGGTCATTAGCGGTGAACTTATGCTGCATCTGCCCCAGCACCGCAGCTGCATCCGGCACATTGCTGCGTGCCAGCCGATCGAGCGCAAACAGGTTGGCCTCTACCCCGGCACGGGTTTTAAACGATGCGCTGATTTTGGTCGTCACCGTCTTTTTGCGTATGGTTTTTACAACTTTGGCTTTATCATCCAGCAGGGCTTTAGGGGTCTGGTTTGCAATATCCAGTAGCTGAAGGTCGGCTTCATCAAAATCGGCGATACGCCCTGCGATGCTTTTAGCTAAAGGCAGCTTGCCACTCTGCAGTGCCATCCTGAATCTTTCCCAGAGGTCATCTGTCGTAAGCGCGCCGGCTTTTTGCATGCTATCAAGCAAGGGATTGCAGCTGGACGGCAGATCTGCGGTAGTCATCCACAGTTTTCTGGTCTGCGCCGCAATATCGGCTCCCGTACCTTCAGCAATGCTTTTACCGAACAAGGCATAGCACTGCACCGCGATGTCTTCACGCTTATAGTTGGTGTACTGTTCAAAAAACAGTTGCCAGTCCTGCTGCTTGCCCAGCTTTTTAAGCCATTCACCACGCAGACGCTCGGCAAACGGATAATTGCCATACTTGCTAAGGAAGTTCTGCACTTCATCACTATCCGCTTTGTCCAGCCTTAACAGCATCAGCCAGTAATCAGCATAGGGCGCCAGCAGATACTCCTGCGCATTAAGCTCGGCGAGATCATCGGCGAGCGCTGCCTCATTTTTGGCATTGTATGATTCGCGCGCATGCTGAAATAATGCCTGATCTGACATGGCCAGCACCGGTGAACAAAATAATGACAGGCATACCAGCGCCAGGCCGGTACATGCTGGCGAATATTTTTGGATCAAATTGATTGGCTGCTTAAACATAGAATATACGCCGCAGCACAAAGAGCACTGCCGCCACCAAAACCAGATAGAACGAATACCTGATGAGTTTTTTGAAATACTGCAGATACTTTTTATCATCAAACAGCAAATACAAGCCTAGCAACACCATTGCGGCAATCACTAGCAGAACAAATGTCAGGCGCATCATTAACACTTCATTCGCCCCTTTCTTGATATTACAATTTGCTTACTGTTTAATCTACTGCCGACCGCTTTCCAGGCCAGTCACATTCCTGATCCGGTACTAAAAGACCGGCTCCGGCATTAGCTGCCTGGACTGCGGCTGAAATGCATCAGGCGCATCCTGCAACTGTTCAAACGTTGTGTATTCCCATGCGGTTTCATCCTGCATCAATGCTCGCAGCAATTGATTATTCAGCGCATGGCCGGATTTATACGCATAAAATGCACCCAGTACAGGATGCCCCAGCATATAAAGGTCACCAATTGCATCAAGAACCTTATGTTTTACGAACTCATCGTCATAACGCAGGCCATCGGTATTCAGTACCCGATATTCATCAAGCACGATTGCATTCTCTAAACTGCCGCCCCGCGCCAGGCCATGGGAGCGCAGGTACTCAACCTCATGCATGAAACCAAAGGTACGCGCACGGCTGATTTCCTTAATATAGGAATCAGCAGCAAAATCTATTTTGACGTTATTACCTGATTGTTCAAAAACCGGATGATCGAATGCGATCGTGAAGTCTATCTTGAATCCATGATAAGGCTCGAAACGCACCCACTTATCGCCTTCAATCACTTCCACGGTTTTTTTAACGCGTATGAATTTTTTAGGGGCAGGCTGTTCCATAATGCCTGCTTCCTGCAACAGAAATACAAAAGGGCCGGAGCTTCCATCCATGATAGGAATTTCAGAAGCATCAACATCGATATAAACATTGTCGACACCCAGGCCGGCCAGTGCCGACATGATATGTTCTACAGTCGCAACGCGCGCGCCATTGGCCTCCAGTGCCGAGCACATTCTTGTATCGTGCACGGCATCAGGAGTAGCCACGATTTCATTAGGCAGAGGCAGATCCACCCGTTTGAAAACAATACCAGTGTCAGGTGCAGCCGGGCGCAGGGTAAGAGTAACCTTTTCGCCGTTGTGCAACCCGACGCCTGTGGCGCTGATCGCTTTTTTTAATGTACGTTGCTTTAACATGCTTATATCAATATCCCAAATAAACCTTTTAAAGGTCAATCCCTTTTGTCGGTCTTGCAAACTGCCTTGCCCAGCTTTAAAGATAATGCCCCGAACCAAGCCAAAACTTCCGGTGACAGTGCCACTCACGCAGAACTTTGGTTCTGCATGTTAGCTTTTTATCTTAATAATCAAGCAAATAATAACATATTTAGCTAAACCACGCTTTAGCTAAGCCGTTACCATCTGCCGGCAAGTTTGCTCCAGGCGCGTTACTTAATCAGCCTGTTTGCGTAAGAATGCAGGAATGTCGTACTCTTCCACACCTGACATTTTCATCGCTTCAACCTGTGCACGGCGGCTGTTTGTGCCAAATACTGCCGGCGCTTCATCTTCAATAACGGCAGTACCGCCGACAAACACCGGCTGGTTAGTCGTACCGTCACGCACTACCTGCTGCGGCATTACACGCAGTTCAGGTTTCTGCTGACGGCGCTGTGTGCCGGTCAAGCCTGTTGCCACCATTGTTACACGTAAGCCATCACCCATATTTTCATCAAATACGTTACCTACAATCACTGTTGCGTCTTCTGCGGTGAAGGCTTTAATCGTATTCATCACGTCGTAGTACTCTTTCATTTTGAAAGAACTTGAAGTCGTGATATTAACCAGAACGCCGCGCGCATTGGCAAGGTTGACGTCTTCCAGCAACGGGCTGGCTACAGCCTGCTCGGCAGCGATACGTGCGCGCTCCGGGCCTGTTGCCATGGCAGAACCCATCATCGCCATACCCATCTCGCTCATCACGGTGCGTACGTCAGCAAAGTCAACGTTCACTGTACCTGCGCAATTGATGATCTCGGCAATGCCTGATACCGCATTGTGCAATACATCGTTTGCTGCACGGAAAGCTTCCAGGAACGGTACATCTTCACCCAGAACTTCCATCAGTTTTTCGTTTGGAATCACGATCAGTGAGTCTACGAACTTCGATAATTCATCTAGACCATCAGAAGCCACTTTAGTGCGTTTTCCTTCAAAAGCGAAAGGCTTGGTCACTACCGCTACGGTCAGAATACCCATCTCTTTTGCAATCTGCGCAATGATAGGTGCAGCGCCGGTACCGGTACCGCCACCCATGCCGGCAGTGATGAACAGCATATCAGCACCGTCTATCAGCTCAGCGATTGCATCGCGGTCTTCCAGAGCAGCTTCACGACCAACTTCCGGCTTGGCACCTGCACCTAAACCACGGGTCAGTGTCTCGCCGATCTGCAGCACGGTTTTTGCCTGGCTCTTTTTCAAAGCCTGCATGTCAGTATTAGCGCAGATAAACTCAACGCCGCCTACACTCTTGTCAATCATGTGTGCAACCGCATTGCCGCCGCAACCGCCTACACCGATGACTTTAATCACAGCTTCCTGTGAATTTTTTTCCATAATCTCAAACATTTTAATGCCTCCTCTTTTTAACTTTATTTACATCTGCCTGAACTACTTTTTTTGACTGCTTTACACTTAACTAACTGCTAAAAACCAACTGCTAAAAATTCCCTTGAAACCAGCTTTTCATCTTGTCCATGATCCTGCCGAATGAACTTGATTCCATCTGTCCGCTCAAGTGCCGCTCCAGCTGCTGTTTACCCATCAGCACCAGGCCCACACCAGTTGCATAGCGCGGGTTACTGATCACCTCGGACAAGCCGCCAACATAACGCGGCATGCCCAGACGTACCGGCATGTGGAAGATTTCCTCACCCAGTTCCACCATGCCACGCATCATCGCCGAACCGCCGGTAATGACAATGCCGGATGCGATCATTTCTTCCATGCCGCTGCGGCGCAGCTCATTGAGCACCAGTTCATACAGCTCGACGATGCGCGGCTCTAATACTTCAGCCAGCGTCTGTACCGATAACTGGCGCGGGTCACGGCCATCAACACCCGGCACTTCCACAATCTCGCGCGGATCAGCCAGCTGGCGCAAAGCGCAGCCGTGCTTGATCTTGATTTCTTCCGCCGCCTGCGTTGGCGTGCGGAAAGCCACTGCCACGTCATTGGTCATCTGGTCACCGGCAATCGGCACTACTGCGGTATGGCGAATCGCTCCCTGCTTGAATACGGCAATATCGGTCGTGCCGCCGCCGATATCCACGAGGCATACGCCCAGCTCTTTTTCATCTTCGGTCAGTACCGCAAGGCTGGATGCCAGCGGTTGCAAGATCAAATCACTCACCTCGATACCGCAGCGCTTGATGCACTTCACAATATTCTGTGCGGCAGCAACTGCGCCGGTCACGATATGCACTTTTACTTCCAGCTTCATGCCGCTCATGCCCAATGGCTCGCGTACATCTTCCTGACCGTCAATAATGAATTCCTGCGTCAGGATATGCAGTATCTGCTGGTCCGCCGGCAATGCGATCGCACGTGCCGTCTCGACCACACGGTCTACGTCCATCTGCGAAACTTCTGCATCCTTGATCTTGACCATGCCATGTGAATTCAGGCTTTTAATGTGGCTGCCTGCAATGCCGGTATACACATTATTGATCTTGCAATCCGCCATCAGCTCCGCTTCTTCGAGCGCACGCTGTATGGACTGCATGGTAGATTCGATATTGACCACCACGCCTTTTTTCAGGCCGCGTGAAACGTGCTGGCCAAGACCAATCACTTTCAGCGAGCCTTCCGGCTGCAGCTCTGCCACGATGGCGACAATTTTAGAGGTGCCTATATCCAGGCCCACGATTAAATTCTTATCTTCTTTGATTCTGCTCATTGTTCATCCCTTCCGTGAATCAGGTCACGGTCCTTGTTTGCTTATTACTTATGTCGATTAATTTTTTATCACTGGCCTGCTTGATTTCCGCTTTTACTCCATTCATTACCAGACCTTCTGCGACAGGCGCAGGCAGCTTCACGCTTTCTGTAGGTTTACGTACCGCAAACCCGTTCGGGTAGCGTAAATCTGCATAAGTAATTTTTTTATTCAAACCCGCAATCGTGCTGTTATAAACTTTGGCAAACTTTTCTAAACGCGCTTGCATATCAGTCCTGCCTAGCTCGACCACAATGCCGTTGTTCGTTGTAATCTGCCAGGCGCGCCTTGGCGTCAGTGCCAGCGTCACAATTTCCAGATTCGCGGTTTCCAGCACCTTGTTAAATGCGTCATATTGCGAAGCCACTTCGATCACACCGTCACTTGGCCCATAAAACACCGGCAGGTCGCTGCCTGACGCAGCATGAAACAATTCACCCTGCCTATTCACAAGCGCCACGCTGCTCCAGCGCGCCACAGCCTGATGCTCTTCTATCATGACTTCCAACTTATCCGGCCAGCGGCGACGTACACTGACCTTGCGCGCCCATGGCAGTTTTTCAAATGCATCACGCGCCTTGATCAGATCCAGCGTAAAGAAATTACCCTTCAAATGTTTGGCGACAATCAACTGCACCTGCTCACGGCTCACGTGGTTGAGTTGCCCATCCACCTTCACTTCGCGCAATGGAAAAATCGGCAGATGCACCACCACATACAGCACTGCATACAGCATCACCACCACGCTCAACGCGAACAGGAGGTTAGCAATCCAGTTCAGTAATGTGGGCTTATGCCACATGCGCCTGCTCCAATATGCGTATGACCAGTTCATCAAAACTGATGCCGGCTGCTTTTGCCGCCATCGGTACCAGGCTATGGTCTGTCATGCCTGGGCTGGTATTCACCTCCAGAAAGTAATGCCGGCCTGCTTCATCCATCAAAAAGTCAACACGGCCCCAGCCGCTGCATCCGATTGCATTGAAGGCCTGCAGTGCCTCCTGCTGGATCTGCGCTTCTTTTTCCGCACTCAAGCCGCATGGGCATAGATATTCGGTATCGTCACGCAGGTACTTTGCCTCAAAATCATAGAACTCATTTTTCGGCACAATGCGTACAATCGGCAGTGCCTTATCACCGAGAATGCCCACGGTGTACTCACCGCCACCCACAAACTGCTCGGCAATCACCAGTGGATCGGATTTGGCCGCCAGTTCATAAGCTGCCTGCAAGCCACCGGCTTGCTTCACCTTGCTGATACCGATACTGGAACCTTCATTGGCCGGTTTTACAAACAACGGCAAGCCCAGCCTTTTTTCTATTGCAGCAAAGTCTGAATCCGCTCTTACCAGCTCAAAGGCTGGGGTACTGACACCCGCTGCCGACCAGATCATTTTGGTACGCCATTTATCCATGCCGATTGCTGACGCCATGACGCCGCTGCCGGTATAAGGAATGCCGAGCAACTCCAGTGCGCCCTGCATCGCGCCGTCTTCACCGAAGCGCCCGTGCAGCGAAATCATCGCAACGTCAAACGCTTCCAGATCATGCAATGGGCGCTCCGCAGGGTCAAAAGCATGTGCATCCACGCCTTGCCTCTGTAGCGCAGCCAGCACAGCCGAGCCACTTTTAAGCGACACTTCGCGCTCGCCTGATTTACCGCCAAATAACACTGCAACCTTGCCAAAATTTCGCATCATTTCCTTACCTCTAATTCGCCTAGTACTTTTACTTCCTGCTGCAATGCCACGCCCTGTTTTTCAAGTACAGTTTCGCGCATGTGTTTAATCAACAACTCAATATCCAGCGCTGTGGCCCCACCGATATTTACAATAAAATTGGCATGCTTCTCAGAAACCTGCGCACCGCCAATGGTGTAACCTTTCAAACCGCTTGCCTCGATCAGCCGGGCTGCGTAATCCCCTTCCGGATTCCGGAAGGTAGAGCCCGCGCTTGGCAGATTCAAGGGCTGCGAAGCCAGCCTTTTCGCCAGCAAGGCCTTGATCTTTTGTGTCGCCTCTTGCGCATCGCCGGCTGGTAAATCCAGCCATGCCGCCACGAACCACTCATCTGCTACCGGCATTGCGATGTGGCGATAGCTAGGCACAAACTCAGCGGCATCACGGGTATTTAATTCGCCGCGCCGGTTAATGGTGGTCACACGCTTCACTACATTCCAGGTCTCGCTGCCATAACAGCCTGCATTCATCGCCAGCGCACCGCCTAAAGTACCGGGGATGCCCGCAAAAAATTCGGCCCCCTGTTTTGCCTCTTTTGCG